>ODAI014778852.1_pt1 | contig 11565 bp, 10 predicted proteins | sample 1539321 | NCBI WGS metagenome assembly ODAI01 (sample SAMN02144231, study PRJEB22623) | gut metagenome | biome: sheep rumen | host: Ovis aries | place: New Zealand
GGCTGAACTTGAAGCATTCAAGAAGCACAAGTACCAGCATATGGCTCAGGACCGCGAAGGTCGTGATGTCTTCCTTGCCGACTCTGGCTACGTTCTCTCAATGGCACAGCAAGATTTCGAGAAAATAAAATTCCATTTCACAAGCGAGTTTTAGCCCCCCGACCCCCGAAGGGGGCGGCCATCCGGGACACAACGTTTTGTTTTCCATGCAATGATTTCATAAGTATGAAGTACGGATATGAAACAGCAGATCAATGCAATTACACATTACTTCGACGTTTCTCAAAAGAGAACCGCAAGTATTGTACGGAGGCCGAGAGCATATTATGGAGTCGCTTATGCAATAAGCAACTTGGGGACAAATTCAGACAGCAACACATCATCGGCAACTACATAGCCGACTTTGTATGTCTGAAAAGAAAACTGATTATCGAGTTAGACGGTAGATATCATCTCTACGGAGAGCAGATAGAGAAAGACCGTGTTAGGGAGCAAATCCTTAATGACTACGGCTTTAAGATAATACGTTTCACTAACGAGGAACTGATAGGAGACATCGACGCAGTCGTGTCAACGATACGCAAGGAATTAGAGGCAAGAGCCTCAACAGAATAACAACAACTTAATAGGCCACCACCCCTATCCGAATGGCCGCCCCCTTCGGGGGTCGGGGGGCTTTATGTTACAAGACGAAGTAAAGAAAGCAGTAGAAGTACTGAAGCAGGGAGGAGTGATACTCTACCCTACTGACACAATATGGGGAATAGGTTGTGATGCAACCAATCCCGAAGCAGTAAAGAAGGTTTACGAGATAAAGAGACGCTCTGACAGCAAGGCACTCATCTGTCTTGTTGACTCAGATGCACGCCTCACACGTTATGTGCGAAACGTGGCTGACGTAACATGGAACATGATTGAACTTGCAGAGAAACCTCTCACGGTCATCTTTGACAATGCCACAGGACTTGCTCCTAACCTCCTCGCCGAGGATGGCAGCGTAGGCATACGCATCACAAAGGAAGAGTTCAGCAAGGAACTATGTTTCCGTTTTCAGAAGCCAATCGTCTCTACAAGCGCAAACATAAGCGGCGAACCTACCGCACAGACGTTTGACGCAATAAGCGACGAGATTAAGAATGCCGTGGATTATGTTGTGCGCTACAACCAGCGTTGCAAGGAAAAGCATAAGCCATCAAGCATCATCAAGATGAAGGCAAACGGAGAGTTCACAATCATTCGTGAATGATTTTTTCATCTCGGAGTAAGAAGGAGTAAAGAGACGAATGACTGTTCGTCCGTATAATTACAATAGGCTATCGTCCTTTTGCTCCTCTTTACTCCTATTTACTCCTATTAAATACAATAAAACAAAACAGTGAGCAAACGTCATTTCCTAAACACCATACACGTCAGGAAGAAGGAGATAACCTTCCTCAATTTCGTTACTGAACGACTGAAGGCTAACAGGAGTCAGAAGCACATAATGTTGCTTCTGAGCTTTTTCGTAGGTATATGCACTGGACTCACAGCCATCGTGCTCAAGACTCTCATCGAGGAAATCAAGCACCTGCTCACGTCAGACTTCCTGCCACAGGATGTCAACTGGCTCTACCTCGTCTATCCTGCCTTCGGTATTCTGGTGACTATGATGTTTGTCAAGTACATAGTACGGGGCGACATAAGTCATGGTGTTACGAAGATTCTCTACGCCATGTCAAGAGGACGCTCACGCATCAAGTCACACAACCGCTGGTCAAGCATCATAGCATCAGCCATAACCATCGGCTTCGGTGGTTCTGTCGGAGCCGAGGCACCTATCGTGCTTACTGGTTCGGCATGGGGTTCAGACTTCGGAAAGCGTTTTCACCTTCCACCAAGCAGTATCATGCTCCTTGTGGGATGTGGTGCAGCAGGAGCCGTGAGTGCCGTGTTCAAGGCACCTATCGCAGGACTCATGTTCGTACTTGAAGTTCTGATGCTTGAACTTAACATGGGGTCGCTGTTGCCTCTCCTCGTAGCAAGTCTCACGTCCGTATGTATCTCATACGCATACTATGGCACAGCCCCTCAGTTCGACTTCAGCCTTTACAAGGGATTTACTATCGACATCGTGCCAGGATGTATCATTCTCGGTATATGCTGCGGACTTGTATCGCTATACTTCACACGTGCCATGAACTGGTTCGAGGGTATCTTCGGCAAGCTGAGCAAGAAAAGATACAAGTTCTTGCTTGGTGCAACCGTCCTTGGTTCACTCATATTCTTCTTTCCAGCCATGTATGGTGAAGGTTACGATGTCATCAACCAGCTTATCAACGATGCTCCTGCAGGCGAGATAATGTCAGGTTCCCTGTTCTATGGCAATGACAGCAACCTCCTCATATACCTCGGACTTGTGCTCCTATTGAAGGTGTTTGCCACAACGGCAACCAATGGTGGTGGTGGATGTGGTGGAACATTTGCACCAAGCCTCTTCCTTGGCTGTATCACAGGATTCATCTTTGCACACCTATGGGACGACAGCTTCGGCTTGCAACTGGGTGATAGCTTCTACCTTACCTCACGCAACTGCGGACTCTACGGTATGGCAGGACTCATGTCTGGAGTGATGCATGCCCCACTTACGGGTATCTTCCTTATTGCCGAGCTGACAGGTGGCTACAAGCTCTTTGTTCCACTTATGATTGTTTCGTGCATAGCATACCTCACCATCGTGATTTTCGAACCACATAGTATATATGCTTACCGACTTGCACGTAGGGGACAACTCCTCACTCACGACAAGGACAAGGCTATCCTCACGCTCCTCAGCCTCTCGTCACTCATAGAGAAGGACTACAAGAAGGCAGAGGCAGACATGGACCTCAGCAAGTTCACGATAGTCATTAGCAAGTCACATCGTAACATCTTCCCTGTGGTAGATAAGGATAACACGTTCCTCGGAGTCGTCTCACTCGACTCCGTACGCAACTACATGTTCCGTCCTGAGTTGTACCACAAATATACGGTAAGTATGTTCATGAAGGCTCCACCTGCACTCGTCAACATCAACGATGCCCTCGACCTCGTAACTAAGAAGTTTGAGGAGACAAACGCATGGAACCTGCCTGTGGTTGACAAGAACAACAAGTACCTCGGCTTCATTTCACGCTCAGGAATGTTCCAGAGTTACCGAAAGACGCTCAGGGATTTCAGTCAGGAATAAGCCAGTACAATCCACAAAGTGAGTATCCTTTTAGTTATATAAAAGCGTAAATCTTTTGCTATCTTTGGCAAAAGTCCAGTAATAACCACTCACGGCCATCTCCCCCTATCCGAATGGCCGCCCCCTTCGGGGGACGGGGGGCTTTATGAACAAACAAGATTTCAGAATAGTATATATGGGTACTCCCGACTTTGCTGTCGAGGGACTCAAGGCTCTCGTAGAGGGCGGATATAATATAGTAGGTGTAGTAACAATGCCTGACAAGCCGATGGGAAGACATCAGGACACTCTCCAGCCAAGTCCTGTGAAGGTATTTGCTCAGGAACATGGTCTCAAAATCATGCAGCCAGTCAAGCTCAAGGACCCAGAGTTCGTGGAGGAGTTGCGCAGCCTACGTGCCGACCTCCAGATTGTCGTGGCATTCCGTATGCTTCCAGAGATAGTATGGAGCATGCCTAAGTACGGCACATTCAACGCTCATGCCTCACTCCTCCCTAAGTACCGTGGAGCTGCTCCTATCAACTGGGCAGTCATAAATGGAGAGACTGAAACAGGTATCACCACATTCCTCCTGAAGCATGAGATTGACACCGGCGACATCATCGACCAGGTACGCATACCTATCGCTGACACAGACAACGTGGAGATTGTACACGACAAGCTCATGGAACTTAGTGGCAAGCTTGTGACCAAGACTGTTGACAGCATCATTGACGGAACTTTCACAACTACTCCACAGGACGAGTGGCTCAAGGATGGAGCAAAGGAAGACTCTTTTGCACCTGCCCCAAAGATATTCCGCGAGACATGCCGTATCGACTGGAACCAGCCAACAAAGAAAATATACGACTTCATCCGTGGTCTCAGTCCTTATCCAGCAGCATGGACGACACTCAACAGCAAAGCCGTAAAGATATACGAGACAGAGAAGGAGTTTACCGCCCACAATCTCCAGAGCGGTACAATCATCAGCGATGGCAAGAGCACCTTCAAGGTTGCCACTCATGATGGTTACATCAACGTCAAGGTTCTCCAGCTCGAAGGCAAGAAACGTATGCCAGTAGCCGACCTTCTCCGTGGATTCAAGGTCACAGACGGCATGATATTTGAATAAGCCCAAAAGGTTTCTTCCTACGACATTGGTAAAAGGCAACCACGCTTAATTCTGCAAAATCACAGAAAAAAAGCATAAATAAGTCAATAAAAAAGGCAAGCAAGACAAAAAAATGCACCTCTTTTGGTAAAAAACAAGCCAAAAGAGTTGCATTTTTGGTTTAAATGTGTTTTCTTTGCACCGATTTCAATAAAAATATTTTACTAAACATTAAAAACTTCATTGCCTATAGAAAAGACATTACGCTAAATCAAAACATTTAAGCATAATGAATGAATTGAATGTATATGCCGACGAAAAGTTGGTATCACTCTACATTAATGGCAATGATGAAGCGTTTGACGAACTGTTGAATCGCTATCAGAGTAAGGTATTTCAATATATCCTACAATCCACAAAAAATCAAGAATTAGCAGAGGACCTCTTCCAAGATGTCTTCGTGAAAGTCATTATGAGTTTACGCTCAGGCAAATATTCGGAGAACGGCAAGTTCCTCGGATGGGTAATCCGTATTGCGCGTAACCTCATCTTCGACCGTTCACGTCGTACCCTTGCATCCCCTTCCATCGTTTCATCAGATGATGAAGGCACCAACTATCTTAACGATAACAGCGTCGCCGTGAACGAGAACCGTGAAATGGAGCTTATTGACGAGCAGACACTCTCAGGTGCAGAGTTCCTCATCACCCTACTGCCTGCCAACCAGCAGGAAGTACTACGTATGCGCATATACGACGAACTGTCCTTCAAGGAGATTGCAGAAAAACTAAACATAAGCATAAACACAGCACTTGGCAGAATGCACTATGCCATCAACAATTTACGCAAGCTTGCCAACGAGTATGGACTTACAGCGTAAGTGTACAAACAACACCAGTTATGCGCAAACAAAAGATGCAATATTTCGCAAGCAATGTCCATTTAATACCAATTATGCAGTTTTTTTGCTTTTAAACAATAAAATTAGCAATTGTGTGTGTACACAAACCGAAATAAGTACTTACCTTTGCATCGGTTTTGAAAAAGCAATAGATTGTTTAACATTAAAAAGTAAAAGAAAAATGAAGAAGTTGGTTTTCATGTTTGCTGCTGTTGTAGCAATGTCATTCGCATCTTGTGGTAACAACTCTAACGAGGCTGCTGCTGCTGACTCTGACACAGTTGTTGTTGAGGATACAGTTGTTGCTGACACAGCTGCTGCTGACACAGTTGCTGCTGATTCAGTTGTTGCTGAATAATTAAAGCAAACAGACAACTTTTCCAGTTCTCAGAACTGAAAAAGGAATAAAGGGTGTATCTCAGATACGCCCTTCTTTTTTTTTGTTTAAAAAGCCCTCCATTCCCCAACTTAGCGAAGCGGTCTCACTGACCGCAGGGAAGTAACGGAGCGTCCATCCGGTCTCTCCACATACATTGAAGCCACTATGAGACAAAGTAATGACTAAGTACTGACTCACATGAGACTAAGTCGTTCAGGGTAACTCATTCTCCTCCCCAACGGGGAGGACGGGAGGGGGCCCTTCCCCCATCATCCCTTCATGAGGTCACTCATGACATCATTAGAGACAAACAATCCCTGGCGAGTAAGACGAAGACGACCTGCATCTATAACAAGACGGCCGCCATCAATATGGGTATTGGCATTACGAAGACAATAGTCACGACTCTCTATTCCAAACTGACGTTCCAGTTCTTCAAGATCAACACCATCACAAGTACGGAGACCCGTCATAACATATTCATCATAACGTTCATCTTCGGTCAGCGACTCATACTCGCGCACATCCTTGCCATTGTTTATACCTTCTATATATTCGGATATCGAATCAGGATTATACCAACGCTTCACGCCATCATACGAGTGAGCACCTGCACCAAGTCCAAGATATGGTAAGCCTTGCCAGTAACTGGAGTTATGACGTGAACGATAACCAGGCTTTGCAAAGTTTGATATCTCATAATGTTCAAAGCCCGCATCATGAAGCGCATCCATAAGATACTCGTACATACTCAACGAAAGTTCATCCGACACCTCGCAAATCTTGCCATCTTCAAGCATCCTACAAAGTGCCGTACCTTCCTCATACATCAAGGAATATGCCGAGAGATGCTGAACATCAAGCGTGAGAGCCTTATCTACGTCACGTTTCCAATCATCCAACGTCTGACCTGGGAAACCAAACATAAGGTCTATGCTTATATTACGAAAACCAACAGCTTTTGCTTCTTCTACCGCTCTTACTGCCTGCTCAGCACTATGACGACGATGAAGAAAAGCAAGACGAGCATCATCAAACGACTGAACGCCCATGCTCAACCTATTCACACCAATACTACTAAGTCCACGAAGGTACTTAAGAGTCATATCGTCTGGATTACCTTCCAAAGTTATCTCCGCATCCTCTGCAACCTCATACATTCCATATAGAACACTCAGAATGCTCTCAAGCGATGCCACTGGCATTTGCGAAGGCGTGCCTCCACCAAAGTATATAGTACGGATGTTCCGATACTTCCAATCCGTCTGGTCAAGTTCATGGCACACGGCATCCACGTACTCTTCTTCTCTCGCCAACTGAGTCGTAGAGTAGAATCCGCAATAAATGCAACGCGACTTGCAAAAAGGTATATGTATGTATATTCCTGACATTCCTTGAGTTTTTGAGTTATTTAGTTAATACGGAAAAGAATTTTCCACCTTGAGTTTTTTATGTTGTTGCAATTTTTTCATGCCACAAGACTTTTCCTAAAACAAAAACAAAGTACAAAAGTAGTATAAAAACATGAAAACACACCATGAATACAGAAAAAGTTAACAGATAAAAGACATCTAACGAACAACCAACATTCACAAGTAATACTAAATAACATACATTAATAATCTGCTATACAAACTATCAATAGTCCGACAGACACGAAATATGAACAAAATTCTTCCACATCAGATTTGAGTATTTCGACAAATTCGACAATCGTTTTTGATTATTTGAATTTTAATGGCTAAATTTGCAGCGAATTATCACTTCCCCCATGATTGAGGAAAGAAATGTATTTTCACAGATGAAAGAAAGAGCAAAGAATAACAGGACAATAACCGTTACGGACAAAGAAGCAAAGGGGCTAATTAAGCATATTTGCAAGAAGGTCAGTAAGGACGGATGCTCTGATGTCATCATCTGTAATGACCTCATGAAAGTTATTGGGAACATTCCAAACGAGGTGGCAGATTTGCTCATCATTGACCCACCATATAACCTTGCTAAGGACTTCGGCAAGGTAAAATTCAAGGCTACAAAGGATGCTGACAAGTATGAGGAATACCTGCGCTCGTGGTTGCCTCTCGTGGTAAAGAAGCTGAAGCCTAACGGCAGTATGTATGTGTGTGGCGACTGGAAATGTACGTCCTCACTACAAAGAGTCATTGAGGAGACTGGCATGACCATTCTCAATCGTATCACTTGGCAGAGAGAGAAAGGACGCGGCGCAAAGAATAACTGGAAGAACAGCATGGAGGATATATGGTTTGCCGTAAAGAATCCTGACGATTATTATTTCAACCTTGAGGCGGTGAAGGTACGCAGACGCGTGCTTGCCCCCTATCGCAAGGACGGTGAGCCAAAGGACTGGGTGGAGGAAAGTGATGGAAAATTCAGAGACACATGCCCTTCCAACTTGTGGGACGACATAAGCGTGCCATTCTGGTCGATGCCTGAGAACACAGACCATCCTACTCAGAAGCCTGAGAAACTGTACGCCAAACTTATACTTGCCTCGTCCAAGGAGGGTGACCTCGTGCTTGACCCCTTCATGGGAAGTGGTACAGCATGCGTTACCGCAAAGAAGCTGAAGCGCCACTATTGTGGCATAGAGATAAACGAAGAGTTCTGCCTATGGGCTGCCAAGAGGCTACAGATGGCAGATACGGACACAAATATTCAGGGGTATTCTGATGGAATATTCTGGGAAAGAAACTCAGGAATGCCGCAAAGGCATTCCTGAAGTTAAAAGTTAAGAGTTAAAAGTTAAGAGTTGAGTTTATGAGTTTTTAAGTTCTTAAGTTCTTAGGTTCTTAAGTTTGTGAGTTTTTAAGTTCGTAAGTTTTTAAGTTAAAAGTTTCAATCATTTACTCCTCTTAAAACATTACACTTCAAATTGCACAAAACATGACAGGAAACATGAACAAAGCAAGTAGAGCACCTTACAGCAAGATGAACTTCTCGCTCAAGTATCCAGAGAATGAGGGTGGAATGAACGAGCGCATCAAGCGTCTTCATAAGCTGAGTATAGAGACAGAACCTACGCTCACCATCGAACGTGCGCTCATAGAGACTGCCTTCTACAAGGAGAACTATGGCAAGATGCCGAACTGTATTCTTCGTGCACGCAACTTCTACGAGATATGCAAGAAGAAGACCATATACATCGGCGACGACGAGCTTATCGTTGGCGAGAGAGGTCCTGTGCCTAAGGCTGTACCTACATTTCCTGAGCTTACCTGTCATACGGTGGAAGACCTCCACACTCTCGACACACGAGAACTTCAGCCTTACCACATCTCACAGGAAGATATAGACACCTACGAACGTGAAGTCATCCCTTACTGGAAAGGTCGCACACAGCGTGAGCGCATCTTCACACACGTGAGCAAGGAATGGGAAGAAGCCTATCATGCTGGTGTGTTCACAGAGTTCATGGAACAGCGTGCTGGTGGACATACGTCAATGGATGGCAAGATGTACCGTCGAGGACTTTTGGAAACAAAGGAACTTATCAAGAAGACCCTCGATAACCTTGACTTCATAAACGACCCTGAGGCTACGGACAAGCAGATGGAGCTTCAGGCTATGGACATCAGTTGTGATGCTGCCATACTCTTTGCCGAGCGTCATGCAGACTTGGCTCACGAGATGAGTGAAAGGCTGAGTGAAAAGTTAAAAGTGAAAAGTGAAAAATCCGAATTATCTGAGCAAGACAAATCAGCTATACTCCAGAGAATTGCGGAACTCAAGAAGATAGAGGAAACATGTCGTTGGGTTCCTGCTCATGCGCCAAGAGACCTTCACGAGGCAATACAGATGTACTGGTTCGTACACCTTGGAACGGTAACCGAACTTAACGGATGGGATTGTATGAATCCAGGACACATTGACCAGCACCTCTATCCTTTCTACAAAAAGGGGTTGGAAGATGGTACCATGACTCGCGATAAGGCTAAGGAACTCATCTCATGTCTGTGGATTAAGTTCAACAATCAGCCTGCACCTCCTAAGGTGGGAGTGACAGCACTCGAATCGGGCACATACAACGACTTTACGAACATCAACATAGGTGGTATTGACAAATATGGAAACGATGCCACCAACGATATTTCATACATCATACTTGAGATACAGGAGGAGCTTCACGAACTTCAGCCGGGTCTATCCATCCACATAAGCAAAGTGACACCTGACGAGTTCGTAATAGCAGGAGCTAAGGTCATACGCCAAGGTCACGGCTATCCTTCATGCTTCAATCCTGACACTTATGTTCAGGAACTTGTGCGCCAAGGCAAGACCCTGGAGGATGCACGTGAGGGAGGTACGTCTGGATGTATCGAGGTAGGAGCATTCGGCAAGGAGGCATATATCCTCACAGGTTATCTCAATACTCCAAAGATACTGGAGATAACACTCAACAATGGTCTTGACCCCGTAAGCGGAAAGAAGTTAGGACTGGAGACTGGTGACCCACGTACATTCAGGACATACGACGAGTTGTACGATGCTTACCACAAGCAGATGGTGTATTTCGTAAATATGAAGCTTGCCGTAAACAACTACATTGAGCGTATGTTCTCGCTCTATGCCCCTGCCACGTTCCTATCGCTCTTCATCGACGACTGCATAACACGCGGCAAGGACTACTACTCAGGTGGAGCACGCTACAATACGCAATACATCCAATGTACAGGTCTCGGAACGATAACCGACTGTCTCTCCACACTCAAGAAGCATGTATTTGAGGACAAGAGATTCACTATGGACGAAATACTTACAGCCGTTGCCAACAACTTTGAGGGTAACGAGAAACTTCGTCAGTTCATCATCAACCGCACACCTTTCTTCGGTAATGATGACGACTATGCCGACACAATAGCCGTAAAGGTTTACGACGACCTTGTGGAAGCAATAGAGGGACATCCCAACACACGCGGAGGAACAACTCAACTCAACATGCTCTCCACAACTTGCCACAACTACTTCGGCTCAGTATGCGGGGCAAGCTGTAACGGTCGCCTTGCCAAATTTGCCATAAGCGACGGAACATCACCTGCTCACGGAGCAGACAGACAAGGACCAACATCCGTAGTCAAGAGTCTCGGCAAGCTTGACCAGACAAAGTCGGGCGGTACACTCCTCAACGTAAGGTTCGTACCTCAACTCTTCAAGCGTGACGAAGACCTCAAGAAGATAGTGAGCCTCATCCGCACATACTTCAACCTCGGCGGTCATCATATCCAGTTCAACGTAGTAGATACTGCTACCCTACTCGAGGCACAGACTCACCCAGACGAGTACAAAGACCTTCTTGTGCGTGTGGCTGGCTACTCTGACTATTTCAACGACATGACCACGCAGCTCCAGAACGAGATTATAGCACGTACGGAGAATGAGGAATTCTAAAGCCCCCATCCCCCAAAGGGGGCGGCCATACGAAGAGAAACAATTTTGAATTATGAATTCTTAATTTTGAATTTATCATGGCACAATTCTGGATAAAGAAAGATGAGAAGCAGGAGGTTGACGAGAAGGCTCTCAATCCTTTTGCCAAGAAGATAGGGCATGGAAACATGTTTTTCCCTGACCAGGACAAAGATAAAGATGCGAAAGCAGAAAACACGAAAAGCGAGTACGAGAAATATTGTCAGCAACAGCTTGACAATATGCTCGACGACATGGAAGACCGTTGCATAGGCGACATGGCAGAAGGACAGTTCGTGCGCTCACACTAACTTGCATCACTCATCCTTCGTGATGCAAGAGTTAAGAGTTATAAATTAAGAGTTAAGAGTTAGATTTTACTCTTATGGCAAGCACAATTCACAATATATTGGGATTATTAGGTAAGAATAACTATAAAAAATACAAATATTAGCTAAAATCACAATATATTGTGATTTTTCTTGGTAATAACGAAATATGGTTTTAAGTAGGTGTGCAAAATTATTTTTATAATGATTGTATTGATTAATGATGTAGGTTCA
>ODAI012793127.1_pt1 | contig 11564 bp, 11 predicted proteins | sample 1539321 | NCBI WGS metagenome assembly ODAI01 (sample SAMN02144231, study PRJEB22623) | gut metagenome | biome: sheep rumen | host: Ovis aries | place: New Zealand
ATGTGTCATCATCGGGCTGGACAATGTGTCATCATCGGGCTGGACAATGTGTCATCATCAGGCAAGCCATGTGTCATTATCGGGCTGGACCCGATAATCTCTGATTCATCCCGGAGCGAGCCTTCTATCTTCCAAGGACCATCGCCCAGTAGTATTTGTATCGGCTTGAGGGTGCGTATACGTATGCGATTCCTATGTGCGTGAAATTTCCGAGCATGTTTCTTCTGTGCCCCTGTCCGTCATAATTCTTGTCATCTTCCTTCCACTGTGTGAATGCGGCTCTTCCGGTGCTGCTTGCTGTTCCTGCGGCGATGTTCTCTCCTTTTGCCCCGAAACTGAGCGAGCATTCGGCAAAGACTGTAGAGCAGCTCGTCCCGTCAGGTCTTGTGTGGGAAAAATTGCTCACAATCTCCCTCGCACGTATTTGTGCCGCCCTGCAAAGTCCCTCGTCCAAGGTGAGCTCTCCGAGCTGTCCCACGAGACTCGTTGTCGTTGTGTTGTCCTTGTTCCAGTAGAAAGCCTCGTCTCCTGTCCTGAACTCATTCACGAGCTTAAAGCAGGCCCTCACCTCGTCGTCAATCCCGTACTCGACTATGTTTTCAGAGCCGGATCCTGAATTTCCGTCGCCTGATTCTCCGTGCGTCCCTGTGCCAGATGAACTTTCGCCGTGGGGAAACATGCATGATGCAAGGAGCGAAACCGCAATCAATGTGATAATGCAAAAAAATGTCTTCTTCATGCTTTCATTTTAAGGTAGAATTTCCGGATGGTCAAGAAAAAAATTGCGCGTGGGACTTTTTTGCGTGAGACGTGATTTCAAATCCATGAGCGCGTCCCGGATTCCGTTTTTGTTTTCTGCACAGTCCGTGTAGCCTAAGTCCATACATTCCTTCACGTGGACCGGGGAAAAATCAAGTGTGCCGGAAAAAAAATTACCGAGTGATTTTGAGGGAAAAATCTCCGTGAGATGCCTTCCGTTTTTCAAAGTGATTTTTTCATCGTTTCTTTCCTTAAGATGGACCGCAAGAATCTCGTCGCAATCCTCGTCGTAAAGAGCTGAGACAGGACAGTTGTCGCTTAGCCCTCCGTCGTAAAAATCCCTTCCACCGATGCTCTGTGGCGGAAAGATTCCAGGGATGGCCGAGCTTGCCAAAAGGATTTTCAGAATATCATCCTTGGCGTAATCGTTCAGGCGGAAGATTGTCTTTCCCGCAGTGGAGACGCACGTACAGTTCGCGTACAGATTCATCGGTGAAGTTTTGATGAAATCCAAATCAAGGTTCTCCGCGATTACCGAAAGAAGTCCCTTTCTGTTGTAGATTCCCTCGCCCGCGACTTCCATTGCCTCGGAAAAAAGATTTTTGAGCGAATCAAGCGGATTTTGAAAGAACATGGAGAGATTTTCTCTTCCGCGCCTTTTTCTTTCCTCCCTCACTTTCCTTTCCTGGCTGAGTACGGCATCCTCGATTTTCGTAAGCCAAATTTCCCTGGCCGAATCCAGATTCCCCGATGCGAAGAGAACAGCGTTAAGAGCTCCCACGGATGTCCCTCCCGCGGCAAGGACGCAATGCTCAAGTCCCGTTTCCCTGAGGAAGGTCCAGACACCAATCTGATATGCGCCTTTCGCACCGCCACCTGCAAAAACAAGACCGAGTTTTTTGTCCGAGCGTTTTTTAAAGACATCCATGAGTTAATCCGCCGTCAAGCCTTCGCTTTTGTCCAGACCGCGTTTGCAAGCCTGAATGCGTCGAATCCGTGGGTCTCGTACATTTCGAAAACACCCGTCACGACAATCTCCTCTCCGTCCTTCGGATAGAACTCTGGATTCTGCATGTCAGGAGGAAGCTCGAATTCGATTCCCTGGGCACAACAGGCGGTCGCGTCCATCACGATGCAGGCGAAATAATCCTTGTTTTCCTCCTCGTCGTGCAGTGCGGTCGCTATTCCGTTAAGGCGGATTTTTTTACCCACGAAAGATTCCGGCTCCAGCATCATGTTGAAGACCTGGGAATAGACCACCGTGGAACTTTGCTTCGTGAGGTCAAGGTTTATCTCGTCATAGACGGGAGCGTCACCGGGAAGATTTTCGGAAGGACTTGCCTCATCCGTTTTTTTGGAATCCCCCGCGGTCGCTTTTTTTTCAGCGGCTTTTTTTTCTGATTCCGCCTCCGACCTTGCAATCAGCGTGTCCATGTCCACTATTTTTTTCGTGCCTTTGGAGCATGAGAAAAACAGGGACGGAACAATCAATGCGAGAGCAATGCAGAGACGTTTCGTTTTTCCGTTGGGCAGCATCAGTAGTTTTCCGCGTTGATTTCGAAATAGCTCTTCGGGTGATTGCAGACAGGGCATACTTCCGGAGCCTTTGTTCCGACCACGATGTGACCGCAGTTACGGCACTCCCAGATTTTCACGCTGCTCTTCTCAAAGACTTCATTGGACTCCACATTTTTAAGAAGCGCGCGGTATCTTTCCTCGTGATGCTTTTCAATCGCAGCCACACCGCGGAACTTTGCCGCAAGCTCAGGGAATCCTTCCTTTTCAGCAGTCTTCGCAAAATCCTCGTACATGTCGGTCCACTCGTAGTTCTCACCGTCAGCCGCGGCACCGAGATTTGCCTTTGTGTCACCGATTCCGGAGAGTTCCTTGAACCACATCTTTGCGTGCTCTTTCTCGTTGTCAGCGGTCTTGAGGAACATTGCCGAAATCTGCTCGTATCCTTCTTTTTTTGCCACCGAAGCGAAGTACGTGTACTTGTTCCTTGCCTGGCTCTCACCGGCGAATGCAGCCTGAAGATTTTTCTCTGTCTGTGTTCCTGCGTATTTGTTTGCCATTTTATTCTCCTTTGAATTTGATTTTGCATTTGCGCTTGATTCTGTCTTGATTTTGTTTTCCGCCATTTCCGCAGCAGGGGACTCCTCGTAAATCGGCTCGAAATCCTCCGCTGGATGACCGCACATGGGACAAGTGTAATCGGACGGCAGCTCGCTCTGCATGTATTCGTATCCGCAGATTTTGCACCTCCACCCGATTATTTTCCTCGCCGCCTCAATCTTCACCCTGGGCTTTACGCTGCTCTGATAGTATGAGTAGGTCATGGGCTCCGTGGAAGACGTCACCTTTGCGTCCTCAATCTCCGCGACAAAGAGAGTGTGCGTTCCCAAATCGCTTTTGGAAACCACCCTGCATGAGAAAATGGAGCATGTGCTTGAAAGAATGTAGGGGCATCCGTTTTTGTCCGTTCCGTGCTTGAAATCAGCGAACTTGTCCACGTTCCTTCCGCTCTGGTATCCGAATCGCTTGAAGAGATCGAAGACAGCGCTTTTGTCCAGCACCGAAAGACAGAAAACTCCGGACTCCTTGATCAGGTCACAGGTATAGTTTCCGTTCAAAAGTGAGACGGAAAATCTTGCGGGATCGGAGGCCACCTGCATACAAGTGTTCGTTATGCACGCGTTGATTTTTTCACCGCTTTTTGTGCCGATTACAAAGAGACCGTATGATATGTTGTAAAGTGTCTTGTTGTCCATAGACCGTCCGATTATTTGTCCGCCCAAAGTCCGTGGAGGTTGCAGTATGCGTATGCCCTCACGACCTCATCTCCGTCAACGAGCGCGAAACTTGCCTTGGGCTCTTCTCCGGGCTTAAGGAATTTAATCTGATTTCCGGATTTTGTCTCAAGCGCAATCCACTCGATGAAATGTTTTTCCTCCATTGGATGTGTCACCGAGCCGACCGCCACCTTCACGAGACTTCCGCTCTTCTCCACCACGGGAACATGCTTTTCCACAGCAGCGTCCGTCGTGTTCGCCTTGAGCTCAATCATCGCTTCCCCGCAGCACATCGTGTCGCATGGTGAGCCTTTGAGCATGGCAACAACCTTTCCGCATTTTTTGCATTTGTAGAATTTCAGGGCCATAATTTTTCTCCTCCTGCCTAACGGGTCTTTTTCTCCCCATTTAAAAGTTAGCAGATAAACAGGGATTTGTAAATAGCAAAGTTAAAAATCCACATATCAAAATCCTCTTGCCAAGTGAAAGTTTATGTGCTATTTTAATTGTGGAATCTTTTGATTTATCGCATGATTTTTAAACGGGAGTCTTATGGAATACATTAATCTGACCTTGGATGAGGAGCGTGCCCTGTACGCGGTTTCGGACTCAAGCGTCGTGAACTGCCGGTTTGACGGTCCTCTTGACGGGGAATCTGCCTTGAAGGAAGCGAGGAAAATCAATGTGCGGGACTCCTTTTTCAACCTGCGCTATCCTCTTTGGCATGTGGTCGATTCGGAAATCCATGGCTGCAAGATGACGGAATCCTGCCGCGCGCCTCTTTGGTATGACAGGAATCTTTTGATTGAGGGATGCGAAATCAACGGAACAAAGGCCCTTCGCGAATGTGATTCAATCATCCTGAAAAATTCCAGCGCAAAATCTGCGGAGTTCATCTGGAAATGCCGTGGACTTGAGATTGACAATCTTGTCGTGGAGGAATCCGAGTATCCGTTTTTTGAGGTTGATTCGGCCAAAATCAGCAATCTGAAAATGAAGGGAAAATATTCTTTTCAATATTGCAGCGACGTTTCAATCTCCGGTTCCATTCTCGACACGAAGGATGCTTTCTGGCACACGAAGAACATGCAAGTCCGTGACTCCGTAATCAAGGGGGAGTATCTTGCGTGGTACTCGGAAAATCTCACGCTCACGAATTGCCGCATCATCGGAACACAGCCGTTTTGTTACTGCAAGAATCTTGTGCTTGAGAACTGCACGATGGAAAACTGTGACCTTGCGTTTGAGAGAAGCAGTGTCCGTGCGAAAATTTCCGGCAGAATCGACAGCGTGAAAAATCCTCTTTCGGGGCGGATTGAGGCCGATTCCATTGGTGAGATTATTATGGAAGATTCTTTTGTGGATCCTTCAAGGACAGAGATAATCTCTTGAATTAAAAAGGGGAGTGGGGGCTGATTTCAGTAACGCTCGGCATTTTTTTTCATGTAGGCTTCGAAAAGCTCAAGGCATTTTTCTTTGTCACATTCTTTTGTCACAGATGTTCTGTCGGCGAATGTCTGGTAAAATTCGTCATCCCTGAAACCGATTCTGTCCGTGTCCTTTATGGAGCATCCGTAATAGACCTCCCTGATGTTTGCCCAGAGAATCGCACCCATGCACATCGGACAAGGTTCCGCCGTAGTGTAGAGAATCGCTCCCGAGAGATTGTGGGTCCTGAGGTTTTTACATGCGTCGCGGATTGCCTCCATCTCGCCGTGGCATGTCGGGTCGTGGTTTAAAAGGACCTTGTTGTGTCCCCTTCCGACTATTTTTCCGTCCTTCACGATTACCGAGCCGAATGGACCTCCGTGCTTGTTTTCGATTCCGAAGTACGCTTCCTTCAGAGCTTCGTCCATGTAATCCATGCCCATTTCCCCCGCGTTGAAAATTGATTTCGTTTCCATCTCCGAACATAAACTTTTTTGCTGATAAAGTCAACATTGCACTTTGTCTCCGAAGGCTCTGTCTCCCCCTCTTCCAAAAGTCCCGCGTTTGTTGTATAATAAGAAATCCAATTTTTAAATTTGAACAAGAGGCGAATTATGGCTATGGTAATTTTGACATTGAACTGCGGCTCATCCTCCGCAAAGTATCAGGTATATGACTGGGACGCAAAGGAAGTTTTGGCGAACGGTGTTGTCGAGAGAATCGGAATCGAGGGATCCGGAATCACCCACAAGGCAAAGGGAAACAAGACTGAAATCAAGAGTCCCTGCCCCACGCACAAGGAAGCAATCGAGCTGATTCTGAAGACCATCACCGACAAGGAAGTGGGAGTCATTGAGGATATGTCCGTAATCAAGTCTGTGGGACACCGCGTTCTTCACGGAGGCGACAAGTTCACGAAGAGCGTCGTGATTACTCCCGAGGTCCTTGAGACATTCCGTTCGGTTCAGGATTTGGGACCGCTCCACAACCCCGCGAACATCATGGGAATTGAGGCCGCACAGAAAGTCATGCCGGGAGTTCCCCAGTGCGCTATCATGGACACAGCCTGGCACCAGACCATGCCCGAGTCCTCATTTATGTATGCGATCCCACGCGAATGGTACACGAAGTATGCGGCACGCCGCTACGGATTCCACGGAACAAGCTTCCTTTATACGGCAAAACGTGCGTCAGTCCTCCTTCACAAAAAGCCCGAGGACACAAACGTGATTATCTGCCACATCGGAAACGGAGCATCTGTTTGTGCGGTCAAGAACGGAAAGTGCTACGACACGTCCATGGGAATCACTCCCCTTGAAGGACTCGTCATGGGAACACGCTCAGGAGATTTGGACCCGGCCCTTCCCTTCTACATCATGCGTAAGACCGGAATGAGCGCGGCAGAGATGGACACAGCCTTGAACAAAAAATGCGGACTTTTGGGAATCACCGAAAAATACTCAGACCGCCGTGACATTGAGGTAGCGGCAGCCGAGGGTGACAAGCTCGCACGTCTTTCAATCGACATGGAAGTGCAGAGACTCAGAAAATACATCGGAGCGTTCATGGCGGAAATCGGACCGGTGGACGCAATCATCTTTACGGCAGGCGTCGGAGAAAGATCCCCGATCATCCGCGGTGCCTCTCTCAAGGGACTTGATTTCATGGGCGTGAAGATTGACATGCAGAAGAACGAGTGGAGCTTTACCGGAAACGCGGAGACATGCATCTCAGCCGACGACAGCAAGGTGAAGGTCTTCGTCATCCCAACTGACGAGGAGCTTGTTATGACCGAGGATGCCTACGCATTGATGAAGGGAAATTACGACGTTCACACGAACTTCACATACAGCTTCCAGAGTAAGGACTACGTGAACAAGGCGAGGGAGGAAGGTCTGAAAAAGGACATCGCAAAGAATCCCCACCTGGCGGATGTCGTGGTGCGCCCATAAGGCTTACTAATAACGTGTGTCATTGCCGGACTTGATCCGGCAATCCATGGGCATCAAATAGATTATCGGGTCTAGCCCGATAATGACAGTTTGGCTCCTATGTCATTGCCGGGCTTGACCCGGCAATCCATGAACATCAAATAGATTATCGAGTCAAGCCCGATAATGACATCCGTTGTGAATTTGAGACTGTCCCTGATTAGACAGGAGAGAAAATATATGAGAAACACAACGAAACTGGGCCGCGCTTTATTGATTGCGGCATTTTTTTTATCCTGCATTTCCACGGCTTTTTTTTCATGCGCATCGGGAAATAAGCTCGTAAGCGCGAATCCTACGGTCAGCGAGAGACCTGAAATCATTGAGACAAAGAAAGGAAAAATCCGTGGTGTGTATGCGCCGTCCCTTAAAAGAGGAGATCCTCTTGTTGAGCTTTACGCAGGAATCCCCTTTGCAAAAGCTCCAGTTGGAGATTTAAGATGGAAGCCCCCGGTGGAAGCGGAAAGCTGGGGCGGAGTTTTCGATGCGGACACATTTGCCCCGCGAGCGATGCAAAAAAAATCCACATGGCTTGAAAGCTTCATCTACAAAAATTTCATCTACCACAGGAGTAACCGTGAGGACGACGCGCCCATGAGCGAGGACTGTCTTTACCTGAACGTGTGGAAGCCCGCGGACGCAACGGACTCGTCAAATCTTCCTGTCCTTGTCTACATCCACGGTGGAAGCCTGATGACGGGCTCAAGCTATTCGGACTCCTTTGACGGAACCACATTCGCGAAAAACGGAATCGTCGTGGTGACGGTGGCATACCGGCTCGGGGTATTCGGATATTTCGCGGCAGATGAGCTTGCAAAAGAAAGCGACGTGGGAACCACTGGAAACTACGGACTTCTCGACCAGATTGCGGCGTTGAGGTGGGTGCATGAGAACATCGCATCATTCGGAGGAAACCCGGATAACGTGACCATTGCCGGAGAGTCTGCCGGAGCATCATCGGTCGGCGCCTTGTGTGTGAGTCCGCTTTCAAAAAATCTTTTCAAACGTGCCATAGCGGAAAGCTCGGGGCTTGCGGTTCCTCTTCCTCCCCACACATACAGAAATCTTGATGACGCGAAAAAAATGGGACGGGATATCATGGAGGAGTTCAAAGTCAGTTCGGTGGAGGAGCTAAGAAAAATCCCGGCGGAAAAACTGATTAAGACAAAGCACGCGAACAACTCACTCACCGTGGACGGATACGCGCTTACGGAGCCACCCTATCAGACCTATCTCAAAGGCGAAAATCACGAGGAGGCGCTCCTCAACGGATTCAACGCGAACGAGGCATATTTCTTCAATTTCTTCGGGGGCAATGCGGGCAAAAAAAATTATCGGGAGAAGATTGAGTCCTACTTCGGTCCTCACACGGATGAGGTTCTTGCTGCGCGACCTGCGGAATCAAACTCGGAGGCAAAGAAAAACTGGAACGAGATTTGCAGCGCGGTATGGTTCGCAAACAGCCACGACTCATGGACAAGGTTGATTTCATCCCAGGGAAAAAGCGCCTACGAATATTTTTTCACGAAGGAAAACGGAGGAATCGGAACCAACCACTCAGGGGAAATCATCTACTGCTACGGAAACGTCCCCGAGCTGAAATACTACGATGAGGCGGACCACAGGCTTGAGAAAATCATGGCAAGCTACTGGATGAATTTCGTGAAAAACGGAAATCCCAACGGAAGCAATTTTTGGACAGAGGAAGAACTTCCAGAATGGCCTCTTGCATCGGAAAATCCCGGAAAGGTCCTTGAGCTCGGAGAAAACGTGGGACTTGTGCCCGATCCATACGCGGATCTTTATCCCATAATCGAAGCGACCATGAAAGAAAAGGCTTCCGGGCAAAGTTGGTAGGAGAAAAACAAAAGGAGCGGCAGATGGGAATCTATTTGAATCCAAACAACGAGAACTTCGAGCGGATAACAAGGCGTGAAATCTACGTGGACAAAACCATGATGATAAGCGTGATAAACAGGTTCATGGAGACCGACAACACATATCTCTGCGTTTCCAGACCACGCCGGTTCGGAAAGACCATCGCGGGAAACATGCTCTCCGCGTATTTTTCCAAGGGATGCGATTCCCGATCGCTTTTTTCCCCATACAAAATCAGCTCCGACCCAAGCTTTGAAAGCAACCTGAACAAACTCAACGTTATTCAGATTGACATGAACAGCGAGTATAAAAATGAACGTGACAACGAAAATCTTCTGAACAATCTTCAGGATAAAATTGTCGCTGAGTTTGCAAGACAGTTTCCTGAAATCAGTTTTGGCGAAAAAGAATCCGTGGGGAACTGCATTTTGAAAGCATACGCAGAAAAAGGAGAGCGTTTTGTAATCATCATGGACGAGTACGACGTGCTTGTGCGCGAGAACGTAAGCCAGAAACTCTTCTCACAGTATCTTGATTTTTTGAACGGTCTTTTCAAAAGCAACACTCTCCGGCCGGCAATCTCGCTTGCCTACATCACGGGAATCCTTCCGGTAATAAGGGACCGCATTCAGTCCAAGCTCAACAATTTCCGTGAGTACACGATTCTTGACGCGGGTAAACTTGCCGAGTTCATCGGTTTCACAGGAGAGGAGGTCAAGGAGCTTTGCAGAAAATACGGCACTGACTATGAGGAGACAAAACGCTGGTACGACGGTTACAGCCAGCATGGTTTTGAAATCTATAATCCAGAATCCCTCGTACTTTCAATTGAGGAGGAAAATTTTGCGAACTACTGGAGCAAGACCTCGACCTATGCGGTAATCGCGGACAGAATACAGCAGAATTTCGCGGGGATGAAGGACGATGTAATCCGTATGCTTGCGGGGGAAAGCGTTGACGTAAACGTGACCCGTTACATGAACACCATGACCGATTTTTCAACAAGGAGCGACGCGTTCACATACTTGATTCACCTGGGATATCTTGCCTACAACCGGGAGGACAAGACATGCCGCATACCGAACAGGGAAGTGAGACAGGAATGGTTCAACGCCATTGAGGCAAACGAGGACTATGCCGTGACCAACAAGATAATCCAGTCATCAAAGGAGCTCCTTTCTGAAACCCTGCGTCTCAATTCCGATGCCGTGGCAAAATCCCTTGACGAAAGCCACATCAACGTGACGAGCAACAGAAGCTATAACAACGAGGACGCATTGCAGTCGGCAATCTATCTTTCTTATATCTATGCGCTGAACAAATACACGGTTGTAAAAGAGATGACTTCCGGGAAAGGTTTCAGTGATGTTGTCTTTATCCCTTTCGTGCCCGATCTCCCCGCCATGATAATAGAGCTCAAGCGAAATGATTCCGCCGAAAGCGCAATTAATCAAATCCGCGAGAAAAAGTATTTCGCGTCCCTTGAGCATTACACCGGGAATCTTCTTTTTGGTGGCGTGAACTACGACGAAAAGACCAAGACCCACGAGTGCCGGATTGAGCAGATGGTGAAGTGAGCCTGTCCCGAACGTTTTTGTATGCATCCTTATGAAGCCGGGGGGAATCTTCACTTTCCTCTGACAACCCTGAATCCAAGCATTGCGTGGGAGTCCGCCGGGTCGAACCAGGTTCTGTAGTATGTGAGGCAGTAAATTCTTGAGCCATAAAAATTGCCTCCACGGATTATCATGTCATTCGATTTTCCGAAAAATCCTGCGCACCATTCGAATACGTTTCCGCTCATGTCGTAAAGACCGAGTTCGTTCGGAGATTTGGTCATAACGTCATGGCTTTTTTCTCCGCTGTTCGATCCGTACCATCCGGTTTCTTCTATTTCATTGCTTCCACTGTAGGCATATCCGTTGCTTTTTTTTCCGCCCCTTGCAGCATATTCCCATTCAGCTTCGGTCGGGAGCCTGTAGCCGTCCGCATTTTTGTCCTGCACCCACTCCCCGTAGATGTCATTTTTTTTGAACGTATTTTTGTTTTCCTGAGTTATCTTTTTGTAGCATGGCATAAGCCCCTCTTTTTCGCTCAGCTTGTTGCAGTATTCGATTGCGTCATAAAAACTTACTGATTCGACCGGTCTCGAGTCTCCTTTGAAGCTGCTCGGATTTTTTCCGGTGACTTCCCTGTATTCCCTTTGCGTCACCTCATGATTGCAGATGTAAAAACTTCCGACAGTCTCCTGATGACGCTGGTTTATCTTTTCTTCGGGATCTCCCATGCAAAATGTTCCGCCCTCAACGAAAACGAAATCAGAAGGAAAAGTTCCGCCCGCTGATTTTTCAGGAAAGATCGCCATGGGAATTATTGCAAGTGCAACCGGGATAATAAAAAACTTTTTCATTATGCTTTTTCTTATTGATAAAAATCGTTCTTCCATGAAGAAAAATCATATCACAGGTGATTTTGTTTTTCAATAAGTTCCCCTGCGGACTTCATTTTTTTGCCTTGTACATTTCAGTGAATCCAAACAATGAAAATTCCACGTGGATTTGGAATCTATTTTCCCCAAAGTCCCGAAAGAAAATATTTCCAGGGGAGTATCTCTATTCCGTCAACCAGCCGGGGATGCTCTTCCTGACAGACCACGACATACCTTTTGAAAATGCCTTCCTCCCGCAACGCACGGAGTCCCTTCAAATGCCTTTCG
>ODAI013660747.1_pt1 | contig 11563 bp, 10 predicted proteins | sample 1539321 | NCBI WGS metagenome assembly ODAI01 (sample SAMN02144231, study PRJEB22623) | gut metagenome | biome: sheep rumen | host: Ovis aries | place: New Zealand
GCGAATATAAAGAATTCGAATACGCTGATTTAGAAAATTATGCGAGTTACAGCAACTGCCTGTTTTTTATTCAGTATATTAACCAATTCGGTTCCTGTCCCACCCCGACAAACCGGAGTTTGTACCTTTATGCAATAAACCGAAGTTTTCATTGTTAAATGATTGGTTTAGTGGTAAAATAAAAGCGAATTTATGCTTTTGTAAGGAGATTATAGATGAGATTTACAAAGATGGAAGGACTTGGGAACGATTATGTATATGTAAACTGTTTTCAGGAAAAGATAGAGAATCCGGCTGAAATAGCTGTTAAAGTGAGTGACAGACATTTTGGAATCGGTTCGGATGGACTTATACTTATCAAGCCATCGGATAAGGCGGATTTTACGATGGAGATGTACAATGCCGATGGTTCACAGTCAGAGATGTGCGGCAATGGTATAAGATGTGTAGGTAAGTATGTATATGATTATGGGCTTACTGATAAGGAGAATATAACCGTAGAGACACTGGCGGGTATAAAGTATCTTAAGCTATATATAAAGGACAAAAAGGTTGAAAAAGTGACTGTCAATATGGGAGCACCTATATTGGAGCCGGGTGAAGTTCCGGTACTTGTCAGCGCACTTCCGGAAGGAACGGAAAAGGTGGTTGATTATCCGATAAATGTAGGCGGCAAGGAATATAGAACAACCTGTGTATCTATGGGAAATCCGCACAGCGTTGTATTTGTTGATGATACAGACAATTTTCCTCTGGAAGAGGTTGGACCGTTATTTGAAAATAATGCATTTTTTCCGAGGAGAGTAAATGCGGAATTTGTTCAGATAGTAGACAGAACTTATGCAAAGATGCGCGTGTGGGAAAGAGGTTCAGGAGAGACACTTGCCTGCGGAACCGGTACCTGCGCATCAGTAGTTGCTGCTATACTTAACGGACTTACAGAAGATGAAGTTACGGTAAGATTATTAGGTGGTGAACTTGTAATCAAATGGAATCGGGATGAAAATGTGGTATATATGACAGGACCTGCAAGGGTCGTCTTTGATGGGGAGATAGAACTTTAAAATGTACGCATATGAGCAGAAAAAAAGAATGCTTAATATAGGAGTCAATCTGATAATACTTCTATTTGAGATAGCAACATTTGCTTATGTATGGTTTAAGTATTACAGATATACTTCGTATAGAAACGGAGATATGATAGTAATAGGAATGTATGCATTGTTTATGTTTCTTATTACCAAGAGTCTCAACGGATATAAAAATAGCTATATGCGAGGTATAGATTTGTGCCTTTCACATATACTTGCTGTTATATTTGGTGCCGTCGTCGGACATATATTTATATGTATGGTATGGAGTGACTACGTTGAGATTTCACCTATCGTTATTATGGCTGTAGTACAGGTGGTATTTGACGTATTGTGGGTTATAATTGTAAGACAGATATATGTACATGTTTATCCTCCGAGAAGAGTTATAATCATATATGGCAATTATCCTCTTGAGGCATTTCTTAAAAAGCTTGATGCGAGACATGACAGATATGAAGTTTGCGAAATACTCAATTATCAAAAAGGGTTTGAGAGAATATGCAGTGATGTTCTTGATTTTGAGGGAGTATTTCTCTATGATCTTCCGGCTGAAGAGAGAAATGAAATAGTAAAATACTGTTATGAGCATTCCATAAGAACATACATAGTCCCAAAGATTACCGATATAATTATGAAATGCTCCGATGATCTTTATCTTGTGGATACGCCTATATATCTATCCAGAAATTACGGATTAAATATCGATGACAGAATACTGAAAAGACTGACAGATATTATAGTATCATCGGTGGCACTTGTGGTGCTTTCGCCGATTATGCTTATCATAGCGATTGCTATAAAATTAAATGATGGTGGTAATGTATTTTATAAGCAGCTTCGCCTGACGAGAGATGGCAAAATGTTTATGATATACAAATTCCGTAGTATGAAATATGACGAAAATGACAGAGGGAAAAACGCAAGGCTGGCAAGTAAAACAGATTCAAGGATTACACCTATAGGTAGGGTTATACGTAATCTGCATCTGGATGAATTGCCACAGCTTTTTAATGTTTTGAAGGGCGAAATGTCATTGGTTGGACCAAGACCGGAGAGACCGGAGATATTTTTAAAATATGAAAAAAATATACCCCAATTTGATTTTAGATTAAAGGTTAAAGCAGGACTTACCGGTTATGCACAGGTTTACGGAAAGTATAATACTTCGCCGATTGACAAGCTTAAGATGGACCTTACATATATCCAACAGTATTCATATTGGCTTGATATAAAGCTTATGCTTTTGACATTGAAGATAATGTTCAGAAAGGAAAGCTCTGAGGGAATTGATGATAAAAAACTCACAGCTCTGCCTTCTGACTATAAGACAAAAAGTTATACCAAAAAATATAACATATCCAATAAGAAAGGGAACAAAGTATGAATGTAGCGATTATTATAGCAGGTGGTTCCGGACAGAGAATGGGACAGGATATTCCAAAACAGTTTATAAATGTATATGACAAGCCTATACTAATCTATACCTTGGAGAGCTTTCAGAGACATCCGCTCATAGATGCGGTAGAGGTTGTATGTATAGAAGGCTGGCATAATGTGCTTTGGGCATATGCAAAGCAGTTTAATATCGATAAGGTAAAGTGGGTTATCTCAGGTGGTAATTCAGCACAGGAATCTATCAGAAATGGTGTAGATAATCTTAAAGATGTATGCAGTGACAAGGATAACATAATTATACATGATGGTATAAGACCGCTTGTGGACGACGAGGTACTTACCGATGTTATAGAAAAATGTAATGAGCACGGAAACGGAGTTACTTCACTTCCGTACAATGAACAGATTTTTGTAATTGAAGATGAATACACAACAAAAAAATATATTCCGAGAGAAACCTTGAGAAGAGTGTCAACTCCACAGGCATACAAATTTGATAAGCTCGTATGGGCTTACGAAAAAGCATTTAGAGAAGAAATCGGTATATATGGTTCTTCTTATACCAATACCATGATGGTTGAGCTGGGCGAGACACTTTATTTTGCAAAAGGCTCTGATAAAAATATCAAGCTTACCACCAAAGATGACCTTGAGATATTTAAAGGTTATCTGACAGCCGAAAAAGACAAGTGGCTTAAATAAAAACGGATTTTCAAGTAAAAAAAGTTATATAAATAGAAGAAACGAAATTCATATATTGCCGGAAAAAGACAGGAAGAACAAATATAGAAGAACAAATATAGAAGAACATATATAGAAAATATACATAGAAAAAAATATAAAAAACTATATAAAAAAACTATATAAAAAAAATATATATAAAAAATATATATAGAAGACCATATTTGAGATAAAGGCAATATAGTTTATGAAGTAAAAAATTAATAGATTGGAAAAGGAAAAGATATGAGTTTGTATGATAATGCTACTTACATAAGCGATGTAAAAAAGATAGCTTCACTTGATTACTCATGGGAAAAGCTTGAAGGAAAAAAACTTGCCATATCCGGAGCAACCGGTATGATAGGAAGCTTTTTAATCGATGTGCTTATGTATAAAAATAAGCACGATAATCTCGATGTTACTATTTATGCCTTTGGAAGAAATGAGGAAAAGGCAAGAGGAAGATTTGGCGATTTAGCGGACAGTGATAAACTAAGATTTGTAAAACAGGATATAAATATTATGATACCTGAAGATATATGCGATAAAAAGGTTGATTATATAATTCATGCCGCCAGCAATACACATCCGGTAGCATATTCAAGCGATCCGATAGGAACCATATCAGCCAATGTTATAGGAACCAATAATCTGTTAGAGTGGGCATCAAAGGTTAATTGTGAGAGATTTGTATTTCTTTCATCAGTCGAAATATATGGGGAAAATAAAGGTGATACAGATACATTTGCGGAAGATTATCTGGGTTATATAGATTGCAATACACTGCGTGCCGGATATCCGGAAAGCAAGAGAACCGGTGAAGCTCTATGTCAGGCGTATATAAAGCAGAAAGGCATAGATGTGGTTATACCGAGGCTTTCAAGATGCTATGGACCTACCATGTTAAATTCAGACACTAAGGCGCTTTCACAATTTATAAAAAAAGGAGTAAATGGTGAAGACATAGTATTAAAAAGCGAAGGCACCCAACTTTATTCATATGCTTATGTTGCGGATGCTGTTTCAGGCATTTTAAAATTGATGTTTGACGGAGAGTGCGGAAGTGCATATAATGTGGTTTCGGATGACTCTGATATTATGCTTAAAGACCTTGCCAAGATTATAGCTGATTATGTTGGGAAAAAAGTTATATTTGAACTTCCAAGTGAAACAGAACGGGCAGGGTATTCAAAAGCTACTAAGGCTACACTTGCATCTGATAAGATTAAGAAAACGGGGTGGAAGTCTTACTATGATATAAGCGAAGGACTTCATCATACTATAGATGTTCTCAGGAGTTTATATGAACACTAATCTGGAAGAATATAAAAAATACAGTAATCTATTTATAGAGCTTGTAAGAAAAGGAATTAAATTAAAATACAGGAGGTCCTATCTTGGAATAATATGGTCTATGATAGAGCCTCTTCTTACCATGATTGTGCTTACCATAGTTTTCGGTACGTTGCTCGGTCATACGGGAAAAGAGTTTCCGGTATATATTCTTGCAGGCAGGCTTATCTATACTCTTTTTTCGCAGTCATCAACGGCTGCATTAAAATCCATACGTGCCAATCAGGGTATGATTAAAAAAGTATACGTGCCGAAAGCGCTTTATCCACTTTCGGCGATAACATTTAACTATATATTGTTTTTGATATCACTTGTAGTCCTGCTTGGAGTATCACTTGTGCTTGGAGTTTATCCGACCTTAAGAGTACTACTTGCAGTGGTTCCGCTTATGATACTGTTTTTACTTTCTGTAGGAGCGGGACTCATACTGTCTACGGTTGGAGTTTTTTTCAGAGATATGGAATATCTTTGGAATGTACTTTTAATGCTTGTTATGTACACATGCGCTATATTTTACTATCCGGAAAAAATACTTGGAAGCGGAGTCGGTTGGATATTAAAATATAATCCGCTGTTTTGTATAATATCCAATTTCAGAAGTTGTGTATTTGGAACTGCGATGGATATGTGGATGCTATGTTATTCGCTCGGATTTGCACTTGTTAGCGTGATACTTGGTATGTGCATATTTGAGAAAAATCAGGACAAATTTATACTTTATATATAAAATGGGTTCAATGTGCTTTTAAGATAGGCTGAAAAAAGAAAAAGATAAAAAAGAAAAAAGAAGATAAAAAGAAAAGATAAAATAGGAAAGATAAAAAAGAAAAGATAAAAAATATTGAAAATTATTGACTATAATAAAAATCATACAATTAGTATCGGGAAGCTACTATCTGCAAAAATTATTTGGGAGGAAAGATGTCAGATAAGAAAAACGCTTTAAATGAAAAAATGAATATAGATAATGATATCGCTCTTAGCTTATCTGATATCGGTATGCGTTTTAACTTAAGTAAAGAAAAGGTTGACAGCGTAAAGGAATACTTTATCAAATTTATGAAACGTGAGCTTAAGTTTGATGAATTTTGGGCTCTTAAGAATATAAGTTTTGATGTGAAAAAAGGTGAACGTGTTGGTATACTCGGATTAAATGGAGCAGGAAAGTCAACTTTGATGAAAGTAATTGCCGGAGTATTTCGACCGACCGAAGGAACTGTTTATAAACAGGGTGTGCTTGCTCCTATGATAGAGCTTGGTGCAGGCTTTGATATGCAATATACAGGAGCCGAAAATATATATCTGTATGGTGCGATACTTGGCTACTCAAGAAAATTTATGGATGAAAAGATAGATGAGATTATCGAGTTTACGGAGCTTAAAAATTTTATTGACGTACCGCTTAAAAACTATTCATCAGGAATGAAAGCAAGACTTGGCTTTGCGATAGCAACAATTGTAAAACCGGATATACTCATTCTCGACGAGGTGCTTTCTGTCGGAGATGCAAAATTTAGAAAAAAGAGTGAAAAAAAGCTTTTAGATATGATGGATACAGGAACTACTGTTTTATTTGTATCACATAACATAGAGCAGGTAAAAAGAATTTGTAATAAAGCACTTATCTTAGAACATGGAAAACTTGTTACTTATGGAGATATGACATCGGTTGTTGCAAGGTATGAAGAGATGATAAAGTAGCTTCAACCTGTAAATAATCGGATTTTCAGAAAAAGATTTTAGATATATTTGAAACTTGATTTTTTGAAGCATGATATTTAAGGAATGATTTTTAAGATATGATATTTAATGTATGATTTTTAAGGTATGATATTAAGGAATGATTTTTAAGATATGATATTTAAGGTATGATATTTAGGAATGATATTTAAGGAATGATATTTAAGGAATGGTATTTAAGGAATGATATTTAAGGAATGATATTTAAAGTATGATATTTAAGGCTTGATTTATAAGAGGATTGATATGAAATTTAAAATAAAACAGATATATAAAATGTTTATGCAGTATATAGTTTTTCCACTCATCTATTTTAAAAACAGATGGAGCAAGGTTGAGGATAAGCTTGTTGTGCTTGCTGACTCAAAGCATGACTCCTGCCCTCCGTATATGCTGAGTATAAGAGAAAGATTAAAAAAAGAACACTATGATATAAGAGAATTTTATATAGACTCTTCAAAACATGAAAGGCGTGAGGTTATAAACAGCATGATGGATTTTATGCGATTATATCCGAGTGCTGCATTTGTCATAATTTGCGATTATTATCTGCCGGTTTCTTCCTGTAAAAAGAAAAAGGAAACCAAGGTCATACAGCTATGGCATGGATGCGGCGCCTTTAAAAGATTTGGACATGATGCATTTGACGATATACCAAAGTTTTATCTTGGTTCACCGATTAAAAATTATGACCTGGTTACTGTGTCGGGGGATGAGTGTAGAACCTATTTTCGTTCCGCAATGCAGATTCCTGATTTTGAAAACAGTATAGTCAGACCGCTTGGTGCAGCCTATACAGATAAGTTTTATGATGAAGATTATATACAGGCGTGCTGGGACAAATTCAGATTTGCATATCCAAATGCAAGAGATAAAAAAATAATACTATGGGCACCGACATTTCGCGGAAATGCAGGAAGAACCAGGGAGTCAAAAAATGAAAAGCTCTTTGAAAATCTCCGCCTTGATATAAATGCCTGTGTAAGAGAACTTCCCGATACGGTTCTTATAGAAAGTCTGCACCCGCATATGCTAAAGGATAAGTCAAACATTATGACTACCGAAGAACTTTTAGTTTGTGCAGATATGCTCATTACAGATTATTCTTCAGTTTTTTTTGAGTATCTATTACTTGATAAACCGATTTTATACTATGTGCCCGACCTTGAAAAATATACAGATAAGAGAGGCTTTTATCTAAACTTTAATAAGCTCCCGGGACGTATAGTAAGGGATAAGAAAAATCTCAAATACAATATACGTGAGGCGCTTTATAATGATGATATGTCTGAACAAAGAGAAGATTTTAAGGCAAGATATATGAACGGGTGCGATGGCAAAGCGACAAAGAGGATAATGGATTATATAGAAGGGCAGATATAAACAGATGAATTTAGATAAATTCAAACGAACAAAATATTTTCCGATAGTAAAAGAAACCGCTCCTTATAAGGCAGTCAGGTTTGTTTACTACAGAACCAAAAGAATAAAGAAAAAAATAAAAAAACCTTTTGCAAAGCTCTATAAATTTTATATGTTCAAAATCAGATATCCAAAGCTTTATAAGAAATATGCAAAAAAACCTGTGGATGAAAAAAAGATTATCTTTATCGAAGGGCGTATGAAGTTTATAACGAACAGCTCTGAATATATTTATAATGAGCTTAAGGATAATTATAATTTTGACATACATACTCATTTTCTTCAGATGGGTTTTGCAAAAAGAAAAGAATACAGAAGTCTTTGTGAGGATATGATAAGAGATATTGCAGATGCAAAGTATGTATTTATGAATGATGCATCAAATGTATTTGCCTGTCTTCCGGTTAGAAAAGAGACCGTTGTAACACAGCTTTGGCATGGCTGCGGAGCATTTAAAAAATTTGGCTTAAGCACAGCAGATTTAATATTTGGAGATAATAGAAAGACTTTAGAAAAATATCCTTATCACAATAATTATACTTATGTAACGGTAAGTTCACCTGAGGTTGAGTGGGCTTACACTGAGGCTATGAATCTGGATAAAGGAGTTGCAACGGGTATAGGCATATCCCGCTCTGATTATTTTTATAATAAGGATAACATAAGACTTGCAAAAGAAAAAATGGATAAGCTTTTTCCGATGAGAAATGGGAGAAAGATTATTCTATATGCACCTACGTTTAGAGGCAGAGTCGCAAAGGCAAAGATGCCGGATGAACTTGATATAGCAAAGTTTTATAAGGCGTTTAAAGATGATTATATACTTGTTTTCAAGCATCATCCTTTTGTGAAGGAAAAGGTTTTGATTGAGGATAAGTATAAGGATTTTGCAATTGACTGCACAGATAGTATGTCGATAGATGATTTAATATGTATATCAGACATATGTATATCAGATTATTCATCACTTGTATTTGAATATTCGCTATTTGAAAAACCTATGATTTTCTTTGCGTATGATCTGGATAATTATTATGACTGGCGCGGTTTTTATTATGACTATAAGGATTTTGTGCCCGGACCAATCTATACTACAAATGAAGAAATGATAGATTATATTAAGGATATAGATAATAACTTTGACAAGCAAAAGGTTGTAGATTTTAAGGATAAATTTATGAGTGCCTGTGACGGGCATGCAACGGAAAAGATTATGAAGCTTGTGTTTAAGGACGAGCTGGAGAAGTATAGAAAGTAAACAGGCAAAATTAGTACACCGAAAAAATAAATAACCGGCACAATCGCTTGATAAGTTGTTCAGTTACTGCGTTGTAATCAGTCGACGATGCCACCGCATCGACTCCCTCTTACGCCTTGTATCTGAGACAATTTCTGAATCGTGTTTTCCTATATTGCAGGGAATACATGCTATGGACATAATTGTGAAAGTAAGGAACTATATTTATGGTATCTATAATTATCCCGCTATATAACGCTGAAAACTATATATTGGATGCGCTTCGCTCTGCGCTTATTCAAGAGGTTGAAAAAGAAATTATTATAATAGATGACTGTTCAACAGATAACTCGCTTAAAACGGTATTAGATTATGTAAAAACCAATCACAATATTTTAACGGATAAAACCAGAATTGTGATAAGGAAAAATTCTTATAATCTTGGAGTTGCAAGGACACGTAATCTTGGCGTGGATATAGCAAGAGGGGAGTATGTTGCATATCTTGATGCAGATGATATGTGGACAAGTGACAAGCTAAAAAAACAGCTTTTGTTTATGCGGGAAAAGGAAGCCGATATCTGCAGCACTTCAAGAGAAATAGTCGATGAAAACGGTAAAAGCACAGGGCGGATAATCGGTTTTGAAAAAGAGGCGATAACTCTCAAGGATTTAAAGCGTTCAAACCGTATAAACTGTTCGGCTGTCCTTGTCAAAAAAGAACTTATGAAAAAGTATCCTATGAGACATGATAAGGATGCTCATGAGGATTATTATGTATGGCTTGTGGCGGTAAAAAACGGTGCAAAGGTATGTAATATAGATGAGCCGTTACTTAAGTATCGCGATATAAAAGGTAGTAAGTCGCATAACAAGTTAAAGGCGGCATTGATGACCTTTAGGACATATAGGTATGCAGGCTATGGATTTATAAGGTCACTCTTTATGATGCCTGCGTATATGGTTAATGGGCTTAGTAAACATATGAAAAAATAAAGGTTTGGTTGATGTATCACGTTACGGTTATTTATCACTGAAACTTCCGCAATTTGCTGAGATAATACAAATGAGATTGGAATGTTGATGAAAGATGAAAACGAAAAACTTTTAAATATATAAAAATGCGAATCATTTTCGTTCTTTTATTGAACCAAAAAAAAATCATGTTAAAATACGTCATATTAAAAAATATAAATATTTGTATAAAAATTAAAGGAGATAGGAAATGAAGAAAAGAATTATAGCTATTATGTCATTGGTAATTATGGCAACTGCCACAACAGCATGCGGCTCTGACAAATCAAAGGAAACCACAACTGAGCTAACTGCTACTGAAGAAACTACAACCGGGCAAACCACACAAGCTGAAAATGGTGAAACCGGTATGGTTGATCCATGGATTTTTGTAGCATCTTCCACAGATGCGGCAGATGGAGCCGGTGTAGGATATTTTATGGTTCCGGAAGATGGAATGTCTTTGGATGGTGGAGAAGTCCATATGTATGGTTTTAAATATATGGAAGGAATTGCAGAAGCTGACGGCTCTGTTGGAGCAGCAGAAATTACGATTCGTAAAGGTTTAAAGCAGGACACTGAAGATGTATCGGGAGACTATAATGAATACTCTTTTGAATGGACTGTAGAGACAGAAGATTGGGAAGTTAAGTGCTACGGAAATGAAGAAGGAAAAACTATGAAAGCTATATGGCTTTCAGATAATTTCAGTTATAGTATAGCTATAAGAGGCCAGGGTGATTTGTATAATACATATGGTTTAGGCGATGATGATATCAAGAAACTTGTGACAGCTATCCAATAATGGGATATTTATAAAAACATTAGTATAAACAGTTTAAAATGCTTTACTTTTGATAAAAATTATCATATAATACATACAATTGTATAAAAAATGCGTTGAAGGAGACTGCTTGTAAAAAGACATGACAGGAAATATGGTCGCAGACTGAGAGCCATAACATGACACCTTACAAAAGCGGAACACTACCTGAGCAGATATGCTGAAGCCTACATCTTAGAGTTTTTGAGAACATGTATGAACAGATGCTACATGGATTTCTGATTAGCTATACATTGTTGCTTGTCTGTTTTCCTTATCTTATCATCCAAAAAGTCTCAACGTAGTTCGCTACGTCTGCGTTTTTTGGCTAATAATCTAAGAAAGACAATCTGTGTAAAAAGTGCAGCTAATTACGAAATAGATGCATCGGTAAGGTCATCATTGATATTTTTTCAACATAGGTAAGAGGTCTAGGTATATCCGGTTGACCACCGTTAAAGGTTTAGAGAGGAAGCTTTTGCTTCAATGCGGGTGGTACCGCGGATAAAATGTTTATTCGTCCCGAAGTCATACTGTTTGTGACTTCGGGACTTGTGCGTTAAAATGAGCCATGCATGCTTGAACTGAATTGCCTGACACGGGTTTACTTGTAGACGAACGAATTTGCGTGAAAGCACATACGGTGAATGCCACGACAATGAGCGTACTATATATGCGAGTCTGTCGGCATGGCTGAGTAAGAAGATAGGAGAGAAAAAATGCAACCAAATATTTACAGAGACATGACTATGGAAAACATAAC
>ODAI012746879.1_pt1 | contig 11562 bp, 10 predicted proteins | sample 1539321 | NCBI WGS metagenome assembly ODAI01 (sample SAMN02144231, study PRJEB22623) | gut metagenome | biome: sheep rumen | host: Ovis aries | place: New Zealand
CATTTCGCATTATGAATTCCGCATTGTGCATTGTGCATTAGATCAGTCTCCGCGTTTAGCGCCTCGCGCCAGAGTGCGGAACACTTCGTCCATCGATGCTGCGTTAAACGTTTTCTTCAGGTTGGCTGGTGTGTCTAATGCCTTGATTTGGCCATCTACCATCATCGACACTCGGTGGCAATACTCGGCCTCGTCCATGTAGTGGGTAGTGACGAAGATGGTGGTGCCCTCGCTCGATGCCTGGTAAATCATCTCCCAGAACTGGCGGCGTGTGATGGGGTCGACGCCTCCGGTGGGCTCGTCAAGGAACACAATCTCGGGCTTGTGGATGGTGGCAACGACAAATGCCAACTTCTGTTTCCATCCCAGTGGCAGAGAGCCCACGAGTGTGTTGCGCTCGTCATAGAACTCCAGCCGCTTGAGCATGGTGGCGGCGCGTTCTCGCAAGGTCTTCTTGTCAACGCCGTAGATTCCGCCAAAGAGCTCCATGTTCTCCAGCACCGTGAGGTCTTCGTAGAGCGAGAATCGCTGACTCATGTAGCCAATGTGCCGCTTGATTTTCTCGCCTTCTTTCCTCACGTCAAATCCTGCAACGGTGCCCGTGCCGCTTGTGGGGTAACTGAGCCCGCACAGCATGCGCATGGCGGTGGTCTTGCCTGCACCATTAGCGCCCAGGAAGCCAAATATCTCGCCTCGCTTCACCTCAAAGGTGATGTGGTCGACGGCGGTGAACGACCCAAACTGCTTGGTCAGGTCTTTTACTTCTATTATGTATTGGTTATTGCTCATTGCTCAGGAGATGGATGAAAACGTCTTCAATGTCGGGTGCAAGTTGCTTGATGTCAACATTGCAAAATCCTGCCGTGATGAGTCGCTGCTTGAGTGCTGCGGCGTCAAAGCCGTTGCCAGCAACAGCGTGGTGATATTCACCTGCCGTGTAGCAGCTTGCTATGCTGCTTTCTTCACGCAGCGTTTTGAGCAGCTCATACATGTCGCTCGCCTTGATGCCATAGAGATGCTTGTCATACTTGTCGACCATGCCTTGTGGTGTGTCGATGTCGAGCACGCGCCCGTTGTTGACAAGGGCGATGCGGTCGCAGCGGCTCGCCTCGTCCATGTAGGGGGTCGACACGAGTATCGACAAGCCTTGCTCGCGCAAGTTGAAGAGCATGTCCCAGAACTCGCTGCGCGACACAGCGTCGACACCGGTAGTGGGCTCGTCAAGGAACAGCACCGAGGGCTTGTGGATGAGGGCGCAACTCAGTGCGAGTTTCTGCTTCATGCCGCCCGAGAGGCGTCCGGCACGGCGTTTCTTGAACGGCTCTATCTGCTTGTAGATGGGCGCTACGAGGTCGTAGTTCTGCTCAACGGTGACGCCAAAGAGGGTTGCAAAGAAGTCCATGTTCTCCTCGATGGTGAGGTCGGGGTAGAGCGAGAACTTGCCTGGCATGTAACCCACGCGCGAGCGAATGGCGCGATAGTCTTTTGCCACATCTAGGCCATCGACGCTGGCGCTGCCCTCGTCGGCATTGAGCAGGGTGACGAGTATCTTGAACAGGGTTGTCTTTCCTGCACCGTCGGGACCAATGTAGCCAAATATCTCCCCGCGGTGCACGTCAAAGGTCACCTTGTCAAGGGCTTGCACGTTGCCGTAGCTCTTGCTCAGTCCTTTTACTTCTATGGCGAGTGTGTCGTTCATTGTGTTACTTGAGTTTTACATTGCCGGCAAGGCCCAGTTTCAGATAACCGTCGTTGCGCACTGCAATTTTCACGGCATAGACGAGGTTGGCGCGGGAGTCCTTGGTCTGGATGGTCTTGGGTGTGAACTCGCTCTCGCTTGAGATCCATGTTACCTTGCCGGTGTAGTCACGTGTCTTGCCACCGCCAAAGTCGGCGATGACTTTCACTTGCTGGCCCAGTTTGATGTCGGCAAGTTGGTCGCTGGTGAAATAGGCACGCAGGTACACCGTGCTCATGTCGGCAACTTTGAACAGTGGCTTGCCGGTTGTGGCAAACTCTCCCCGCTGGGCATATTTTGTCAGGATGGTGCCTTTCACGGGCGAGGTGATGATGGCATTGGTCATTTGGTTGTCGACGATGGCCTTCTGCGTGTCGATGCCGCGTTTTTGAGCGTCGATGCCGCGCTTTTGAGCGTCGACGCCACGTTTCTGTGCATCCACGCCCTCAATTTGTGCATCCACGCCACGTTTCTGTGCATCAAATCCTCGGCTCTGGCTGGCAAGGCTCTGATTGCTCGACCCTATCTGGTCCTGAGTTGCCGCGAGTTGTTTCTCGAGAACGAGGATCTGATAATTGATGTCGTCAACCTGCTTGGGAGCGGCAGCGTTGTCTTTCACCATATTGGTGAATCGTGCCTTTTCTTTTTGCAGGTTGGCGATTTGCTGCCTGATGCTTGCCACCTGCTTCTCGAGGTCGAGCCGGTGGTCGATGGTCGACGTCTGGTTGGCGCCAATTTGCTCTTTGCTTGAGCCCATTTGCTTCTTTTGTGCATCGAGTTGAGCATTGGTGGCGTCAAGTCCTGCGCGACTGGCGTCGAGGTTCAGTTTGTTGGCATCGAGTTGCGACTTCTGCAGCTCGAGTTGTGTCATGTCGAGGTAGCCCAGTTGGGTGTTGGCTTCGACCTCTTGTCCCTCTTCGATGTTGAACGACTTTATCTCTCCCGAGCCCTTGGCGCTCACAACCACCTCGGTGGCCTCAAAGGTGCCAGTGGCATCCCAGTCGTTGTCGTTGCTGCAAGAGACGGCAATCAATGCCACAGCGAGTAATAAAAAGTTATGTCTCATTGGTTTACAGTATTTTTTAGTTCGTATATCGTTTTGAGTAGTTCAATGTTATGGATGATTTGCGACTGTGCCGCCACATTCTCCTCGGTGATTTTCTCTACCAGGCGGTGGATGTCGATAACGCCGTTGCGCAGCTTCGACTCCTCGGCGCGGCGCACGTCGCTGCGCAGTCCCACGATGGTGGCGTCGCTCTTGATGAGCTGGCGCAGGCGGGAAATCTCGTTGTTCTCTCTCACCACTTCGAGGCGATTGTTGAGCAGGAACACGTCGCGTTGCAGCTGGGCTTGCTGGCGCGCGGTGCTCAGCTTGCTCAGGTTGTTCTTGCGGTCGTAGAGGCTGCTCAGGCTCCACTGTGCGCGCACGCCCACCATGGCGTTGAGCGACCACTTGCGGTTGATCATTGCCTCAAAGTTGTTGTAGCCTGGGTTGCCGTAGAAGGCTTGGCCAAACAGGCTTATCACAGGCATCACCTGGGCGTTGATGGCCTTCTCGCGAGCATCGAGGGTGCCTATCCGGGCATCTATGAGTCGCAACTCGGGACGGTTGACCACGCTGGTCGATGGCTCTGTGTCATGTGGCTTGACAAGCTCTTGCCCCGCAATTGATTGGCCTATCATCACCTCCAGCATCTGGCGATAACTCGTGCGTGCCCACTCCATGTTGTCGCGGTTTTGTTGCATGGTCATTATCTCGGCGCGAAGCAGGCTCTCGTCGGCTGTGGTGGCAACGCCGTTGCGCACGTGCGACTGCAGCTTGTCGAGGTTGCCTTCAAGCATCTCAAGGGTGAGATTGGTCTGCTTCACGCGCTCATCCATCAGGATGATGCCAAAGAAGAGTTCGTCAACTCGCTTGTTCAGGGCATAGAGGTCGACCTCGGTTTGTGCCTTCAGCTCAGCATCCTGGGCTATGGTGAGGGCTTTCTCGCTGCTGGCCTTGCCACCGTCGAAGATGCGCTGGCTCACGTCGGCCTGGATGCGGTACTGGTCTTTGGCAAGCCCTTTCATCTCTAGGCCACTGGTGGCGAGCATTGCCTGCATTTGGTCGGGGAAGGAGGGCACGTCGCTCTGATAGGTGGCCTGGGCGCTCAGGTTCACTTGTGGCAGCCACGAGTGCATGAGGTTGCTCAGGGTGTAGCTGCTGCTTTGCTCTATCAGGCCATATTGCTTGATAAGTGGCCAGTTCTCTCTTGCCAGCTGGTGGCAGCGCTCGAGGGTGAGCTGTGCGCCGGCTATCGCCCAGGTTGCAAGTAATGTAATTATTAATGTGGTGCGTTTCATTTTGATTGTGGTGTTAAGCGGTTGAGAATCAATTTCAGGTTTTCTTGCTTGCGCTTCTCAAGGAATGGCTTTTCTCCATTTTGTGATAATGCAGTATTGTAGATGGGCAAGAACAGTGATGGGAACACGTTAAGCGCGAGGATGTCGATGAAGAGGGTGATGGCGTCGATGTCGCTGTTTATCTCGCCATTGTTTTTTGCCACATCCATTGCTTGCTGTGCGCTGGCAAGCAGGCCACCCACTGTCGATGAGATGGATTGTCTCAACATCTCAATGCGCTCAGGGCGTGACCATATCTCTCTTATTATGAACAATGGCACCTTGGGATTCTCGCTAATGAAGTCGAAGTGCATGCTCATTGCATTCTCGATCAACTCTACAAATGGCTTTTGGCTGTCTTCAAAGAGGCTCGTTAGGTTTTTGCCTATCTGGGCTATGAAATCCACAAAGATGCTGCAAAAGAGGTCTTCTTTGGTCTTGAAGTAGTAGTGCAGCATGGCATGGGTCACACCGGCGTTGCGCGCTATCGATGTGGTGCGGGCACCATCATAGCCTTTCTCGAGAAACTCCTGGCGAGCTGCCTCAAGTATTGCATGTTCTTTGTTGTTTCGATGTTTTGTCATCTTTGTATTGTCTTGTGAATTAATGAATTATCTATCTGAATTTTCTTTATTAACAACTTTGTTAACAAACTTCATGGCGCAAAGTAAACACATTAATTTGAATTGTGCAAGAAAATTCTAACAATTTTGTTAATATTTTTGCAAAAATATTTTTCTCACTGCTTTACCTGGCAATTTTTGTCGCCTGCAACAAGTGTTTTGGGGTCGTGTAACATTGTGTCAAAGGGGCTTTTGTGTGTCTTTTTTGGGATATCGCAGGCTATTAAAAGTGGCAGATTGGTTGTGGAAATTGATTTTTTTCATAACTTTGCGCATTAATTTTCTGAACCAAAATTTAAACATATACCTATTTACTTATTTTTTCCGAACTTATTAAACGCAAAAAAGAATGAGAAGAAATTACCTTTTGACAGCCGCTGCGGCATTACTTGCCCTGGGCATGCAAGCCCAGACAACATTTACCTCTGGTCAAATCACCTACACTGTCACTGGCGAGAACACTGTTGAATGTAGCGGTGTGGAAAGCTCTGCCACCAGTATCGAAATCCCCTCTACTGTAGAAAACGGGGGCGTGACCTACGACGTTAAAGCCATTGGCGAGGGCGCTTTCAAGTGGAGTAACCTCGTCTCGGTGGTAATCCCTGGCTCGGTTGAGACAATCAAATCTCAGGCTTTCTACTACAGCGACCTCACCAGCGTCACCTTTGGCGACGGCGTGAAGTACATTGGCGACTATGCTTTCTCCAGCCTGGGCATTAGCACCCTCACTCTCCCTAACAGCGTGGAGTGGATTGGCAACAGTGCGTTCTACAACCAGCACAACTCAAGCTACCAGCCTTGCCTCACTCAGGTGGACCTGGGCAATGGCGTTAAGCACATTGGCAATGCAGCGTTCTACAAACTGGCAGCCACCAGCATTGTAATCCCTGCATCGACCGAGGAGATTGGCTCTACTTGCTTTCTCTATAGCAAACTCGAGACCGTGACCCTCAACGAGGGCTTGAAGAAAATAGGCGATGGCGCTTTCAACAACTGTACTTCACTCAGCAGCATCACCTTACCTTCTACTCTTGAGGAGATTGGTATGGAGGCTTTCCTTAACGACAAGGCGCTCACTGCCATCAACATTCCCGCTGGTGTGACAGCCATTGGTGAGAGCGCTATTGCCAACTCTGCCGTGAGCACAATCACTCTCGATCCAGCCAACACCTCATTTGTTATGGTCAATGACGTGCTATACACTGCCGACAAAACTTTGCTTCAAATGGCTCCCATGACTGGCGTCAGCAACCATGTGGTAGACGAGAACTGCCTGGGTATTGTGGGCGGTGCTTTCTGGGGCAGCCAGCTGCAGAGCATCACTCTGAACAAGAACCTCACTGCCCTGGGCTATGCATGCTTCGAGAGCAGCCTCTTGAGCGAAATCAATCTTGATGGCCCCGACAATATCAACTTCATCGACGAGCAGGTGTTTGCCGACACTAAACTCACTCAGGTTGTACTTCCTTCCAGCCCCTATTACCTGAACGATGGCCAGTTTGCCAGCTGCAAATCGTTGACATCACTCACCATTCCCAAGGGAATAACCGAGATTTATCCTCATGCACTCAACAACTGCACCGCATTGCAGACTATCACCTGCCTTAGCGAAGTTCCTCCCACAATCATGGATTACTATGAGGACTATGACATGCCATTCTACAACAGCAACGAGAATGCCACTCTCTATGTTCCCAAGGGCAGCAAGAATGCTTATCAGGCTACCGAGTGGAGTTACTACAACATTGCTGAGTTGCCCGACGTTGTGCCTGGCGATGTGAACGGCGACGGTTCGGTGACCAGTGTCGACGTGACTTGCGTTTACAACTATCTGCTCAACGGAGATGAGACCTTCATCGAGACTTGTGATGTGAACGGCGATGGCAACATCACCAGTGTAGATATCACTATGATATATAATATCATGTTGGGAGACAACTAATCCCATGATCTAGCTGGCCATATGTCAGAGCGTCCCCAGCGAGGGGCTGCGAGGCTGGCTGGCCGTAGGCCAGGACGTCCCCAGCGGGGACGAAGTGAGTTAACCTCACGGCGCGTACCCCAGAGGGGTGCGTGCCGTGAGGTTTGAGCATATCCATCCACTCGAAGGGCCCCGAAGGGGGCCAACACTTGCAGGCATGGATACACAGTAGAGTAACGCTGTCACATGATGTATGTTGTTGACCCTCTACGAGGCTCAGATTAAGGGAAAAACTCACGATATCCCACGCCACGCACCCCTCCGGGGTACGCGCCGTGGGGCTGCTCACTTCGCCCCCTTCGGGGACGCTCTGGCCTACGGCCAACTCGCAATAGCAATGGTTGTGACGTTTGCATTTTTTTCGGACACTAATAAATAAAAATCTAAAAACTTCGTTTTTGATTTTGTATTTCACTCGGCTTGCACTAATTTTGCACCATGAAGAAATTATTAGTAGTTATTGTATGTGTTGTTACGGCTCTTGCATCGTGGGCTGGCGACAAGGATGAGTATATCCAGGTCGACTGGTATCCATTGTGCACCGACAGCGTGGGGTGGAACATCTACACTGGCGCGTTCGTCATTGGCTGGAACAACACCAGCGGCATCGACGTGAACATGGGCCGCAGCATCGACATTGGGTGGCTCAACGTGATTGGCGCAAAGTTCAAGACACGATATGGCCAGCGCATCACAGCTGGACTTGGCATCGACTGGCGCAACTACAAGTTGCGCAACGACGTGCGCTTCATGCAAAATGATGACTATCTCTCGGTTGCTCCCTATCCCGATGGGGCAAAGCCCAAGTCGTCGCGCGTGAAGGTGTTCTCGCTCACGATGCCGGTGCTGGTGCGCCAGCGGCTGTTCAGCACGGTCGACATCTTTGCCGGGCCAGTGGTGAACTTCAACCTCCATGCCAGCGTCGAGACTATCTACACGCTTAATGGCGAGAAAGTCAAGGAGTCGAGCAGCAAAATTCACCCTGTGCCTGTGACAGTCGACATCATGGGAGGCATGAAGTGGAAGTTCATTGGCGCCTATGTGCGCTATAGCCCCTGCCACGTGCTCCAGGAGCGCCACGCTGTCGCCTTCACTCCCTTCACCGCCGGTATCATCATGGGATTTTAGAGAAAAATATTAGATCCTTTGTTCAATAAATAAATATTTTATGTAACTTTGTAGATTATAATATTCAGATTTATGGAACAGATAATCATAAACGTTGAAAACAAAAGTATTTTACCTAGTTTGAAACGCGTACTTAATTCTATCGAGGGCATAACAATAGTTAGGCACAAGAAAACTAAAAAATGTGGTTTAGATGAGGCCCTCGAAGATGTGAAAGAAGGACGTGTGACTCATTATGAAAGCGCCGAAGCTATGTTTAATGCTCTTGGTTTATGAAATATAAGGTAAGTACAACAAAAAGATTTGATAAGGCCCTAAAAAAATGTATAAAAAGAGGGCTTGATATGAGTAAATTAAAGACAATCATCTTGATTTTAGAAGAGTCTGGATGTTTGCCTGCTATTTATCGACCGCATAAATTGGTTGGTAAGTATGTCGGACTTTGAGAATGCCACATTTCACCTGACTGGTTATTAATTTGGGATCAAAATGATGAGGAATTGACCTTGTTGTTTATTGATACCGGTAGTCATTCTGATGTTTTTGGTTAGTTTAAAATAATTAGATTTTAGTAAGATAACAATATATGAAGAAATTAATGCTCCTGGCTGTTCTTGTGGCACTGATGTGCTCTTGCAACGGCAACAAGTTTAAGGTGAGCGGCACTGTGGAAGGTGCCGGCGACACCACCACTCTTTATCTTGAGACAACTATCAATGGCAACTGGCTCTTTGTCGACAGCGTGAAGACGAGCGCAGGAAAGTTTGCCTTTACCGAGGATGCTGCCGAGTACCCCAACATCTACCGTCTGGGTTACCGCGACAAGAACATCTATTTCCCCATCGACAGTATCGACAACATTGAGATTAAGACCTCACTCGCTAAGTTTGACGAGGACTACACCCTCAGTGGCAGCGACAATGCTGTGAAGGTGATGAACATCGACAAGCAGGCGGCAAAGTTCAGCAAGGCGGGCGACACCAGTAGCGATGCCTATAAGAAATGGAAAGAACAACTCAGCCGCGACCTGGTGAAAGATCCAGCAAGCATCGTCTCGTTCTATCTCATCAATAAATACATTGGCAACCAACCTCTTTTTGACCCCATCGACAACCGCGACTTCAAGATAATAGGCGCTGTGACCAATGCCTTTGCCAACTTCCGTCCCAACGACCCTCGCACTACCTATATGGTCGACAACTTCAAGCAGGGACTGAGCCAGCGACGCAGCATGAGCACTGCCAGCCGCGACACTATCGTTGCCACACAGGCTCTGCTCATCGACGTGAAGCTCCAGGACAAGAAGGGCAAGATGCAAAGCCTGCAAGAAGTGTCGTCGCATGGCAATGTGGTGCTACTCAACTTCACCATGCAGGACCAGTCGTTCTCGCCAGCGCTCAACAAGCTGCTCAACGAGATGTACACCAAGTATAAATCTCGCGGTTTCGAGATTTTCCAGGTGTGCCTCGACGGCAATGAGGCGCAGTGGATGCAAGCAGTGGCTTCACTACCATGGATTGTGATGCGCGACCCCGACGGCGAGTACTCACGCAATGCCGGTGCCTACAACATCACCAGCATCCCCACCATCTTCATCATCGACCGCAAGGGCGAGATAGTGGAGAAAGTGGCTAATATCGAGCAACTCGAGGCGTCATTGCAGAAATACATATAGTCTCTCGGCTACATAAAAGCAAAACACTGCGTCCTTGGCTGTGACTGAGGACGCAGTGTTTTTTTTATTTCTTGCGAATTAGGGTGATACCACGGTAGATGTGGTGCATGGCTTGGCCAAAGGAAATACCATGGCCGCTCAGGCGCCATGCCATGAGAACGGCGCGTGGAAGTGCTGTGCTATGGTAACGCCGGCTCAGCCACAAGTAGGCACCGCGGGCGGCTAGCACACCAGGCTCGGTGGCCCGCGACTGTTGAGTGGTTGCACCGTCATGACGCACCACGGTGATGGGGATGAAGCGGCAGTCAAGACCCGCATAGACAGCTTGCTCTACAAATAGTTCCTCCTCGCAGCATTGAAAAACTGGCGCTCCTAGGCCAAAACGCTCGTCAAAGCGCAGATGCCCCGCCGCAGTGCGCCTCAGTGCTATCTCAATTGAGGAGACGTAGTAGCCCTTGGGTGGCTTTGCCAGGTTGAACTCATGCTCGGGATAGGTCTTGGCATTATATCGACCCTCCATGCGGAATGTTGCCAGCGCAAGCGACGGGTTGCGGTCGAAAATTTCGACCACAGCGTGGAGTTGCTCGTGGGTGTATCGGCAGTCGTCGTCGGCAATCAGGCACACGTCGGCAGTGGCATTGCGCAGGCAGTTGTTGCGGTTGCGGCTCAGGCCTCGCCTGGCGAGGTCACACACTTTCACGTCGTCGCGCTTGAGCTGGCTGGGCATCGCAACCTCTTTTCCCTCGCTGTGCTGCCACGACACCACATAGCCTATTCCCTCACGCTGCTCAAGCAACATGGCAGGAACGTTGTTTATTCCCTCATCAAGGGTCGATATGAGTATCTCTAGTGTCATTAACTTGTTTGGATTATTTGTCCTCGTAATGGCCTTTTGTTGTTAATACCAATACTGTGACCACTTCATCAAAAATTGTATAAATGAGCCTGTCTTTTTTATTTATGCACCTAGAGTACAATTGGTCATTAGCGTGTGATAATGGTTCTGGATGTCCTGTACCAATGCGAGGATGTTGCTGTAGTTCTGATAATAACTTTGCAATCTTTTTATAAGAAGCAATATCCGATCTTTTGAATGCAGCTATTTCTTTCTTCGCTCTATCAGTAATTTCTATCCTGTACATAATTATAGCGAGTCAAGGAATTTATTCAATTCATCAGCATCTTTAATTGATGTAGTCTTGCCTGCTTGGTATTCTTGCAAACCTTCTTCTACAATTTGTAATGTTTCATCGTCAAGTCTATATGATGTTGGCACCTTGTTGAGCAAAAACAATTCCTTGCCGCGACATATCAAGATTGATGTGCCTTTGGCAGCCAAGTCGAGCCATTTTTTTTGTTCTTTACGGAACTCGGTTGTTGTCAGTTCAATAGTGTTTGTCATAATAATACTAATGTATAGGTTGTAATTATTTTGTACAAAATTAGTACAAAAATATGAAGTATGCAAATTCTATTATAAAATTGAATCTTATTTCTTGTCTAATATTTTCTCATAAAACTCCAAGTGGCGGCGGGCTACGACTTGTGAGTCGTTGTGCTTAACGACAAACTCGCGGCTGCGGCGGCTCAGGTCGGGCAGAAGGTGCTTGTTGTGCACGAGCCATTCGAGCTTGGCGTCGATGTCACCTTCCACAAGCGGACTCACATTGATGATGGGGTGGTTGTCGCGCTCGCCAATCAGGTCGTAGTATTCAGGCTCGGCGCCACTCACGGCGACCAGTCCGCGCGCCATGGCGAGCAGGGCGTTGGTGGCAGGGGTATAGGAGTAAAGCTGGTCGAGCAGCACATGCGACTGGCTAAGCAGTGTCACATATTCCTCGTAGGGGACGTTCTCTACCACCTTGAGTTCGCACAGGGTGGGGTAGCGGTCCACAGTGCGCCGCGCCGCCTCGAGTAGCCGGTCGGTGCCCTTGAGGATGTTGCGGTCGCGCTGAATGCCAATGAACAGTCTCACTTTCTCGGGCTCACGGTCAATCAAGTGTGGCTCCACGCCCTTGGTGTCGACGGGTATGCC
>ODAI013251025.1_pt1 | contig 11562 bp, 9 predicted proteins | sample 1539321 | NCBI WGS metagenome assembly ODAI01 (sample SAMN02144231, study PRJEB22623) | gut metagenome | biome: sheep rumen | host: Ovis aries | place: New Zealand
ATTATTTCTTCCATATATAACCTGTGTCATCCCGAACTTGTTTCGGGATCTATCTTCAAAGATGCTGAAACAAGTTCAGCATGACGTCTAATTATAATAACTCAACCGTTTCTCTAACCGCTGGAATCCAATCGAAACTACCCAGTTCATCACAAAATAGAATACACCGGCAATAAACAACGGAACAAAAGAGAACATAGCACCCTGTCTTTCCTTTGCAACCATAAGAAGCTCAGAAACTCCAATTACAGAAACAAGAGCGGTATCCTTTACAAGTGTGATTACCTCGTTTCCCATTGCAGGGACAATACGCTTAATTACCTGAGGCAATACAATTCTGAAAAAAGTCTGCGAAGGTGTGTATCCCAAAACCTTTGCGGCTTCGTACTGACCTCTAGGAATAGACTCAATTCCTCCGCGGTAGATTTCTGCAAAATACGCAGCGTAGTTTATTGAAAGCGCTACAATGGCAGCGGCAAACCGATTCCATCTGAAAGTAACGTCATAGCCACGTGAAATGAGCCAGCGTACAAAAAGGCCTGGTCCAAAATAAACGACCAGAAGCTGGAGCATAAGAGGAGTTCCACGGATGATTAACAAAAATACATTTGTTGTTCCACTAAGCAGCTTGTGTCTGGACATTCTGCCCATAGCAATTGGTAAGGCAAGTGGAATAGAAAAGATTATTGTAAGAAAAAAAACTTCAAGCGATGTAACAGAACCGTTAAGCATCGCATGAAGCATTTTGATATATCTGTCAGACATTATTTAATAGTAGAAATATCGCGGCCAAACCACTTCTGGCTGATTGCTGTTACAGTTCCATCAGCCTGCATTTCTTTGAGAATTGCCCATACTGCATCACGCAATTCTGGTTCATTCTTTCTGAAGCCGATTCCGTAACCTTCGTTAGCAAGTGATTCGTTGATTACTCTAAAAGGCTTTTTTGTCTGAGCGATAGAATAGTTAGCAACAACACTGTCCATTACAACACCATCAAGACCACCAATATCAAGGTCGTTCAAGGCTGTAATATTATCTTTGAACATAATGATTTTTGAAATTGATGAAGCAAATGCTGCATTATCATCAACAGCTTCCTGTGCACTTGAACCGCTCTGAATACCAACGATTTTTCCTGTCATTCCGGCAAGAGAAGTAATTCCGCTGTCTTCGCGAACTACAAGTACCTGATCATTATTCAAATAAGCTTCTGTAAAAGAAAGAGCCTTTCTTCTGTCATCTGTGATTGTAAAACCATTCCAGATACAGTCAATTTTTCCTGTTTCAAGTTCCATTTCCTTTGCATCCCAGTCAATTGGCTGAGCACGGAAATCAACACCAAGTCGTTTTGCAACTTCTTTTGCAAGGTCAATATCATAACCTACAATTTCGTTATCTTCACTTCTGAAACCAAGTGGAGGAAATGAATCATCAAGACCAAGTACAAAAGTACCACGAGCCTTGAGTGCTTCAACAGCATCTCCGCCTGCCTTTTTATCAGTTTTCTTACAACCTGTAACTGCAATAAGTGCTCCAAGCATAAGAGCAGCTGCAATAAGTTTTTTCATAGTCTTACTCCTTAATATCATTATCCTTAATAAATTTCATAAGTTTATCTATCTGCTTCTGAACCTCAGATGGGGCTGGTCCGCCGATAGTTTTTCTGATTTCTACACACTTTGCAGGTGTAATCAGTTCAAAAATATCCTTTTCGAAAAGCGGTGAGGCTTTTTCGTACTCAGCAAAATCAAGTTCTTCGAGCAGGCAGTTTTTCTCAATTGCAATGCGTACAAGACCTGCAGAAACTCCATGTGCTGTACGGAATGGAAGCCCCTTACGAACAAGGTAGTCTGCAATATCAGTTGCATTAAGATAGCCACCGTCACAGCTTTTTGTCATGATATCCTTATTCCATTTTGCAGTACGAACCATTTCTGCAAAAATGCGTACACTTGAAATAACTGTATCATAAGCTTCAAAGAAGCTTGATTTATCTTCCTGCATATCGCGGTCGTAAGCAAGAGGAAGTCCCTTCATCATTGTAAAGAGAGCAACCATATCACCATAAACACGGCCGGTTTTTCCACGGATAAGTTCTGCAAAATCAGGATTCTTCTTTTGCGGCATAATTGAACTTCCGGTACTCCACTTTTCACTAAGATCAATAAAGCTGAATTCTGTTGTTGACCACAAAACAATTTCTTCACAGGCACGAGAAAGATGCATCTGTAAAATAGAAAGATCAGAGGCAACTTCAAGGTAATAGTCGCGGTCTGAAACTGAATCAAGGGAGTTATCAGTTACTCCACCAAAACCAAGAAGTTCTGCTTCGTAGGCACGGTCAAGCGGAAGACCACTTCCGGCAAGAGCACACGAACCAATTGGTGAAAGGTCTGCTCTTTTTGCGGCATCTCCAAGGCGTGTAAAATCACGGCTGAACATCCAGGCCCAGGCACATACATGATGTGCAAGAGTTACAGGCTGAGCGTGCTGCATATGAGTAAAGCCTGGAATAAGTACATCTTTATTTTCAGTTGCAATATTTGTAAGGACTGAAATAAGATTAAGAACTTTTTTCTGAAGGTCTTTAATCTGTGAACGAAGATAAAGCTTTTCGTCCAGAGCAATCTGGTCATTACGGCTTCGGCCTGTATGAACCTTTTTTCCAGCCTCACCAATTCTGTCTGTGAGGGTTGCTTCAACAAAAGAATGGATATCTTCTGCAGAAAGATCTACCTTAAGCTTGTCTGCCTGTAAATCATCTTTTATTGAATTAAGTCCATCTATAATCTGATTTTTTTCATCTTCAGAAATAAGGCCTGTTTTACAGAGCATTTTTGCATGAGCAATGCTTCCTTCAATATCAACAAAGGCCATTCTCATATCATCATTAATTGAAGTTTCAAACTTAACCGCATCCGCATCAGGACCTTCCTTAAAACGTCCATGCCACAAAGCTGCGTGATTGTCGTTAGTAATTGTACCGTGATTTGACATAATTTTTATTATATAAAAATCTAGTCTTAATTTCAATTCAGAATAAAACGTATAAAAAAAGGCGGGTGCCGTTAGACACTCGCCTTTATTAATTACCTGATGTTCATTTTACAAATTATTATTTGTTGATGTCATCAAGGTAAGACTGAAGTTCGTTCTTGATTCCTTCAAGTGACTGCTGTGGAGCAACCTGTGTACCAGCATACCAGTCCCAAGAAATTCTAGAGTAGTTGTTGTTGAAGTTAGGGAGGAGCCACTCAATGAATCCGATGTTGTTGTCTCTCATCATCTGCATTGTTTCATCTACAGCGCGAGAATCACGGAAGTTAGTATAGTAGCTTTCCTTCCAAGCTTCTGGATCATCATAACCTGGTACTGGATCTGTCCAGAGGTCATAGATCTTCATGATCTTGTTAATCTTATCCTGTGAGTAGAATGCAGGGATAACGTTCATGTTGTCTGTGTTTGTTGTGAATGATTTTCCTGGTTCCTTTGATGGCCAACAAACCATACCCCAGTCATCCTTCATATCCTGAAGCATACCGTTAGCATTTGAATCATACTGCTGGTTGTCATAGAATGCAGCCTTTCCGTTCATGAAGTCAGACTTGAAGTAGTCCCAGTTAGCACCTTCACCCTGTGGGATCTGATACTTAGAGAACAAATCACGAGCAAAGTTCAAAGACTCGATGAGTTTTGGATCATCAAAGTTCAACTGATATTTTCCGTTTGAATCAACTTTTACAAGTGATGTTCCGTTACCCAAAAGTACTGGAATAAGAGTTTCAGAGTTGAAACCTGCAAGACCATACTGGTCAATTACACCATCGTTATCTGTATCTTTTGTAAGGTTAGCGAGCATTTCTTCGAATGTAGCCCATGACCATTTTCCATCTCTCTGGAGATTGTATGGTTCGTCTGGATCATATCCGTTTTCTTTAAGAATTCTCTTGTTGAAGTAGATACAAGCACGTGGTTCTGGATCGCTAGCAGCGAATGTATATCCAGGAATTACGTTGTTAACAGCCTTGTTCCATTTCTTATCTGTCCAGTCAATTCCTGGAACTTTAGAAACATCTGCCCAAAGGCCCTGTGTATAACCAGGAATAGCAGAACGTCCATCAATAATGAAGATACGTGCATCATCAGCACCTGTAATACAGTAGTTAGCTACTTCTGTTGGGTGTTCACTCCAACCATCACCACGCTGTACACACTTGAAGTTATAAGTCTCTTCAAGATATGTGCGGTATGCAAGCTGATCTTCCTGTGCTTTATTAGCAGGAGCTGGAGTTTCTGTACCAGACCACCAGTCAAAAACAACTACTTCAAGACCACCAAAGTCATAAGCCTTCTTAGTTGCAGGGTCTTTCTGAACCTTAAGTTTTGAATAATCACCATTAGCAGCTGCTTCAAGAGCGGCTTTAGATGATCCACCTTTTTTTGCTGATGATCCACCAGCTTTGTTACATCCAGTAAGTGCAAGAGCGAGCACTGCTGAAGCTGCAACGATAGCAATCTTTTTCATAATTTATACTCCTTTTTTTATGCCGTAAACCAGCAATATTGCCTATTTACGTTAATTATAACACCACTTTTCAGAAATTGTATACGAAATTTCACCTAGGTTTATGGTGATTCGCTTTTGGTTACATCTTAACACCAGTACTTGCCAAACTTTCTACGAACATTCTCTGACAGAAGATGTAAAGAATGATTACAGGGAAAATTGACATTAATGTTGCTGTTGAAAGAATTGCATTTGCATAACCAGTTGGAACAATCGCAGTACCACCATTAAGCTGTGCAAGATAACCACCAAGTTTTTCAACTACGTTACCAAGGTTTCCAGCAAGAAGCTTGATTTTTCCCAAGAACATATTTGAATAGAAACCGTCTGTCCACTGCCATACAAATGAGAAGAGGAAACATGATGTAATGATTGGTTTTGCACCAGGTACCATAATTCTTACAAAGGTTTTAAGCGGACCACAACCGTCTACATAAGCAGCCTCTTCAAGTTCAAATGGGAAGCCCATAAAGAACTGGCGGATCATAAAAATGTAAAGTCCATTTTTAAGTCCCTGACAGGTCAAACACATCATAAGATATGGAAGCATATTACCGCGAAGGTTTATTGTTTTTCCAAAAAAGTTGAAATATCTGAAACTCAAAAACAATGAAGTTTGAATTGTCTGTGGTGGAATAACAATAATAAGGATTACACAGAAAAACCAGAATCTCTTAAGCGGGAACTGGAAGCGTGAGAATCCATAACCAACAATACTACACATGGTAACTTCAATTACAGAAACAAGCAGAGAAACCCAGATTGTATTAAACAAAGTTGTCTTATATTCAAGAAGAATGCTGGAAATCTTCCAGTTTGCAAGTGTAAAATGCTTTGGAATAAGTATGATTGTTGTATCATACAAATCTCTTTCAGACATAAAGCTTACTGAAATCTTATTCAAAATTGGCTGTATAATCATAAAGCACATTCCGAACAAGAGGATAAATCTGAAGAATGAAAGAAGATATTTCTTTATAGTCTCTTTAAGAAGAATGCCGTCTGAAGCTTCATTTCGTTCCCAGAAGTTTGCACGTCTTGCGGCAAGTTCAGCTTTCTTTGAAGCCTTTTGTACTTTCTTTTCATCTTTAGTCATAGTTATACACCACCTTTGAAATAATAAATGAAGAAATACCAATCAGGAGCATACAGATAACAAAGTATGACCAGGCCATAGCCGCACTAAAGCCGTATTCCATAAGCTGCATGTTATCATTGATTTTGGTCATAATTTCATTATCAGTCTTCATAAAGAAGTCTACAATTGTATAAATCCAGCAAACAGGAAGCAAAGGACTTACCATAGGAATTGTGATTTTACACATGCTTTCCCAGGCAGTACATCCTTCCATCTGAGCAGCTTCATACATACTTGGAGAAATATTCTGCAAACCAGAAAGGAAGATGATAATCTGAATACCAGATGCCATTGCAACATCATAAATAGAATCAATGATTTCAAATACCTTTTTAAAGGTTTTACCACTAATTCCGCTTAAACCCTCACTTGATGAAACAAGAATTCGTTCCAGTACATCTGTAATAGTGTTTACATTACCTGCTTCTTCAATAGAGTTTTTAATCTGTGCCATAAGAGCATTGTTAGTTTCAAGACCAAGAAGTACTCCCGAAGAAAGAATTACTGCAAGGAAGAAGATTGAACGTGCAAGTGTTCTACCCTTAAATTTCTGATTAAGCAGAAGTGCAACAAAGAAGCTGAATACTACAGTAGCAATTGAACGGTAAATCATATTACCAATTCCTTCTACGAGCATTCTGTTAAACTCAGAGTCTACAAGGAAGGCTCTCTTAAAGTTTGCAAAATGATTGCTCTCAAGAGAGAAGCCCTGTGTAGAAATGTTTACCTGCGAAAGCGCCATCTGCAAAGAACCAAACAGCGGCTTTACCATCAGGAAAATAAAACCGATTATAAACGGCAATATAAAAAGATATCCGTAAAGAGCTCTGCGACCCATCAGCCCTATTTTTCGTTTTTTCATTTTAGTCCTCCACCGCAAAAACTCTATAGTCTCTTTCAGGAATATGCTGTCTTGTAGAAGTCCAGAAATCTGAATAACCAAAGTTTACGTATACAACATAACCATTATCAAAGGTTGTTTTTGTTACCTGTTCAGAAACATATTCATGATCAACAATCAGGCAGTTTGCAACTGCGGCCAATTCTTTATTATATCTGTTGTAAGAATCTTCAAGTTCATCTTTCCAGGAATCAAAACAGCTTGAATAATATTCTGTGTAATTTGTATCCTGTAATTTCTTTGGAGAAGCCTGCATAAACGAATAATAAAGTCCTGCACCAGTTTCTGCAGATTCAAGAATAAGCTGGTCTTTTTCATAACCAAGATTGATAGGTGAACCTGCATAGTTTTTATAACCATGCAATGCTATCTGATAGAATGGAACATTCTTATCAACAATTGCGTAATCGTTTCCGTGAAGTTCCATGTTTGTAATGAAATCAACATAATTAAGGGTATAATCGTTACCGGCATTTACCATAACGCCAAGCCCCTTATCATTTGCATCCTTCATCTTATCCTGCTGAGCCTGTCTTGCAGACGCGCGGGTTGTTACATGCTTTTCATTAAAGTCTGATGAAAGAGTTTTTCCGTTATCACTATATGAAATACCATCAAGACCAAGTTTAGAAGCACTCTTTGTTAGTACATCTGCACACTTATCGCGCAAAGACTGGCGCAAAAGATAATAGTTATCTCTACCATCATCTTTACCATACCAGATGGTTGAGTATTCACTAAGCTTACAAAGTTCATCACTTACAAAGCGTGCTGCATCTCTATATTTGAAGAATCCCTTGAACAAACCAGTTCTGTACTGCGTCTGAACTGAACCGTCAAGATAAAGCTTTGCAGAAGAATCTTCTGTAGACTTTACAAGCTTTTTAAATCCACCCTTTCCACCAAGGCTCTTAATAAAGCGCACTTTATTGAGCATTGTTGAACGAATACCTTCATTGATAAAGCCTGAAAGTTTGTAGCTGACATTATTCAGTTTCATTTCATCAATCTGCTCAATAATATCTGCTGCTTCCTTATAAGTTGTAAGTGCATAAGGCTTTGTCTTTGGCATTCCCAAAACCTGCTGTTTCTTTTCAACAGCACCAATAAGTTCTACTGCAAGTGGAATATCCTTGTTCTGTGTCTTTTTAGCACCGGCAAACAGATAATTTCTGTATTCCTTAGCCATATCAACATAAGAAGGAGCTTCTACAAATACGAAAGACTGTTTAATCACTTCTCCCTTTGGAAGTGCATTTTCATAAATATACTGCTTACTTGTAGTACGTGCAGAAACATCAAACTCTTCGCTGTGAAGCATTTTATAGTCAAAGCGAGCATAGTTGTAACTTCCAAGTTTTCCTGCAATTTCTGCAGTTACACCGGCATATTCTGCACCAGAATTAATAATAGAAATAAATCCAGAATCTCCATTTGCAATTCCAAATACAGGATATGTTGCACGGGTTTCGGTAACAATAGCCTTACGGTCCATTGCATAATCCCAACCATAGCAGTCTGCATAATATGTGTTCTGTCTTGTTTTACCGTTATTGAAGTTGATTAAGCTTCCGCCTCCATCTGGAACGAGGATGAAGCCTGTATCGGTATTGCTTCCAGCTCCAAAATATGGAAGAACAGAAACCTGTGTAATAGGATACTTCAAGCGGTAAGAAATCTCATCAAAAGGAATTTCTACGCTAAAGCCTTTGTCGTCAAGTTTGTAAATAACAGAAAGGCTGAAAGCTGGAACTTCCTTAATATTTGTTTCTTTATAAAGTTCCTTGTTTTCAAGGTAATCCTCATAAGTAAAGCCCTGTTTTGCAAAAAGAGCTTCCATCTGTTCCTTAATGTGGTTCTGCAAAGTTTCAAATACAAGGTACAGTGGCTCTTCTTCAATTTTTGGATACTTTGCAATCATTGCATCACGTTCATCACCCTTAAGACTGCTCATTGTATATTTGTGATAAGAACGCTCAAGTGCACGAGTATCTGTTTTAGAAAGGCCCTCTTCCCACTTTTCAAGATCTGACTGATAAAGAATAAGAGGGAAAATATATTCACGATCCATCTGACCAATTGTATAGTCTACACGGATTTCCTGACCATTCTTTGAAACTGTATAAAACTTACGCTCTACACTGTTTGAGAAAATATCATAAACTTCATCTGTACCGTTCTGAGTAGAATACTTTACAAGCAATGGAGAACGCATATTGTTCTTTTCGCTTGGAAGAGCAATTTTATCTGACTGAACAGCAGGTGGGTTTGAATACCATACATGGCCATTCTTTTTCTGAGTAACAGTAAACTGTGTAGTTCTTGAATCAAGTTCAAACTTAATATTGTTATTCTCAAGAATATAAGTTTCTGGCTGCTGTTCTTCATTGTACTCATAATATTCCAATGGAGGCTGTACTGCCTGTGCAACCATAACAAGGCGAATAACTATATATGTAATAAAACCAAGAATAGCTAAAGTGAATCCAAAGCCAACCCAGAATTTTGGTGTAGGTTTATGGAATTCAAAAGTCTTTGTCTTCATTGGTTTTGGAGGTCCAATATACCAGTCTGGATATTTAGATCTCTTTGCTTTTTTTGCTTTCTTTTCTTTTTCGTCTTTCATAAATATCCTTCCTTCGTCAGTTCAACCTGAAGATTACTTCTCGCCCAAGGGAAACGAAATAGTTAATTCCCTGCGAAATCATACTGAAGAACAACAGCATGATAAAAATAAAGATGAGCATTCCGAAAATGGTAAAAATTGTAAACAACAATGTTTTTCCAAATCCGTACTGATGAATCATCATCATTGCCATAAAGATAAGAACTGCACACCAGATAATTGAGATTGTATTAAACACATCGTAGAATGCGGCTTCATCTTTTGTAACAATATTACTAAGGATGATGATTGGAATCTGAATCAGCGGATACGGAGTAAGCGCATAAGCAGATCCCATATAAATATCTCCAAGATGTCCTTTTCCGTCGAACAGGGTTGTAAGAGCCCAGTTACAAACACAGAAAATCAAAAGTGGAATAAGGATTGATGCAAACTCTTCAAAAATGTTTACTTCTTCCCAGTGAACATTCATTACAACAAAGCTTGTAAAACGAAGGCGCCATACACTGGTAAGCAGAGTAAGAATTACAATAAAGTTTGCTGCGGCATATGAACCACGTTTTGCATGAATCAAATCCCAGAAACCATCTGCCGGATGGAATATTACATAAAGAGAATACTTGAGAGTATCTCGAAATCTTACATATGTTGATTTATCTGTAAGCTTTTTTAATCTTCTTGTTATATAACTCATAATGAATTGATCTCCCATTTAATTCTTTTTACCCATCCGATAACAAGAGGGATAAGAATAATTACTACTATAATAATTGTAAGCCATGCAAAGTTTTTCTCAATCCATTCCTTACGGTAATACTTGAATGCCTTAGAATAATCGCGGCGGTCACGCTTAAGCTTAAAATATTCCATTGCATCCTTGTATCTTTTCTGGCGGAGATAAGCTTTACCCAAACCAATATATGCAAGATCATAGTTACCGTTTAACTTAAGTACTTTTTCCCAGGTTGCTGCTGATTCATCATATTCACCAACAGAGAACTGTTCCTCTGCAGTGTAAATAAGATTACAGTAATCTGTAGGAGTAAATACTGTAAGAGAAGATGATGTAGAATCGAGTACGAAGAGGTCTTTTCCAATATGTTCAATAGAAGAAGCCTTACGGAAGTTTCCTTTTGTATTACCCTTTCCACCAAAGCTGAACAAAAGATAGCCCTGATTATTGTAGGCAAAAATACGTCCACGGTTTTCATCAAGTGCAAGATAAATCTCGTTATCTAATACTGTAATATCAGACATTCTTGAAGGACCAGAAACACCACCGGCATTACCCCAGATAACATCACCAATAGGATATTCGTATCCATTCTGAACAAGGATATCTGTACCAAGAGCATTCAAACGGCGGATTGGAGCAGCCTTGCCGGAACGAAGATCATATTCCTCAAAGCTTGCAGTTACTGCATAAATCAATCCTTCTTTATCAATAAAGCAGTTAGAATATTCTGTAGGAACAAAAGATTCCATTCGTGCTTTCTGAGCTTCTGTTGCAAACTTCTTCCACAAAAGATCAATAGGATTAACAATTACTTTTGTTGCTCCGTAATATCCCTGGAAAGAACCATCTGCTTCATACTTCAAAAATCCTTTTGTAACGTTCTTTGAAAGAAGGTAAACACGGTCTTTTGAATCTGCAATTACTCTTGAAGGAAGATAAGCCTTGCCTTTTTCATAGGTAGGATCATCTGGCTCTGTAATTACAAGAAGAACATTAAGGTCTTTATCTGTTTTAAGAACACGACCATTCTGTGTATCTGCAATAAATAAATATCCGTTTGGACTTACATAAATATCCTGTGGAGCTTTGAAGGTGGTATTTTCGCCAACAAGTGGGCTGTCGTTTACACGATCAATTACCTTTACCAGTTCCAGAGTTTTTTTCTGAGTATATGTAAGAACAACAATACGGTTATTATCTGTATCTACCAGATAAATTGTGTTTCCATCTGCGAACAAAGATGTAGGATTTTTCAATGGCTTATCCAAACCTAAGTCGTTTGCATAAAGCACATGAGAAACACGATATGCATCTGGAGACTTTTCTATATCATCCCAGAAGTTATAAGTATAAGTATCTGCTTTTGCAAAAAGTCCTGCACACAATGTGAAAAGACTTGCAATTAATAAAAATATCTTTCGTCTATTCATACCGCTAGTCCTTTAATCCAGATGTTGCCATTGTTTCCATAATCTGACTCTGAGAGAAGATAAAGAAAATAATTGGCACTGACATTGTCAAAACGATTACAGCGTTCTGCTGTCCCTGACGTGCAATTACGCCGAGAGCGGCAACCTGATCCAAAGCATAA
>ODAI014374315.1_pt1 | contig 11562 bp, 9 predicted proteins | sample 1539321 | NCBI WGS metagenome assembly ODAI01 (sample SAMN02144231, study PRJEB22623) | gut metagenome | biome: sheep rumen | host: Ovis aries | place: New Zealand
CCACCTCAACAGCGGTAACCCCAACCAGTACAAGATCGAGTTCGACGATCCGCGCTTTGAGGATGTGGACTGGACGGACCTGAAGACTCCGGGCAAGGACGGTACGATAGACATCAATATCCCTGTTGATCTGCCGACGGGCGACTATACCTTCACGGCTACGTTCCGCGACAGCCGCTTCGACTGGCTCCCATCCAATCCGTTCACGGTGACCTTCCATGTGAACCTGCCGGAGACCTACGTAGTGGCGCTCTTCGACAACGCAATGGCGGTGGGAGATACCTGCGAGTGCCTGACCGACATCCAGTGGTACTGGCGTGCTAACAGCACCGATCAGTGGCAAGCTATCGAAGGCGCTACCGGGTATTACTACAAGCAGGAAGGCGGTCTCTCCGGAGAGTATTTCATCAAAGCGAAGATGAACGGTGTGGACACCTACACCTGCTCGCAGGACGACATGACGCTCTATGGCGATACCAAGCAGGCGAAGGTAAGTGCATACCCGAACCCGGTTGTCAACACCACCACGGTGACCATCGAGAACTCGCGTCTGTACGAACACAAGCTCCGTATCGTCAACCTGATGGGTATCGAGATGATGACTACTTCCTTCGAGGGTAACACTACTTCTGTGGAGATGGGTACCTTCCCGCAAGGACACTACATGATCTCTGTCGATGGCGTTGTAGTTAAAGTAATGAAAAAATAATGTGGAACATGGAAAATTTTAGAATCAATATGAAAGCAAATCGTATTATATCCTTGTTCGCCGCTGCGGCACTGACCCTCTCGGTCAGTGCACAGCAGAGCGAGCACGACAATTATGTAGGTGTTAACTTCGGCGGAGGTCTGAACACTACGCTGTACAAGCCGGCAAACGGCACACAGGGTCTGGGCTTCGGCTTCGACGCGGGTCTGCACTACGGTCATTTCTTCAACAAGACCGTCGGTTTGGGCGTAGGTGTTCAGTTCTCGTGGGCGAACGCGTATGCCACCTATAACTGGAACGAGGTGACGACGGGTCTGACGCACGCGTCCAACCCCAACACGCCGTATAACCTCACCACGGGCTTCAATAACTTCGTGGAGAGGCAGAACATCGGCTATCTTTCCATCCCTGTCGAGGTGCTGTTCCGCAAGACGCTCAATGACCGCGCGGCTTTCATCGGCGGTGTAGGTCTGGCGCTGGACCTGCCTCTCTACGGCAACTATATCGCCAAATCCGGCAGCTACAGCACGACGGGTGTGTTCCCTGCATTGGGTAACTACGCGTTCAGCGACATGCCGGAGCACGGCTTCAGCACCTATACGACTACCCAGGGCGCCAAGTGGAACAACCGCGCCAAGGTAGGCGGTTCGGTTATTGCCGACCTCGGCTTCCGCGTAGCGATGAACGACAACTGGGGCATGTATTTCGGACTCTACGCCGGCTACGGCTTCACCAACCTGCTGGCACAAGCCAAGACCGAAGAGATGATCATGATCAATGCCACCAACTCAGCGGTGATTGACTACCGCGGTACGTTCGACTCGAACGAGGCATCCAAAGCGAACCTCCTCCGTGCCGGTGTGAAGATCGCCATCGACTTCGGTTGGGGCGATAATAAGTCGAAAGCCAAGGAGGCGGAGCGTCTGGCAGCCGAGCAGGCACGCCAAGACTCTATTGCTGCCGCCGAAGCAGAGGCTGCACGACTCGCCGCAGAAAAAGCAGAACAAGAGCGTATCGCAGCAGAGAAAGCGGCTGCAGCAAAAGCAGAAGCTGCACGTATCGCAGCCGAGAAAGCAGCGGCTGAGAAAGCTGAAGCAGAGCGTATTGCTGCAGAGAAGGCCTTCAGACAAAGCGTGGAAACTATTGCTATTCACTTCGATGTAGAAGGTGCTAAACTGAATATTCCGGAGGCAGAGAAAGCGGTAGTGGACGAACTGTGCGAGAAGATGAAAGCCGACAAGTCCATCAAGATCGTCATCACCGGTCATACTGACAACTACGGTGACCCGCGTCAGAACCTCGAGTTCTACGGTATCCGCCGTGCAGAGTCGCTCCGCGATTATATGGTTAAACAAGGTGTGGACGCTTCCCGGATCCGCTGCGAGTCCAAAGGCCAGACCGAACCTATCGCCGACAACGCCACCCGCGAGGGCCGTGCGCTCAACCGCCGCGCCAATATCCGCTTCGAGTAATGAACTTTCTCTGCTCAATTGGTTATCCCAAAGAGCAACGTAACATCTAAACAGGCACCACCGCAATGGTCGGTGCCTGTTTCTTTATATAGTCGCATTTGGTGCAAATTTGCACTAAATTGAGGTTATGTATCTTTATTCTCCACAAGGGAGAAGGATAAATAAAGTGACTAAGTACCAAGTACAATATAAATCGGGCGGCTCGATGAAAGAGTCGCCCGTTTGTTGTGTCCGGATAATCATAAATGTACTGCTAAAGCACCTTATAAGTGCCGAAAATGTGTAAAAATCACAAAATATAGTGCCAAAAATGTGTAAAATTACACAAAATTAGTACTTTTATTTGTGTGACTCAAAAAAAAATAGTATCTTTGCACCGTTTTCTAAAATCGAGGAGGTCAGATATGCAAATAGAAAGAGATGCATTTGAGCAATTAAAAGCATGGAAAGCAAGTCCGCATCGTAAGCCATTGTTGCTGCAAGGAGCACGACAAATAGGCAAAACATGGTTAATGCGAGAGTTTGGCAAACGGGAATTTGAGTACGTGGCAGAACTGAACTTTGACGAAATGCCGGAGTTGCGCGATTTATTCGCACGAACCAAAGATACCAAACGCCTAATAAGTGAGTTGGCTCTTTATGTACCTGTGCCCATCGTACCGGAACGAACATTGCTCATCTTTGACGAAATACAGGAATCTGAAGCGGCGCTCAATTCGCTTAAATACTTTTGTGAAAATGCGCCCGAATACGCCATTATAGCCGCCGGTTCTTTGTTAGGCGTCGCTGTGCGAAAAAAGAGCATGACTGTTCCTGTGGGGAAAGTGCAAACGATGTCGCTCTATCCGCTGACATTTAGAGAATTTTTGCGCGCTGCCGACCCCTCTACCTTTGATTACATCGAGCAAAATCTTTCTCTTTCCCATCTACCGGAGATTATCATGTCCAAACTGACGGATTCTTATCGTCGCTATATGGTATGCGGAGGGATGCCGGAAGCCGTTATTGTCCTGCTTGAAAATCGAGGTATGCAAGAAGTGGACCGCGTTTTAGGTGACATACTATACCTCTATCAGGCAGATTTCTCCAAGTATGCCAGCCCGGTAGAAGTAAATCGTATAACTGCTTTATGGCAATCTTTACCTTCTCAGCTCTCGAAAGAAAACCGGAAATTCCTTTATAACGTAGTGCGAAGCGGAGCACGGGCACGCGAATACGAAGATGGCCTGTTCTGGTTGGAAGAAGCAGGATTGATTTATCGGTTGTACAATGTCAGCAAGCCGGGCATTCCGCTTTCTGCTTATCGCGAGTTATCGGCATTTAAGGTTTACGCCTTGGATTGCGGATTATTGCGCCGTTTAGCACGTTTGGCTCCCGAAGTGGTATTATCCGGCAATGAACAGTACAAAGAGTTTCGTGGAGCTATGGCGGAAAATATGGTTTTGCAAGCATTAGTACCTCAACTGGATGGCGTGCCGTATTATTGGACAAGCGGCAATCAAGCTGAAATAGAATTCCTGATAGAACATATAGACCAAGTTATCCCAGTTGAAGTCAAATCGGCTACTCGTATCAGCGGAGGAAGTCTCGCATCTTATACAAGCCGATATAATCCTTCATTGCGTGTGCGTTTATCAATGAATAATCTGCAATATAATGGAGGCTTGATAAGTATTCCTCTTCCATTAGCAGACTGGATTTTGCGATTAATAGCAATGGCATAATATTTTTCTCCGTAACGGCCAAATCTACTTTCTTTCAAGCAGTTGCATAGTTTTTATCACATTTTCGGCATGAAAATTCGCCTTAAAATCACATTTTCGGCATAAAATTTTGCCGTAAAATCACAAAATCCGCCGCATAGGTACTACTTTTTTTTGATATATGCAAATTGTCCAACTCCAACTGTCTCGGAGTTTCTATGTCCAACAGATAACAAGCTAATTTTTTTATGCAATTTCGGAATTGCGGTGCAAAATTACATAAAATTTCTGATATATGCAAGTATTTGAAAACTTTTTTAATATTTTACTGCAAAATCATCCTCCAACAATCGTCCTATATCCTAATAATCGCACTAAATCGCTTTTTTTATCAAAAAAATGCCGGAATGTTTGCATATATGCAATTTTTGTTGTACCTTTGCACCCAAATGTATGACAAAATGGCAGAATTGCCCGCTATGGCATAGGTTTTGACATACGCAAATTGTAAAATTATGCACTATGAAAGAAGATAAGATAGAAAATGAGGCAGCAGAGCTGCTTAACGAAGAGACTCCGAATGAAGTGAATGAGTCCGATGAGTCCAACGAGGCAACGGAAGAGCAGGCAAGTCAAGAGCCGACAGCGGAAGAGCAGTTGGCAAAGGCGGAAGAACGCATTACGGAGCTGGAGGACAAGAACCTGCGCATGATGGCAGAGTTCGACAACTATCGCCGTCGTACCAACAAAGAGAAACTGGAACTGATGGCTACAGCCGGCGAACGGATCTTCAAAGAGATGTTGCCGCTCGTTGATGATTTTGAGCGCGCGATAGCGGTGATGGACAAAACGAATGACATCGACGCTGTGCGCGAAGGTATTCACCTCATTCAGCAGAAGTTCATTGCTTTCCTTGACAAACAGGACGTACATGCCATCGAGACCGAAGGCGTGGATTTTAATACGGACGAGCATGAGGCAGTAACTACTTTTGCCGCCGGCGAGGACAAGAAAGGCAAAGTGATTGATTGTACGCAAAAAGGCTACAAGTTAGGCGAAAAAGTGATCCGTTTCGCTAAAGTGGTAGTGGGCGAATAAAGAAGCGTTAAACTGTTAAATCGTTAAACTGTTAAATCGTTAGGTTTATGGCAGATAAAAGAGATTATTATGAAGTGTTAGAGGTCCCAAAGACCGCTACCGCTGAGGAAATAAAGAAGGCGTACCGCAAAAAAGCGATACAGTATCACCCGGATAAGAACCCGGGCGATAAGGAAGCCGAGGAGAAATTCAAAGAGGCTGCTGAGGCCTATGAAGTGCTTTCGGATCCGCAAAAACGTCAGCGTTATGACCAATACGGCTTTGCCGGTATGGGCGGAGCAGGCGGCTTTAGCGGAGGCGGTATGTCCATGGAAGATATATTCTCCCATTTCGGTGATATTTTCCAAGGCGCAGGTTTCGACTTAGGCGACTTAGGAGAGATGTTCATGGGTGGTCGCGGCGGTCGTGGCGGCCAGCGTGTCCGCAGAGGTTCGGACATGCGCGTCAAAGTGCATCTGACCCTCGAGGAGATAGCTACGGGTTGCGAGAAAAAGATCAAAGTGCGCAAGCTCGTGCAGTGTAAGGACTGTAACGGTTCGGGCTCTGCCGACGGGCGCACGGAGACTTGTCCTACCTGTAAAGGTTCGGGACGCGTCATCCGTCAGCAACGTGGTATATTCGGCATGATGCAAGTGCAAGCCGAATGCGAAACCTGTAACGGCGAAGGAACGATCATCAAGAACAAATGTCCGAAATGCGGCGGTCAAGGTGTAGTGCGCGATGAGGAGATCATCACCATCACTATCCCTGCCGGCGTAGCAGGAGGTATGCAGTTGACCGTTCAAGGAAAAGGAAATGCTGCGCCGCGAGGCGGTGTGCCGGGTGATCTGCTCGTACTCATCGAAGAGGAAGAGCACAAGGATTTTGTTCGTCAGGACAGCGACCTGATCTACAACCTCCTGTTGGATATGCCGACCGCCGTTCTGGGCGGACAAGTGCAGATCCCGACTCTCACGGGCGATGTGAAGATCACGATCACTCCGGGTACGCAACCGGGCAAAGTGCTGCGTATGAGAGGCAAGGGTCTCCCGCGTATCGACCAATACGGCAGGAACTACGGCACAGGCGATCTGCTCATTAACGTGGGCGTTTATATTCCGGAGAAACTGAGCAAGGACGAGCGCAAACTGATCGAGCAGTTGCAAGACAGCCCGAACGTCGTTCCCGGCTCGGCGGACAAGAAGAATTTCTTCAGAAACCTGTTCGGATTTTGATTGCTGAGAGGACATATAGTAAGCCATTTTGGGTGCTGCTCCTGATCTGGGGGGTGTTGGATTTGCTATGCGCCATGTGCTGCGAGATCCATGCGGACGAAGCCTATTACCGCCTCTATGGTCAGTTCCTTTCCTGGGGATATTTCGATCATCCGCCTATGGTGGGACTGATGACAGCACTCAGCGCCTCTCTCATACCGGCTACAAGCTTGATACTCAAGAATCTGAGTGTCAGGCTTGTCACCGTTTTATTGCATATGGCTACGGTCTATGTCGTTTGGAAAACAATCAATCTCCAATCTCAAATTTCAAATTTCAAATCTTCAATCTCCAATCTCAAATTTATACTCCTCTCCGCCTCTCTGCCTATGTTCTGTGCGTACGGGTTTATGACGACGCCCGATGCACCTCTGCTTTTCTTTGCCGCCCTTTTCTACTATGCTTACCGCCGTTTCACCGATGAGCATAGCTGGTCCATGACGGCTTTGTTAGGGCTTAGTATGGCGGGCATGATGTATAGCAAATACATGGCGGGGCTGGTCATCGCTTTTGCAGTGTTAGGTAACTGGCGGCTCTTGCGTGACGGCAAGGCGTGGACGGCGGTGGGGCTGGCGGCTGTGCTGATGATCCCGCATCTATGGTGGCAGTACGCTAATCATTTTCCGTCCATCACCTATCATCTCGTTTCCCGCTCCACGGCTTATGAGCCGCTCTATTCGTTAGAGTTCTTCCCGAACCAGTGGGCGGTCTTTAATCCGGTTGTCTGGGGTCTGATGATCTGGGTCAGCGTGCGCCTGTGGCGGAATGAAGACCCTTACCGCCGGTCGCTGGCCATAACGATCTTGGGTTTCCAACTCTTTTTCTTCCTCTCCGCTTTCCGAGGGCATGTAGAGCCGCATTGGACGATGGTCACTTCTATTCCTGCAATCCTTTTGCTCATGGACGAACCAATCGTGGATCGCAAAGGACTCCGGATTGCTTTGGGTGTCTGTGTCGGCTTGGTGCTGGTCGCACGGCTTGTGTTGATGCTCAATATCCTTCCTGCGCGAACCGGTTTGGCTAACAAACAGCCCTTTTATGCGCACCTGCACGAAGAGGCACAAGGCAGACCGGTCGTCTTTGACGGATCGTTCCAACATGCCTCGTTGTACCGCTTTTATTATGACGACGAGGCGGTGTTAGTCCGTTCGGCGAATGACCGCTATACCCAATTCGACTTGCTGCACCTGGAGCGTGCGCTGATCGGGAAACCGGCTTGTGTGCGACGCAAGGGACAAGTCTATCTGACCGACCATCTGACCGAGGAGGACTTGTATGAATAATGCCTTTTGGACCATAGTGCTGCGTTTCATCCGCTTTGGTATCGTCGGCGCAAGCGGAATGGTGGTGGACTTCGGAATTACGTGGTTTTGCAAGGAAAAACTGCGGTGGAACAAATATATCAGCAACTCCCTTGGTTTCGTTACTGCCGCTACCAACAATTATATCTGGAACCGGCTTTGGACTTTTCAAAGCCAAAGCGAAGCAGTCGCTCGTGAGTACCTGTCGTTCTTCCTCATCGCCGTAGTGGGATTAGGGATCAATAACCTCGTGATCTATCTTCTGCACGGCAGGCTGAAATGGAATTTTTATCTCAGTAAACTCATCGCCATCGGTGTGGTTACTATTTGGAATTTTACAATGAATTATGTCTTTACCTTCCGCGCTTAAATATAGTTTGTCCGCCTTATTGTTGGCATGTTCCACGGCCCTCTCTGCTTTCACGCCAACCGGTGTAGCTCCGGCGTTCTTTGGTCCGAACGCTTTTCCCGTACCGGAGATGTCGGATGGTCTGACCTGTTCGCAATTACGTTTGGAGCTGGCGGCAGACGGCTATTTCGGCTATAACAAGAGCCGTACGGCGGATTTATTCGCGCGCGTGCACGTCCCTTTGTTCACGCGCTGGGCAAATCTCTCTGTCTGGATGCCGGTCTATGAATGGTATAGTCAGGCAGACGGTACCGGCAGTGGAGCAGGAGATGTCTATCTCTCCACGGATATACAGGTGCTGCATCATTCGTGGTTCGCTCCTCATAAAGCAAAATATATCCCGCAAATGACTATCCGCGTTGGTGTCAAAACAGCCAGCGGCGAACAGTTCTCCCGTTTGCGGCACTATGATAGTCCGGGCTATTTCTTCGATGCCTCGATCGGCAAGTCTGTTTCTGTCAAGGATTTTGAACTGCGTTTTGCGGGATCGGTCGGATTCCTTTGCTGGCAGACGGCTAACGCGCGCCAGAACGATGCGGTGATGTACGGCTTGCAAGCGAAAATGAATCATCCTTATTGTTCCTTCCTGGCGGAGTGGGGGGGCTATGTCGGCTGGGAAAAGTACGGCGATGCACCGATGGTCATTAAGTTCCGCGCCGCCGGACGTATCAAAGGCTTCGAGCCTTTTGTGCAATACCAATACGGTATCATGGATTATCCTTTCCACCAAGTCCGTGTCGGTCTGGCGTACCAAATAGATATATTAAAAAGTAAAAATTAAAAATTACGAATTAAAAATTGCCGTATAAACGAATACATATGGCTCATTGGTGGAGAGGAGGTATCGTCCTTTCCGTCTTCGTTTTTCATTGCCTCTTCTCTTTCGCGGCGGTGAATAACGGCATAGACACCGTGAGCAGCGAGTGGTTCAGGGAATGGTATCAATGGGGTGACTTGAAGCATTATCTGGATAATAACAGCGATGTGTCGGTCTATCAATCCGAGACCACGGGCGATTGGACAGCCCCCGAACCGCTGATTGTCTCTCTGAACGGCAACTCCTATCGCTGGAACAGGTATTACCTCAACCATTTCCGTTTGGACAGCCGTGTTACTGCCGGCGATGCTTTTTATACCCCGGATATGTACGCTCATTCGATGGCGATTGACTACAACCGCGGTGCAATGTACTGGACCCCGGACACGGTGCGTGCTTCGCATGTCCGCCTATCGGGACAGGGCGGCAATGTGGGCGGATATAGTTATTCCGCCAAATGGCTTCAAGAGATACAGGAGGGTAATTCGGCGATCAAGCGTCTGGAAGACAACCGTCCTCTGCAAAACCGCCGGCACACTGTGGGAGCCGGAAACGCCGATGTGGTCTATTCGATCCCTGTGAACGGACGTACTTATACCCAGCATCTCTCAGCCGCTTACGGCGTGCGACGCCAGTTGCGTTACGACCACACCGGCATAGCGGGTACCTACGACGCCGATTATTACCATGTGCAGTTGGACGGACAACTGCCTGTGGCTCCTAATGCGGCGTTTGATCGGTTGTTATATATTCTTCGTGCCGGTTACCGCGCGGACGGCTATAGTGAGTTCGGCTATAATGTAAACGAAGCCGCGCGTCAACTGAATCACTCCTTTTCCTTTTACGGCAACAAACATTGGTCGGAGCAAGGCGACCTGACCACCGGTCTGACCTATGCCCTCAAACGCGACCGGCACCGCCGTTTGGATTTCAGCCGCAATATATTGGATATAGACGGCGAGTCCTTGGCTCCCTGGTATCCGGACGGCCATACACACGAACTCAATTGGGCAGTGGATTATCGCTATCCGATCCTTCCGTGGCTGAAGCTCCATGTGGATGCGTATAACTCCTTCCTCTCTTTTGCGCCTATGCAACGCTCTTGGAACAACGAGGTCTATCTTCACGGCGCTAATATGTCACCTATGCCTCTCTATGATTATCGCTGGAATACGCAGGCTTTCTCCGCCGGCATGTTAGAGAACACCGTTTCCGTCGAAGCTTCCTATCCGGTGCTGCCTTGGTTGCAACTCAGTGGTTCGATCTCGGCTACCTTGGACGGTATGCTTCTTCGAAGCAAGTCTGTCGTTACGCCTTCGTGGGAAGCGAAAGCGGATATACATATTGAGCCCGTCAAGTGGTTTCGTATGGATCTTATCGCCGCGAATTACCGCATCCCTTATACGTATGACCAAGTGCGTTTCCTGAGCGATGACTATCTCTCCGGCGAAGTCTTTTTCGCAGGCACCAACACCTTGCTGACCACCACCGGCGGCAAGTACCACCGGCTCTCGAAAAATCTGCGTCAGCCTCAATACGTGGCGGTGGATGTACCGATTGTCTTTACCATCGGGCGGCATGAGATCAGCATTCTTTCTTCCTTCAAGAAATATTACAACACTTGGTCGGTTGCCTTGGCACCCGAGTCGGCGGATAGTTATGAAGCCGTTAACGGCGTCTATCGGATGAAACCGCAGGAGCGCTATTACGAAGTGGTAGCTGCCCCGAAAACAGGAACGGGTATTTGGGATTCGCCGGTATTTGTGTCCAACGTGGTCAAATATACCTATAACGGTCGCAAGGTTTTTGTCTCTTTCAGTTGGCAAAGTGAATGCCTCTCCGGTCCTTCGGCTTTGGGAAACAGCGTGCAAACGGAGGATATCAACATGCTGGATGAGTCTCTGGCGGATCCGAACCGATTGCTCGTGGCTACCAACGAAGGACAGAAAAACGACGGTATCCGTTCGCTCGGACGATTGAACCAGGACCGGGCATATATCGCCCGCTTGCAGTTAGGCGTGAACATCACCGGGAATTGGCAACTCTCCCTCTCCGGCAAGTTCCGTGACGGTATTCCGTTCACCAATTACCGGATGTACATAGACAACAATGCCGGACATTCGCAGGCAATTCTCTATAACGGTTACAGCCGGGGTATCAATGTAGTCGATGGTAATTTCGGTCAACGCACGGACTCGTTCTTCAATTTTGACCTGCGTCTCAAATACCGCGGTCTCATTCAAGGCGTGCCCTTCTCCGTACAGGCTATTTGCTATAATATCTGGGATTTCGCTACGGAACTCAACGAGTATTGTATGTACTATGACGGTGCTACCGGTACCGATTTTACGAAGCGTTACCCCCTTAGTCTCTGTACACCGAGAGGCCTGATGCTTACGCTCTCTGTGGGATTGGAGAAAAATAGTAGTCTTTGATTTTTAGTATAAAAGATAGAATGTAAATGGATAAACTCAAACACATAATCTCGTATCTGCCATTACTGAGTATTCTGCTCATTATGTCGTTACTACCGTTCCATTATAGCACATTGCAACGTTTTGCGATGTATAGTTTGGCGGTTACATATGTTCTGGATTATTGCGTGAACGCCCGCTGGCGTCAATGGAAGTGGAATAATTTCAAACTGATCTTTATTGCCTTCGCTCTGTTCTCTGCGCTGACACCTATATGGCAACTTTTCGATCCTGTCCGGACACCGCTATACCAAACAACGATGGAGGTCTTCTCGCCCTTCTTCTTCGTCGGTATCGCCGGATTTTTAGGAATGACCGACAAGATA
>ODAI012116267.1_pt1 | contig 11561 bp, 16 predicted proteins | sample 1539321 | NCBI WGS metagenome assembly ODAI01 (sample SAMN02144231, study PRJEB22623) | gut metagenome | biome: sheep rumen | host: Ovis aries | place: New Zealand
CAGCGCAAAGTCGTGGGACATGCCCGGATAGACCGTCAGGGTAACGATGGTCCCGTCCGCCGCCGCCTTTTCCGCCAGCTTCACGCTTTCCGTCAGGAACAGCTCGTTGCCTCCTGCCTGGATCAGAATGGGAGCAAGGCCGGACAGGTCTGCATAGATGGGAGAGAGGCGCGGGTCTTTCCGGTCCAGCTTTCCTTTGTATCTGGCTTCTTTTACCGGAATATAAAGCGGCGTCCCTTTGCCTAAGATTGAGTCTTTTTCCTCATTGTAATAACGGGATGTTCCCTTTTTGTGTTCAAAGGTGGTCCAGGGAGACGCCAGGGCGATGACGCCGGGCTGGGGCAGTTTGTTCTCTTTTAGATACAGGGCCAGCTCCAAGGCCAGATTTCCTCCTGCAGAGTCGCCGGTGAGGATGATGTTTTCCCCTTTGATGCCTCTGCCCAACAGCTCTTTGTAAACCGCAACGGCGTCTTCCAGCGCGGCGGGGTACACATGGGCCGGGGCCAGCCGGTAATTGACAAAATAGACTTCGCCCGCATTTGCCAGGGTGGCCTGCCGCAATCCCAGCGTTCTGTGGTTATTGCTCATACCGCCTACATACCCGCCGCCGTGAAACTGCAGCAGCACCCGGTCGCTTTTCCTGTTATCGGCAGTCATCTGCTCCAGCGTAATGCCGTTTACTTCTGTCTTTTCCATTTTCCATCCGGAGGGGGCTTCAAAGGGAGCGGGCGGAGCAGCCTGCGTTTTTATCTTGTTGAAATACTTATGCATAAAGTCGGCGACATATTTCTCTTTGGCCTTTCCCTCCAGCACGATGCCGTTAGACGGAATCTGCAACGGCTGCGGTTCTGCCCAGAGCGGAGCGGCGTTCAGGAACATACCCGCGCTGATGGCGGCCGTTGCCAGTAAGGTTTTGATTTTAAAAGTAAGATTTGTGTTCATGATGAAAACTCCTCGCTATACATTGATCATTTACTTCCTGTTTATGAAGTGGGAACTGCGTTTCCTCAGGGGAGCGCAGTCTCATTTAACCAGCGCTTTATTCACAATCCATGACTGATGGGCCGTTTCATTCCCCGTCCCCCGTTTCCGCCGCATGATCCAGCGCAAGGGACTTGCCGTATTTTTTCACGAGCGGGCGCATATCTTCCGGAATATCCAGCGCATCCAGATTCTTTTTGATTTGCACTGTGCCGGCTTTTTCGGCTTCTGTAAAAAACCAGCAGCGGAACGTCAGGTTCTCGTACACTTCCTGCAGGTCTTTCAGTTCCTGTGCGACCGCGTCCCGCTGCTTTTTAAACAGGGCGAGCCGCTGGGGGATCGTCCCGTCGCCTTCCAGATAATATTGGACGAACTGACGGATCTCCTGTAAAGGCATTTTTGCTTTTTTCAGGCATTTAATGGCATAGAACACCTGCAGGTCGCTTTCTTCAAAAATGCGAACGCCGTTTTCGTTGCGCGTACCGAAAGGAAGCAGGCCTTCTTTGGCGTAATAGCGCAGTGTATGGGGCGATTCCCCGATCAGTTTGGCGACTTCACCGATTGTGTATGACATGGTTTTCCTCCCTGGTCCATAAACCATCTTCATCTGCTATCGCTTTCGTTTGAATCATAACAGGAAAAGGCAAACTTTGTAAAATGCTTTTTTGCTTTTAATTGTAATGCCTGAAAAGTATGGAACCTTTCTTGACTGAGAGTGGGCTCTCAGGTGTACAGTGAAGGCGCCTGAAAAAAAGGTATTGGTAATAAATAAGATAGTTAAAACGTTTTTGCAATTTGAAACGGCGAAATTTCAGTGTAAAATGAAAGGAAGGAAACTATGGGGTTATTTGGTAAAAGCGGCAAGGCGCTGGCAGCGTTAGTTATGGCAGGAGGTCTGATGATGGCGGCAAACAGTACGGAAGCAAAGGCGATTACAAGGCCGGACGGCGGGGCGCCCATGGTGCACTGGGCCGTGCTCCAGTCCAAACCCGGAACCATGAACGAGATGATGGGCATGGCGGCGCGGAACGTGGCTCCGTTGGCAGCCAAAGAAGCGGGAACCTACGCTTTGTACGGAAGCCTGGACAAGCAGGATCCCAATGTGATGCGCCTGCTGGAAATTTACGAAGATGAAGCGGCTTATGAAATTCATGTGGGCAGCGACGGTTTTCACAATTATAGAGAAGAACGGAAACCGATCCTGGAAAAGCTGGTGATCCTTCCGGTGGATCCCATCGTGCTGGAACAGAAAACGGAAGGGACCGGGACCCATGTGATCCTGCACCTGTACGAAGTAAAACCGGAAAAGCTTGACGCGTTCAAAAAACTGATCGCCAAAGAAATGCGGCGGGGCGTAAAAGAGGACGCGGGGGTGATGGGGCTGTTCGCCACGGCAGAACAAAAACGCACGAACAGGATCCACACTTACGAGTTGTTTAAAGATGAAGCGTCCCGGGACGCGTATAAAAACTCCAAAGCGCACCAGGCGTTCTGGAAAAAAGCACAGCCTATGCTGAACAATACCAAAGAAATTGAAAACCTGCCCGGCAATGTGATGCTGAGCCAAAAAGGGTTCCATGACAAGAAATAAATGACAGGAAATAAAAAAGGACAGGAGAGGCGACAGGTATGTTTATTATTAATGAAACCGTGCTGACGGACAAGATTGCGGCGGAAAAACAGGAAGCGATGTTTGCCGCGCACAGGGAATGGTTCATGAAACACTTCCGGGAAGGGGATTTCCTGATCGTCGGTCCCTACAAAGACTGGGCCGCTTCGGGAATCATGCTGGCCCGGGCGGAAAGCCGCGAAGCGCTGGAAGAGATTCTGAAGGGCGACGTCTATTATGCGGAAAAGTTAGCCGTATATGATGTACACGAATTTGTTCCGGCAAAGATCGCGAAAAACATCTGCGACTATGAGGGAAAGTAAAAACAGAAACGGAGACGAAAGGCTTATGAAAAACGTATTGATCGTATCCGGGCATACGGATCTGTCCCATTCGTTTGCCAACAGGATCATTCTGGAAAAACTGGAAAAGGACTTGCCGGGCGCAGCCTTTGAATATCTGGACAAAGAGTATCCGGACTTTACCATTAATGTAAAAGCGGAACAGGAAAAACTGGTTGCCGCGGATATTATCGTGCTGCAGTTCCCGGTGTTCTGGTACAGTTATCCTTCCATTATGCACCGGTGGATGGAAGAGGTGTTTGCCCACGGCTTTTCCCATGGCAGCAAGGGCAAGGCCCTGCATGGGAAAAAACTGGTCGCCAGCTTTACTACCGGCGCGCCGGAGGAGATGTATGTGAAGGGCGGCCCCCAGCTGTTCCCCATTGACGAGCTGATCATTCCTGCTTTTCAGTGCATTGCGAATCTGTGCGGCATGGAATTTTCCGGATACGTATACACTGGCGGAGTCAGTTACGCCAGCCATCCGGACGAAGAAAAGCTGAAAGAGATGCAGGAAAAAGCCGCGGACCATGCGACACGCTTGGAAACACTGCTGGAAGGGTTGTAAGCGACAGGACATTTCGCAAAACGCCCTCGGCATAAGCAGAGAGCCGCAAGCTATGCTTGCGTGCGATAAGCAGAGAACCGACGCGTCAGCGTCGTGTGAATCGCTTATGCATTCGGGCTATCGCTTATACAGAGTAATCGCACAAACTCATTTCATCAGCATTTCCTTAAAAACAATGCTGCAGCCAGCGGATTTTCGCAGTTCTGCCAAAGACCCACACCTCTATCACGTCAAAACAGATACAGGGAAAATACTCACCCCGGGCCTGCAGCCATGTCAGCGCCGTCTTTTTGATTTTTTGCTGCTTGGCATAAGTCACGGCTTCTCCCGGCGTTCCATAGCCTGTTCCCGTACGGGTCTTCACTTCCACAAATCGTACCGTTCCCTTTGCCTGTTTTGGAAAAGCAGACGCAGCAGCTCCTCCTGATGCAAAACAGCAGTCATCCATTTCCGTTTCCGCCCTCTCTACCGCCACCAGATCCAGCTCTCCCCAGCGGCAATGAAAGTTACGGTCTGCAATCACCAGCCCTTTTCGTTCCAGGAACGCCGCCGCGATTTCTTCCCCCCGTCTCCCAATTTCCTGTTTGTTAAAAATAAAGTCCCCTCCCCTCGCGTCTGTCAGTCGCCGATGCACCGTCGACCGACTTGAAACCGGCCATTCACAGCATCGCTGTCAAACGGGCAGACGAATCCATCATTCCTTCCTTAAATCCTCCAGCAGCGCCGCCAGTCCTGCGTCTGCCTTTCCGTTTTCCGGCACAAACAGGTAATTATCCCTTTCTTCTGCCGGCGGCAGGTTCATACTGCGAATCGGTTCATAGCTGCGCCGATGGATCTTTGTCGCGCCAAACTGGCGGATGGCATCCATGTGCAACTGGCTGCCGTACCCTTTGTTCTTGGCCAGGCCATATTGCGGATAGGCCGCATCCAACTGCAGCATCAGCCGGTCACGGGTCACCTTGGCTACTACGGAAGCGGCCGCAATGGAAGCGCTTAATGCGTCCCCGTGGATAATGGGAACTGTTTCGATTCCTTCCACATGGGGGTGCATGGCGTCTACCAGCGCTACCTGCGGACGCACGCTGATCTCCCGTAAGATCTGTTCCATGCCTTCCTGTGTGGCATGGTATATATTTTCCCTGTCAATATTGGAAATGCTGACCACGTTCACAAGAACGGCAACCGCCTTTTCCAGAATTTCCGGATACAGCGCTTCCCGTTTCGTTTCGCTTAACTTTTTGCTGTCATTGAGTCCGGCAATAAAGCAGTCTTCCGGCAAAATGACGCCCGCGATCACCAGCGGCCCGGCCAGCGGCCCGCGGCCTGCCTCATCGACTCCCACGATGTTCTGTATTCCGGGCAGCGCCAGATATTCTTTCTCATAGCGCAGCATAGCTTCAAAACGCAGCCGCTCTTCTTTTTCCTTTTCCCGTTTTTTATCATACGCCGCCAGCAGCTTCTGTACGCCCGCCCGTTCGTCCTGCCGGAACTGTCGCAGCTGTTCTTCCGTAGGTGTGCCTCCCAGAATGGTCTTGATCTCCTGCAGCTTCATGTTTGTTGCCTCCCCTTTTATAACATTGTGTATATTGTACCGCTAACGGTATACGTTTTGCAAATTGCGCTTCACGTCTTACGCACCGCACTGCGCCTGCGGCTTGCATTCTGCGGCGCGCTGACAGGCATGCCGCGACCTGTCCGGCTTTACCCGACGGGGTTGCTTCCCGTTCGTTATTGCAATGGCCCGCGCACAAAAAAAGCCGGCGCAAGGCCGGCCATGTTCAGCTTGTATTTGTTACGGTTCATCTAACGTAAACCGTCCCATCTTCGCAGTTTTAAATTCGTACAGGACCATCTGTTCCACTTTGTTCAGATCCAGCACGCCGCCGGCTTTTACACAGCCCCGGGCAGCGCCGATCTTTTCCATGACCGTTTCCGCCGTATCCTCCGGGGTCAGTACAATATTGTAAAACATAGCCAGCTGCTGCGGATATTTCTGCAGCATTTCCTGAAGCAGCAGGACCAACGCGTCCCGCCTGTCATAGATATCATCCTTTACCGCGCCTGTCAGCGCCAGGTGCAGGCCGATTTCCGGATTTTCAAACTTCGGCCACAGGACGCCGGGAGTATCCAGCAGCTGCAGCCCTTTGGCAATGGTGACCCACTGCTTCTGTTTCGTCACGCCGGGACGGTCTGAGGCGATTGCTTTCACCCGCCCCGCCAGCCGATTGATCAGCGTGGATTTCCCCACATTGGGCACGCCTACGATCATCAGCCGTATGTCACGGTTCCGGACGCCTTTTTTCAGCCACTTTTCCGTAACCGGACGGGCAACTTCCTTCACCAGATTCAGCATCTGCTTCACGCCTTTGCCGGTATGGCAGTCGATGGAACAGACCGGGGCTCCCTCCTGCTTCAGCCTGTACAGCCAGGCTTCCGTTTTGACCGGGTCCGCCATGTCCATCTTGTTCAGCGCAATGACGCGGGGTTTGCTGCCTGCCATCTGCCGCAGCATCGGGTTGATGCTGGAACCGGGGATCCGGGCGTCCAGCAGTTCCACCACCACGTCCACCAGACGAAGCTGGTCTTCCATCATGCGGCGGGCCTTCGTCATATGCCCCGGGAACCACTGAATTTTAAAATCCTTTACATCCATAGCAGCCTCAAGGTAATTTACGGAATCGTTCAAACGGCCAGAACACAACGTCAGCCCGGCCTTTTACCAGACGCAGCGGCACAAAGTCCACGTCCGCAAACCGGCTGTCTTCCGAATTATTACGGTTATCGCCCAACACAAAGATATGATCCTTTGGCACAAGGCTCTTCCGGTAATTGGAATGGTTCAGGCCTTTCGGATCCTCTTTCCATGTGTACGGCTCTTCAATCTTCTTCCCGTTGACCAGTACGGCGCCGTCGCGCATCTCCACCGTATCGCCGCCTACCGCGATCACCCGTTTGATGAAATCGCGGCTCTCATCTTTCGGATACCGGAAGACAATGATCTCATTCCGTTGCGGGTCCCCCAGAAAATAGCTGAATTTGTTGACGATCAGCCGTTCCTGGTTATGCAGCGTCGGATACATGGAAGTCCCTTCCACTTTATAAGGTTCAAAGATAAAGGTCCGGATGCAAAAAGCCAGCGCTACCGCGACAATAATAGAAACGAGCCAGTCGTTCAGCGAATCCTGGAACGACCCCTCAGATTTATTACTCATACAGTTTCTTCCTCCTGGACGTGCATTGTAATGGCTCGCGCACAACGCATCATGCTGCGCTTGCCGCTTGCATTCTGCGGTGCGCTGCAAGTACATGCCCGTTTCCGGTCAGCTTCGCCTTTGGCCCGCTTCCCGGACGTGCATTGTAAAGAAAAAGAGGACTGCCATTGCAGCCCTCTTCATACACCATATTAGCGGCGTTCACGGATACGAGCAGCTTTACCGGTGAGGTTACGCAGATAATACAGTTTTGCTCTGCGAACGATACCTTTGCGGGCTACTACGATTTTCTCCAGACGCGGGCTGTGTACCGGGAAAGTTCTTTCTACGCCTACGCCGTAGGAAATACGGCGAACGGTGAACATTTCGCGGATACCGGAACCGCTCCGGGAAATTACTACGCCTTCAAATAACTGTACGCGTTCACGGGTACCTTCAACAACCTTAACATAAACTTTAACGGTGTCGCCGGCACGGAACTCGGGGATATCGGAACGTAACTGTTCTTTATCCAGTGCTTCAATGATGTTCATTTTTTCCTCCTAGATTCATAGACGTTCATGCGACTTACTTGTGCTGCACAGCGGACCGTCCGTTTTACGCAAGCAATATTGTACCACAGACAATATTGAGTTGCAAGCTTTTTTTATATTTTTTCTGAAGAAAGGATCTTGTCATTCCTCTGCTTCCATTTCTTCCCGTATTTCTTTCAGCAGTTTTGCATCCTGCTTGTCCGGCTCGGCGGGAAGCATGTCGGGACGCAACAACAGCGTAGCTTTCAGGGCCTGTTTCCGCCGCCAGAGGGCAATGAGCCGGTGGTTCCCGTTCCGCAGGACTTCCGGCACTTCCATACCTTCAAAGACAACGGGACGCGTATACTGGGGATATTCCAGCAGCCCGCTGGAAAAGGAATCCTCTTCCGCGCTGGCCAGCTTCCCCAGCACGCCGGGCACGAAACGGCTCACCGCATCCATGATCATGAGAGCGGGCAGTTCCCCTCCCGTCAGCACAAAGTCGCCGATGCTCACCTTACGGTCTACCCAATGGTAAATCCGCTCGTCAAACCCTTCGTAATGACCGCAGACAAAAATCAGCCCGGTTTCCTCTCTGGCCCAGGTCTCCGCAAGTTCCTGCCTGAAGGTCACGCCGCCCGGGCTCATGGCAATCACCGGCGCGCCGGGCGCTTTGGCTTTCGCCGCCCGAATGGCTTCCACCACCGGTTCCGGTTTCAGCACCATTCCCACGCCGCCCCCAAAGGGCGCATCGTCTACCGAATGATGCCGGTCCATGGAAAAGTCCCTGGGATTGACGCATTCCATCTCAATGAGGCCCGCGTCAAGACCGCGTTTTAACATGCTGTGCCCTGCAGCCGCCTGGATCTGCTCCGGGAAGAGAGTAACAAATACAAATTTCATGGAACGTTTCCTCGCTCGCTATACCTGTCCCGCCGGATGCGGAACCCGTCGTTACCGTATGTCTTCCTCGTCCCACTCGGGCAGACGCACCACGATCCGTTTGCCGGGCAGGTCAATCTCCCGGATGTTGTCCGGAATATTCGCTACCAGAATATCTTTCCCTTCCGGCGGCGCAATGACATACACATCCCGGCTGCCGGTAGGCAGCACGTCCTTAAACGTGCCGATGCGGTTTCCGGCTTCGTCAAAAACGGGAAGCCCGATCAGATCGCCTACATAATAGCGCCCTTCGGGAAGTTCCGGCATATCTTCCCGGTACACCGAAACCTTCTGCCCCCGAAGCGCCTGAGCCGCTTCCATGGTAGTGATTTCTGCCGCCTTCACCAGGATGACATTCTTATGGGGCCGTGCGCTGACGATCTGCAGCCGCCTGCCGTCCGGCAGCAGCAGATAGTCCATATCCATAAACAGCTGCACATTGGAGGTCAGCGGCATAATACGTAAATCGCCCCGCACACCGTGCGGAGCGACTATCTGTCCTAATACAACTTTTTCCATCTTATGCTCACATACGGAAAGCGATGATCTTTCCGTCTTCAGTCAAAATTTCGGCGCCCATCAACGCATGCAGGTCGTCGCCGATCTTTACTTCCACGGTGCGTTCCAGCGTGCCATGCCCTACTTCTGCGCCTAACTGCAGTTCCTGCGCCTGCTTCAGCTGCGCTTCCGCTTCTTCTTTGGCATCCGTGCGTTTTTTGCGCTCCACTTCGATCTGCTCACGCAGACGGGGCGCTGCGGAAAGGTCGTTAGCAGCCTGATTCATGACCTGTTTGGCCTGGAAATCAAACTGGTTCAGATCCAATTCCATCTGTTTTATAGTGTTTTGGAGGTCTCCAATAATTTTCAGCTTCAAATCTTCCGTAACCTTAGCTTTGATAGCTACGGGAACACGAACGAACATAGAATCTGCCATAAAATATACCACCTTTACGAATCCGTTACGAATCTTCTTATTCTACGATCTCTACGATAACCTTCACGTTTTCACGGGTTGCAACCGCCTTCATAATGGAGCGGATCGCTTTCGCTATGCGGCCCTGCTTGCCAATGACTTTTCCCATATCATCAGGGGCAACATGGAGGCGGAGTACAGTAGTGGTACCGGTTGTTTCCTCCTCCACTGCCACTGCAGACGGATTGCTAACCAGAGACTTGGCCATAACTTCTACCAATTCTTTCACGCAATTCACGTCCTTTCAATTACTTTGCGTTTTTCGCTTCAGCAAACTTTTTCATGATACCCTGTTTGCTGAACAGGTTTTTCACGGTATCGGTCGGCTGCGCGCCGTTGCCCATCCATTTCAGTGCTTTTTCTTCGTCGATTTTTACAGCGGCCGGATTCACGGTGGAATCGTAGGTGCCGATGGTTTCGATGAATTTGCCGTCACGCGGAGAACGTGCGTCAGCTACAACGATACGATAGAACGGAACTTTCTTTGCGCCCATACGTTTTAAACGGATCTTTACTGCCATTTCAGATTCACCTCCTTACAATGTGACATTCTAACTTTGATAATTTACTGTTTATGCATAAAGGGAAGCATCTTGCTGCCCTTTGAAGCAAACTTGGCCATTCCCTGCATCTTCTTCATCAGCTTTTTGCTGTCGTCAAAGTTCTTCAGCAGGCGGTTCACATCCTGGACCTTCATACCGGAGCCCGCGGCGATACGTTTGCGTCGGCTGCCGTTGATGATCTCCGGCCTCTGCCGTTCCTTCGGCGTCATGGCGCGGATGATCGCTTCCACCCTGGCGAATTCCTTCTCGTCTACATTGGCTTCTTTCAGCTTCTGGCTGAGACCGCCCATACCGGGGATCATACCCAGGATCGTATCCAGGGAACCCAGCTTTTTAATCTGCTGCATCTGTTCCAGGAACTGTTCCAGCGTAAACTCATCTTTCTTGAGCTTCTTTTCCGCCTCCAGCACTTTGGCCAGATCGGTGGTATCCTTGATCTTGTCGATCAGGGACAGGATATCGCCCATGCCCAGGATACGGGACGCCATACGGTCCGGGTAAAACGGCTCCAGGGCGTCCAGCTTTTCGCCCATGCCCACAAATTTCACCGGACAGCCTGTCACTTCCCTTACGGAAAGCACCGCGCCGCCCCGGGCGTCGCCGTCCAGCTTGGTCACGATAAGGCCGGTGAGGCCCAGGTCTTTATTGAATGTATCGGCGACCGTGACCGCGTCCTGACCGGTCATGGCGTCGATGGTCAGCAGGATTTCATGAGGCTGCACCGTTGCTTTGATGTTCTGCAGCTCTTCCATGAGCTTTTCATCAATGTGCAGACGGCCGGCGGTATCGATAATGATAGTATCGCAGGCCAGATGCGCCGCTTTATCCAGAGACTGGCGGGCGATCTCTACCGGGGACACTTCGTTGCCCAGGGAGAAAACAGGAACACCCACCTGTTCGCCCAATACCTGCAGCTGGGTGATAGCAGCCGGACGGTATACGTCGGCAGCAACCAGCAGCGGGCTCTTATGTTTCTTCTTTAAATTGTAAGCCAGCTTGCCAACCGTCGTAGTCTTACCGGCGCCCTGCAGACCGACCAGCATGATGATGGTGGGAGGTTTCGGAGCGACCGTCAGCTTGGACTGGGTTCCGCCCAGCAGTTCCGTCAGCTCTTCGTCAACGATCTTGATGATCTGCTGACTGGGGTTCAGGTTCTGCTGGATCTCTGCGCCCAGCGCGCGTTCTTTGATTTTAGCCACAAAGTTTTTTACAACTTTGAAGTTTACGTCGGCCTCTAACAACGCCATGCGCACTTCACGCAGAGGCGCTTTTAAATCTTCTTCGGTTATTTCTTTCGTGCCGCGGAACATCTTAATCGCGTTCTGCAGCCGTTCAGACAAACTCTCAAAAGCCATTCAGTTACCTGCTTTCATTCCCTGCGGAAACGCGGCTCAGCTCTCCTGCGTCTCCTGTAATTTTACCAGTATTTCGCGCAACCGGTTCAGTTCTTTATAGTCCTGCTTTTTCTCCGCACGGTCCAGGATCGCTTCCGCCTCTTCCGTCAGCTTCCTCGTTTTTTCCATGCGCAGTAAAAAGCCCAGTATCTTTTCGTAATGCTCCAGGGTCTGCTCTACCCGCTTCAGCAGATCGTGGACAGCCTGCCGGGACACCTGCATCTCCTCGGCAACCTCGGCCAGGGAACAATCTTCACAGAAATACAGCTCCAGACATTGCTGCTGCTTCTTTGTCAGCAACGCGCCATAGGTTTCGTACAGACTGCCGAAACGGATGCGGTCGTTAAAATCATTCGCTGCCATTCCGATACTCCCATTCCCTTTTACTCAACGTATGCATTATACACGCAGAACAGAAAGCTGTCAAGCATTTTTACTTGACAGCTTATATTTCTGATAAAAACGC
>ODAI013248085.1_pt1 | contig 11560 bp, 16 predicted proteins | sample 1539321 | NCBI WGS metagenome assembly ODAI01 (sample SAMN02144231, study PRJEB22623) | gut metagenome | biome: sheep rumen | host: Ovis aries | place: New Zealand
CGGACAGAACGAGGAGTTCCGTCTGCGGCTGCCATATATGCGGTCGAAGTAAAGTCTGCCTCATATGTGAACGGATTAGTCGGTGTTGCATTGTTCTTTAACAGAGCGAATGCGTCCGCTAATGTGTTGATGTTCTTTCCGCTTGCCACAAGGCCTCTCTGTCTGTATGAGATATGCACACAATGAAATGAAACGATTCCGTCTATTGGCTTTGAATAAGACACGATATCGAACGGCTGAATGTCATTTGAATCGTCATGCCGAACCGCTACCACCCTACCGCATTGGATTTTGTCAAAATTTGCTCCGTCTGTTGGGTATTGGAAATCGAGTTCGTACAATCCATTTCTTTCCTCAAAAACCGTGGCTGATATACAGTCTCTTAATCTTCCTATGCCGTTGGAAGTAAAAGAAACTTCGTTTGATTCGTATAAAATAGGTATCATACTTTCCACCACCTTGAAGTCACCTTAAATGATGTGAAGGTGTTGCTATAGGTTATAGTATTTGCCCCCGGATTAAATGTCGGAAGGTCTGCTGGCAGAATCGTTGCGGTATTGATCGAGATTATCTGTCCATTTTCGATTCGGTAGCATTCACCTATATCAAGGTCGATGTATAACTGACCTAATACAGACACAGTCGAATCAACACTAATCTGTGGCTGATATATTGTGGGCCTTTCTGTGTCGAAGTATGTCGGATCAAATGATCCCGAACCGCCTATCGTTATCCTCTCGGCACTTGCTGAATAATCAAGATAGTTAAAGAAAACCTGAATAACTACCGTGCCGATATCAGTACCACTTACTGAGTCGTATATTACCGTAGAAAACCTTGCCGATTTTATTCCGTTCGTCGAATCAGTCCCTGCGGTGAAGTTCGTTGCACCCGTTTTCTTTATCCCAAGAACCACGTTAGTATTACTATCGTTCAGTCTTATAATCGGCTCGTAACCGCTCGAAACGGACGTACATTCAACGGACTTGATACGATGATATGCTTCAATTTGTGCCCGCTTCAGTTTATAGGTCTCGCTGAAACTTACTCCACTATCAACTGTGATTATGTCGCCTTCAAGATAGTTATTACTGTCAAGGTCAGCGGTCAACGTGACCCCACCTTGCGTGGCTTCGTTCTTGAGTATCGTTTCACCCATCACCGCTCCCTGCTGAATGCTTATGACTTCATCGTTTATATTGATGTCACCGTATCCATCAACTAATAAAAGCGGATGGCTTTCAAACAAAGTCGGATTCGTTATAGTCGCTCCGCTTGTTACTGTCTGCTCTGTTTCGCCACTTGTAAGGAATCTCTGCGGTTTACAGTTGAAGGTGATATTCATCTCCATCGACTTATCATTATAAAGCACAGGCTTCACTTCGAGACCGCCGATAAACGCTGCCATCCTGTACTCATCGGGATGGAATGAATCAGTCAGCCTCTGGTAGCCTTTAAGCGAGCTGATAGCGTTGCGGAAGTTATCCACTTTTGTGCGGAAGTCATTGTATGATGCTTCCTGATTAAATGCAGGATATGTCACTTCGATGTTTTTGAAGTTGCCTTTATCGAGTACGTACTCACCGTTTCTGCCAGGGATCTGTATTGTCTCCGCATCTCTTTCAGGCGCATTCCATACGCCTTCGCCGGAGATGTATATCCCATAATCGGAACTGTCTATTCCGCCAAATACTATACTGTTCATCCCCAAGCTAACCTCCTTCTCTTCTGTGCATCTATGAATCTGCGTTCAACCGCTTCCGCTATTGCTTTCTCATCCATTCCGGATGAAGGATATACGTTTATAATCACTTCGTTGCCAGTTGATTCTGCCATCTGATCCAGCTTCTTCCAGAACGGATCCAGCGGGACGATAGCCTCAGGACCAGCTTCACCCATTCCGATAATAGGCTTGTCTGCAATACCGCCCTTTGCGTACCAGCTGATACCAAGCGACGGAAGCTGACCCTTGAGCAGATCTCCTAACTTCCAACCTGCAGGGCTGATAGAGAAGTGCGGAAGTGGTATATGCGGTGCAGATATATCGAAGCTGAAGAACGCTTTGATAGCATCCACGATCCCGCTGATCTTGTCGCGGAGCGCTTCGATAGGTGCCAGGAATCTCTCTTTTATGTTGTTCGCGGCTTCGGTTATCTTTGGCCAGATTGCAGAACCTAAACCGCTTACGATGGCCCATGCGATTTTTCCTATAGCTGCAACTATCTTCGGCAAGTTGTTTATCAGTGACGAAGCAAGTCGGCCGATAAGCTCTGCTCCTCTGCGGATTAAATTTGCTCCGGTCGTAGTTGCCCATTTCTGGACCTTTTCTGCCGTTAAACTATTCGCTAAATTTGAAAGATTACCAGCTAGCTTAGTTATAAGCGTGATTATCTTAGCTACGAGCAAAGGTATTGCTTGGTTAATAAACGCATAGATAATCGTCGGAAGCCCTTTGATAATGGTTCCAACCATTGGAATGAAGTTGTTGAAGACGAATGTATTAACAGAAGACAGAAGTGTATTAAGTGCGGGTCTTATATCTTCTCCTAATGCAAGCGAACCGAGTACGTTCTGTGCTGATGCCTTCATAGCTGCGAACGACCCGGAGAAAGTCTCGGAAGCCTCTTTTGCAGCGACTCCTGTAAGCCCTAAATTGCCCTGTATAGCGTGGATAGCATCGTAAACGTCTCCTAAGTTGTCGATGTTATATTCAACGCCTGTAAGTTCTTGTGCGTCCGCTAAGAGTCTTTCCATCTCAGTCTTAGTTCCGCCATAGCCGAGCTTCAAGTTATCTAAGAGCTGATACTGGCCTTTCGCAAATCCCTGGTACGCTGCTTGCACACTTTCGATTGGAGTGCCCATCTTCGCAGCGTTATCAGTCATATCCAGTATGGCAGTGTTTGCTGCTTCCATCGCCTTAGTAGTATCTCCGCCGTACGCCTGTTTTAAAGCAGCCCCAAACGATACAGCCTGTTCGGAATAATCGTTCATCGAAATGCCTGCTTTAGCCGCTTCTTTTGCGTATTCTCTCGCACCGTCTGCAGCATCACCGTATAAGGTATCAAGACCGCCCAGGTATGACTGCTGAAGTTTGGCTCCTTCACCCAGTGATGCCTTTAAGCCTCCGACCAGTGCAGCCCCGATACCAGCTGCAGCGATTGCCTTCTTTGCGAATTTCCCTATCTTAAGTCCAGCCGAAGTACCAGCAGATTCAGCCTCGCCTCCAAGCACATTCGATATAGAACCTCTTATGCCATCGGCTGAAGGTGTTATTTGTACATATGCAGTTCCTAAAGATGTTCCTGCCATTATATTTCTCCTCTTGCCTGAGCGAGTGCTTTCATTAGATCCTCTGAAGAATCGAAAGACTTCACGCCCTTGTTATTCTTTGGCTGTTCCTCACCTAATAGCAGACCTACGAGTGATGTCGGTTTGTCAGTCCCTTCTTTAGCGAAACTGTACCGGAACGCATCGATTCGGTCTGATATACCAGCGAGAAGTATTGTATCCTGGGACACAGGCGAACCTGATGCCAGGAGTTTGATTCTCGAATCAGCCCTCAACCCAGCAGCTAAGGTCGCCACCAGTTTGACCGGAAGCGACCTGTAGTCATAGATCTGATATGTTTCGGCAAGGTCGCAAATTAATGCGTCCTCATCGAGTGAGATCATGCTGGCGAGGGTTATGAGTTTTTTAGTGAATTTACGGACTCCATGAGTTCAGTAAGGGCCTTTACCATAGCATCTACGGAAGTCACTCCATCGACTTCTAAATGCTTCGCAAGTTTTTCGACCTCTTCTTCACCGCCGAGTAATATCTCAGCGACGTCCACGATTAAGCCGGTTTCACCTTTGTCGATTTTACGAAGCGCGTTCAAAAATGCCCAGTCATTTATGCAGCTGTCACTGATCTGTACTTCGAATCCGTCACTTAATTTTGCTTTCATCCCTTTACCCTCCTATATCATTCACCATTATGCGCTGGCCTTCATGTACTCGTAGTGAGTATTTCCGGCTGAATCAGGTGTAGCAGTAATAGTGATCTCGTAACCAACAGCTTCAGTATCGGAATATGTGATATCACCGATCTCGGAGATCTTACCGTTAGGGATTACGATTCTCTTTGTTACGTTGCCGGTCATAACCATATCGATAGCCCATACACCGTATTCAGGCTCTTTAGCATTAGCTGTTACGGTTAAGCCGCTTGATCCTGTAAGTGTTCCGGTTACGTTGGTGCTGCCATATACGGCCTTAAGAACTTCATCGTTCAGCACCTCAATAAGAGTGAGCTGGAATGTGTCCTCTTTTTCTTCCTGGATAACGAGAACAGTGTCTCCACCCCAGGCTTTTATATTTGTGCTTGAAGGTGAATTGGAGTTAACCAGTCCATCTTCGCTGCAGTAGCCAAGTGCTTTGAATGCAGTGGCCAGAGCGGTTGTTGAGTCAGTAGGAAGAGTTGTTCCTGCTACTGCTCTGTATACGGCACCTGAGATCTTAGGCTTGCCTGCAGTTACGTTACTAACATTATTTGCCATTTAGTTTCCTCCTAAATAGTGAGTAATCTGATACACGGCCTGCCAGCGATACTGCTTAGTAGCCGTATTTGTAAAGTTATAATCCGATTCGAGTTTTACACTCGATACTTCAGGCTCCTCAACGAAGCTGAGCATCACGTCCTGCACCGTGCGGTTTAAGGTATAAGCCTCATAAAGTGAAGCGCCATACGACTGAACCGCAACGGTTGTGGTTGTGATGTGGTTCCTGTTTGAACTCCCTGTCTGGTCTATCAGGACGTATCCTGTTGTCTGCTCGGGAGCTTCAAGTCCGACAAAAACCTCAAGATTTTCGCTGAGGTAGTCGATTAGTTTGGGTATTATCATCTGCCACCTCCCAGAGCTTTTAGCAAGGTATTGTTTTCGGCATTATCTTGTTTAGCCTTATATGTGTCGGCATATACAACGGCATGAGCACGGTCGAAGCCTACATATGTATCAACGTCATATCCATCGCCGGCTCTTCCTTGTACCTGATTCGCGTACACTCGAAGTACATCGGTCATATCCTTTGACTTCAAAAGCTCGCCTATGCCTTTTTTATTCATTTTGAATTTAACCTTGCTCATAACGTTCGACCTTGACCTTCTTGTTCCAGCTAAGCGGAATCAAATGCTCGATGCCTTCCTGATTAGCTCCGATGATTCGCCAGTCCTCTCCGAAGAACCTTACTTTTTTTCCAGCGGTCCATTCGTGAGTGTCCCCTTTAGGAATACCCATCTGATAAACCGCTTTGCGTCCGGTTAAGGTGTATGTCTGCAGTACCTCTTCGTCGCTCATGGGTGCTACAAGTACGTTGTCGACAGGCACTGCTACGTCCGCATACACAGGATGGTTGAACGCATCCGTTCCTGTTAGTTCCCTGTTATAGAGAGTGACTGTAATGCCATTAATCATCCCAGTCCCCTCCTAAAATCGGAACGAGCTCCTCAACAGGGCTGTATGATCCGATTTTTTCTCCTAAACCGAGGAGCTTCTTTTCAAGTTTACCGATATAAAGTTCCCCGGTTGCTCCGGAACTGATCGTCCAGCTCTGTGAATATCCGAGGGCTGACATACTCCCCTGAGTAGCACCAATAGGAGTGACCTGCTCCCCTCCAGATCCGAGCGCTCTTATAGTCATTCGACAGGATACGACCTTCTTTGCTTCGAGTTCCGCCTTATTGTTATAAGCATCGATAATAACGGCTGCATCATCTAAAAGCTGTGTGCAGATAGCCTGTTCTGCTTCCGTCATTGTTCTGCTCATACGAGCCTGAACATCACTTACTGTTGCGTATGCCATGCCGATCACCTCAATTCTTTGCCGATTTCTTCTTTTTGGCCTTCGGTTTTTCTTCTGCGGGCTTCTCAGTATCAGAGACGGCCAGCTTGTGACCGGCCGTCTTGTATTCTTCTACTCGATCGTCCGCGACCCACATTTCATTCCCGTAGGCCTTGTTGATCATTTTGACCATTAAGCAACAGTCAGTCTGTTGAAGCAGGTTACGTCAGCGCGGAATCCGACTTCGATCTCTGCCCTTACTGCGAACATATTCTGCTGGAAGAGGTTGATGGTGTCATCGCCGGAAGTAAGAGTCGCGTCAGAGCTGTAGTCAAGTCTGATGCCTTCTACTGTGCCGTACATAGCCTGAGTCCAGTCACCAGCAACACCAACAGTGTTAGGAGTTCCTGCAACGTATGCGCCCTTTGTAAGAACGGTCTGTGCTCCGAGTACGATAGGAACTGCTCCTTCAGATACGTTGTTGATGAACAGAGGTCTCTGATCTCCGTCAACTGCTCCAAGGAGAACGCTCTTGCCCTGAGGTGACATAGCAATTCCGTTCATGATGCCACCGTGTGTAGCGATATCAGCATCAGCTGCTACGATACCAGCATAGGTGTTTGTTCCGCCGATGTTCTGAGCTGTTGCGGAAGCGAATGTGTCGAAGTTTGATCCGGGAGCGTTGCCAGCGCCGAATACTGTAGCGTCGAACTTAAGAGCGAGTGCTCTGGGAAGTCTTCTTACGAGTTCGTCATACAGACCAGCTGCGTCACGTCTGAACTCGTTGGAGAACGGAACGATAACAGCGAGCTTGTATGCGCTCATGAGCTTGCTGGTAAGACCAGGGTTGGATACAGGCTTAACTCCTGTTTCTGCTACCCATGCTGCTTCAGGATCTGCGGTAATTACAGGGATTTCTACGCCTCTGCCGGGAAGCTCGATTTTACGAGCTAACTGCATTACAGCGGATTCGGTCTGCATTTTAGCGAGGATTTCTCTACCCATCTCAGCGGGGAGAGTGATGCTTGTTCTATTGGTAGGTGTTCCAATTGCCATTTTTCTGTTTCCTTTCTTTTAGACATTTTCGTTGAACCATTCAGCGAACAGTTCACGTGTTGATTTTTTAGCGGTCCCGATCGGATCTCCTCCGTCAGGTATACGTGGGTATCCGTTCGGTATTCTCTGCTGTGCCCAGGTGAGCAATGCCTGAGCTTGGTCTTCACAGGCTTCCTGACTCGCTCCGGTAAGAAGTTCTGCAGGTACGCCTGTTGCTCTTGCGACCTCATCACGCATATTTCTCAACTCTGCCTCTCGTTTGATGGCATTGAGTTCGGCCTGTAGGTGCTCCGCTTTTTCAGTGGCCTTCTGAAGGTCGGATTTACCCGCCTCGACCTGTTCGTCATACTTGGATGCCTTTTCCTTCAGCTCTGCATAGTCGCTGTACTTTTCGACTCGTTTCGCTACGATGCGGTTTACATCGTCCTGAGTAAAGGTTTTCTGCTCTGCCTGTTCTGTCTCTGCGTTCTGAGTAGTAGTTTCCTGATTTGTAAGGATTTCAGTTTCCATTTAGTTTCCTCCTTCGAGTAATAGCCTCGTTTAAGGGACGAGTTCCCAATAAAAAAGCACCAGTTAAAATGCTAAGTTGAACTATTTAATTAAGTCGCATAGAATCCCCTTGCGAACTCTCTCATGATGTGCTATGAGATGGTTATGGTGCAGTTGCCTGTGATGGTTGCTTCGTAACTTTCAGAATTCTCGTTAAATTCAATCACACAATCGCCTGTAGCCTCGGCGCTTTCGTTAGCCGTAATCTTAAAAGATGGCTCAAGAGCGATAAACTCAAAAGTGGCTGTCTCTCCGTCATTCATATTGAATTCCTTTTCTCCATAATAGTGACCGCCATTATTAAATAAGGCTGAAATATAATAATCTGTTCCATCGTATTCAGTCATAAGTGAGAAAGAATATTCACCACCTGAATTATTTATTATTGTCACTTCTGCTGTACTAAAATCACTTGACCCACCGCCACCTGAACCGCCACCGTCAAGCAACTGTTCTCCAAGTAACGTATTTAAGTTTTTGATTGATCCTGGTAAATTTGCCATTGTTTTTGTTCCTTTCTGTTTTTTCTAATTCGTTGATGTCGCCCATGGGCGCTCTCGGGTGCTAAGTTAAACTATTTTCTATCTTTGAAGAAGCCCGCCCAAAATGGGCTTTCTTTGTCAAAGATTCGTTTTTGTTCTGCGGTCAGCTTCCAAGGATAATCTTGGAACAGATTGAATACTGTTTTTTTATCAAAACTAAATTCAAAAACCCCAGTTTCTTCAATGTTGTCAACCCACCAAATACGGTCTGCGGGTTCGTTCTTATAAAAATCACTTGGCATATCCGCTCACTCCCTTCTGCTGACTTCCTGGAGCCGTGTTAAGGTATCCAAGCAGTTCCTTAAGCTCGGGATTATCCTTCAGCAAATCGATATCGGCTATCGCTCCCCTTACTTCGACTTTATCTCCTCCAAGGCTGTGCGACTTCCGACATCCAAAACGAGTTTTCAAAATATCGTTGTTTAACTTTTGGAAACCGTTTCGTGTTGCTGATTGTAGCTCGAGATATTCGTAAGACTTGTCTATTTTTCTTATAATCGCGGTATGTTTTCCAGCGCTAAACAAATACTGTTTGCCGTTTTCCATATCCTTTATGAGTTCCGACACGATCTTAAAGTCGTTGGTGTTCTTCACAACTTTACCACCAACGGACTCAACTAATTCCGCAAGAGGTCCGGTCTTCGCAAAATGGAACTGTGACGTTCCGCCTCTAAAGTCCAGAACATCGTAACCGCCCTTATTGCCAATATAAGCCAGTGCAACTGAAGCGCAGGAGCCTCTTGTTTCGTCTCCCCCACCAAGCCTCGAGATAATTTGCTCCTCGTTGATGGGAGTCTCGAATCTTCTGGGCGGGTTATAAGTGACCTTGTCCGCTTCGAGATTCAGCCTGATACGGCTCGGCTCCGGTATAAACTCCTCAGCCTTGCTTGATTCAGCCCCTACAAGGCCCTTATTTTCGGCGTAGAAGCGTCTGCGTAAGTAATTAATCTTGTCGTTCGGGGTAGCGCCTTCAGCCTCGTCGTACATCGATTTGAGGGTTTCAGGGTCGTATCCCTCTACGTCCACATCCGAACTGAATCTAATCGCATAAGTACAATCGCAATTCGCGTGGACATGTTCTGCGTGGCCGTTCTTGATAGCCTTCTTCGATGCCCTCTGCCAGCCTCTCGACGCGAGTGTGAGACAAAAAGCACAAGTGTCGCCTGATGGAATCCATGCCCATTCCGCACCGTCTCGGAGCGCGTTCTTTTGCATCGTATCGACGCCAGCCAGTTTGACCATTCTGCCCACGGCCCCCGCCATTACGTTCGGATCGCTTGACTGGAGCTTCGTCCCGTGTACGGCCTTAGCGACTTCCCCATAAGTAGCGGTTTGAGCTGGTACCGCTGGAGGAACCACTTTCCCCGATAGTTCTGCAAGCGCATCGTACATCTCCGAAGCAAGCGACCCTGCCCCTTCTCCGTATTTGGTAGCAAGCGCGTAAGCATAGTCAATAACTTCCTTCGTAACGGATGGGTCTGCATACGGATCGTGACCACTTTGTATGAATTTGATGAGTTCGTCGGATGCCTTGGAACTGAGATTCCTTAGTTTAACCAGGTATCGGTTCCATGCGTTCCTTGTTACGGTGCTCATTCAGTCAACTCCCCTAATACTTCAAGCCCTCTCGTCCTCTGTTCCTGAGCCTTTATCCTCCTGATATCAGCCTGGTCGAATCCAATCATCTCCAGGAACGTATCAGTATCAGCGAATCCCTGACGAGCCGAAGCAATCTTGATGGCTGCATCGGCTGTTACCGCTACGGACGGCATGGCAGGGTTTTTGAAGTGTGCGACTATGCTTTTCTGCGTATCGGTAAGGCCTTCTATGTTCGTATCGTTCTCGATAGCCATAGCCATTAAAGCGATGTTCCTAAGTGCGTCTCCGTTTCCTGTGTTCAGCTGTTCCGCCATTAAGACGAGTGTCTGCGACTGTGCCAGGATTGCATCGGAACTGGTCGGATTAGCATCATTTACTACGCCGGTATCTGTAACTGTCAGTCCTGTAGCTGCGCTGAACTGTGTAGCCAATATCCTGAGCATTTCAACGTGTGGCGAGATATTGCCCTGCTGAAGCTGACCAAATGAAGGCTTTTCGCCTGTCTCCGGATTGACTGTGCTCGTTATGATAGATCCAACGTACTGCTTAAACTTTTGATCAACTACCGCGTCATACTGGTCGTCTGTAACTCCAAGCAGATACTTCTGAGGCGCTGTTGAAAATTCCAGCCCGATGGTGGCGTTTGCGATGGTTCTCACATAGCCCTGGATCAGTCTTCTTACAGGCTCTTTGATTCTGGACTGGCCGAACGGCTTTCCAGTTGTGGAATTATAGATAAGAGGCTCCATCAGCGGTCTGCCCATCTTGTGTGGTATCGCTGTTGCTGTCCATTCCTCTGTGCCGTCTTTTCTACGCAGGATCCATACGGCTTCATCAGTATCAAGTCTTATAAGAGTCGCATACCATTCGTCAGTGTTGTCTCTGTAATTCTCCGAACCGATTACAGCCATACCATAAGCGATCCGTCCTTTTTCTCCGTCCCATACCGCTGCAGCTGAGCTGGTAGAATGGAAGCGGATACGGCAGGTATTATCGTCCTCACTCGATAACGTAGCAAAAGAGCACCCTATCTTCAGCTCGTCTCTGCAAGCCTTCGGGTACTCTGCTATAAGATTATTTCTCTGTACGATTCGAGTCAGCTCGTCTACTTCTTCACCGTTTTCTCCTACGAAGCCGTCGAACATGGAACGTGATGCAAGTACATCGACCGCCTTCGCACCCCATGCGCATCCAATTTCAAGGCCTCGCATACCTTCAGGAAGTGCTATTCCGAGATTGACCTCATTAAGCCTTATCTTGCCGTTGTAATATCTTTCTTTTAGTCTGTTCTTTTGTTCTGCATTCTCGTATACGTTCATAAGCTGGCGGAGCATTTCTCTCTCCCGCTCGCCTATGCCGTATACCTTATCCGGATTAAGTAATCTACCCATTAACCTATCCTCATCTTCTTATTTGGATCTCTTTTACTGTTCTGTGCTCCCCATAATGCAAGTGAAGCAGCTTCTATCGGTGCGGAATTGTCTCCGCCAAACCCCCAGCCACCGCTGAAGGGCCTTTTTACTGAAGTTATTGCGCTCTCCCTCAGTGCGTCCTGCTGATAGAACCACGTTACGGACTTCTCATTGATCGCATTAGTTAACGTGCCGACCGCTGCTATTACGTCCCGGACTGATGGCCTTATAACTGAGCCTTTCATCTTCCAGGTATCTGCGATCCGTTCCACTAATACGTCTACACCGTTCCTTCCGTCTATTACTACGCAGGAAGCCTTCTGATATCGTGCGTTCAGCCAGTCTGCTAACCAGCTGATGCCCTGCCCCGTCGGTCTCAGCTCAATCAAACTGATACGAGCCGGACCGTCTGCCGGTATGACCGCACCGCAAAGCGCAACAGTCGAACCGTCTGCACTGAATTTGACCCCGTACGCTGTCTTGCCTTCGGGTTTTGGCTCTTCAGATCTGCAAGCGTCCCATATGTCTGAAGGTATTGCGTAATCGACCTCATGCTCGACTATCGGAGTCCACCAGCCGAGAC
>ODAI011592214.1_pt1 | contig 11559 bp, 8 predicted proteins | sample 1539321 | NCBI WGS metagenome assembly ODAI01 (sample SAMN02144231, study PRJEB22623) | gut metagenome | biome: sheep rumen | host: Ovis aries | place: New Zealand
GCTCGTTCTTGATGTGGCTGATGTCGCTTTTGGCATCGACTGGTTGGTATGTATATTCCAGCGTACCCGAAAGGTTGGTCTTCAGCGTGTTCTCGTTCACCCAGTCGCCGGCCTTCATGTCCTGACGGGCGTGGCCGATGGGGTAGCCGTATTTGATGATGTCCTCACCCTGTTTCACGTCAGTGATCAGCACCTTGTGACCGGCGGGAGTATCTTGATTGACCGTGATTTTCTTGCCGTCCACCTCGATGACGTCGCCCTGCTTCTTAGCACTCAGACATACCACCACGCTGTCGGCGGGATTAATTTTCAGAAATGTAGCTTGTTCCATAAAGATTTGTATTTAGTTTAATAATCAGATTGCTGTGCGGCGATAGAAGTCGACGTTCTCCTTTGTCAGAATTTCTATGGGCATGTAGTTGACCGGATTGACGGCACGCTTCAGCACGACGGCATTAAAGAGCGCGTCGACGCTGGCATAGCCCTGCTGATAGGCATGCTGGGCAATCAGGAAGGAGATGCTGCCCTGACGGATACACGTCTCGTTCTTGGGCACCATGTCGTAGCCCATAATCTGGATATTGCGGCGGTTACTCTTTTGCAGGAACTCGCCTACCAGGTGTGCCTTGGAGTTAAACGTGATGCAGTGGTGAATATGCTGGTGCTGGGCGAAAAACTTTTCAAGGATGTTGTCGTAGTTCTTCTCCTCTTCGTCCAGAGGCAGGTCAACCTCCACGATTTTCACGTCAGGGAAGTGGTCGACCATGTAGTGGCGGAACCCTGTCTCACGGTTGGCCTGCTGCTTTGAACCGACCTTGCCGTTACGGGTCTGCTTGACCAGAGCAATCTCTTTCTCCTTGGCAGCTATGAGCATCAGCATGCGTGCTGCGAAATAGCCGCTGGCAAAGGAGTCCTGCCCAAAGAAGGAGAGTGGCTTCAGGTCGGGCATGTAGGAGTCGAGCAGTACGTAGGGAATGCCCCGGTCGGTCAGTTTCTCGGTGAAGCGTGCCGTCTGCTCCAGGGTGGTGGGCACGATGACCACACCGTCGAACTTCTCGGTCAGGAATTCACGGACCATGCGGGTAAAAGCCGTATTGTTGAACCGCTCGTAATACATGAACTTCAGCGTGATGCCAAAGTCGCGACGGAAGTCGGTGCAGGCCTGGGCGCCCTCCTCAATCTCGTCCCAGTAGGCTTCACTCTCGTGCTTGGGCAGCACCACGTAGAAGGTGTAGCTCTTGTTGTAAGCCAGGGCCGAAGCATAGACGTTGGGCTTGTAGTCCATCTCCTCCAACGCCTTCTTGACTTTCTCGAGAGCCTTGGGCGACACGTTGGGACGTTCGTGCAGCACGCGGTCAACCGTGCCGACGCTTACTCCGGCCCGTTGGGCTATATCCTTGATTCTTATTTTGCCTGTTTCCATAATTCTGTGCAAAGGTACGAAAAAATGAGCAAAAAACAAAAGGAAAATCCAAATAATTTTTCTGATTTTTCTTGGGAAATTTTTGGTCAATTGAAAAAAAAGCCGTAACTTTGCAAACAAGTTAAACTTATTTTTTATTAAATACTAAAACAAATGGCAAAAATTGTAACTTTAGGCGAGATTATGCTCCGCCTGTCGCCTATGGGCAACGACCGTTTCATCCAGAGTGAGTCATTCCGTATCATCCCTGGTGGTGGTGAGGCTAACGTTGCTGTTTCAGTGGCAAACTATGGTCATGAGGCTTACTTCGTGTCGAAGCTGCCCAAGCACGAGATTGGTCAGATTGCTGTCAACGCACTGCGTCGCTATGGTGTCAACACCCAGTTCATTGCTCGTGGTGGTGACCGCGTAGGTCTGTACTATGCTGAGACTGGTGCTTCGATGCGTCCTTCTAAGGTCATCTACGACCGTGCACACTCTTCGATTGCCGAGGCTGATCCTTCAGACTTCGACTTCGATGCTATCATGGAGGGTGCTGCCTGGTTCCACTGGTCTGGCATTACCCCCGCTATCAGCGACAAGGCTGCCGAGCTGACCAAGCTGGCTTGTGAGGCTGCCAAGCGTCACGGTGTCACCGTATCTGTCGACCTGAACTTCCGCAAGAAGCTGTGGACTTCAGAGAAGGCCATCAGCATCATGCGCCCCTTGATGCAGTATGTTGACGTCTGCATCGGCAACGAGGAAGACGCTGAGCTCTGCCTGGGCTTCAAGCCCGATGCCGACGTAGAAGGTGGCAAGACAGACGCTGCCGGCTACGAGGGCATCTTCAAGCAGATGAAGGAAGAGTTTGGCTTCAAGTATGTGGTTTCTACGCTCCGTGAGAGCTTCAGCGCTACCTTCAACGGCTGGAAGGCCCTGATTTATGACGGCAAGGAGTTCTACCAGTCAAAGCGCTACGAGATTAATCCTATCATTGACCGCGTTGGCGGTGGCGACTCGTTCTCGGGTGGTCTGATTCACGGCCTGCTGACCAAGTCGACTCAGGGCGAGGCTCTTGAGTTTGCCGTGGCTGCTTCCGCTCTGAAGCACACCATCAATGGCGACTTCAACCTGGTGGGTGTTGACGAGGTAGAGTCGCTGGCCGGTGGTAACGCCAGCGGACGCGTTCAGAGATAGAGTGATTTGACAAATTCACCATTAAATTGTAAAATTGTAAAATGGCTAAGTTTGATAAAATAGCAGTATTGAAGAAAATCGGTGATACCGGCATGGTTCCCGTATTCTATAACAAAGACCTTGAGGTCTGCAAAAACGTGGTAAAGGCTTGCTACGAGGGCGGCGTTCGCGCGTTTGAGTTTACTAATCGTGGCGATTTTGCCCAGGAAGTGTTCGGCGAACTGGTGAAGTGGGCCGACAAGGAGTGTCCCGAACTGGCACTCGGTATCGGTAGTGTTGTCGATGCTCCCACCGCTGCACTTTACATCCAGCTGGGTGCCTGCTTCGTGGTAGGCCCGCTGTTCAATCCCGACATTGCCCCCGTGTGCAACCGCCGTCTGGTGCCTTACTGCCCCGGCTGCATGACGGTCAGCGAAATCGGCAAGGCCCAGGAGTTGGGTTGCGACCTGACGAAGGTGTTCCCCGGCGACGTGGTAGGTCCGAACATGGTGAAGGGCTTGAAGGCTCCCATGCCTTGGTCGAAGATCATGGTGACCGGCGGCGTGGCCCCTGAAGAGGAGAATCTTCAGAAGTGGTTCAAGGCCGGTGTCTATTGCGTGGGCATGGGTTCGAAGCTCTTCCCCTCAGACAAGGTGAAGGCCGGCGACTGGCAGTACGTAACTGACAAGTGCAAAGAGGCACTCGGTTATGTGGCAAAGGCTCGCGCTTAAATCCATTATCCATCAAGGCTCAGCATGGCTCTCGTCTGTGCTGGGCCTTTTCCTTTTATCAGCTTGTACACCGTCGCAGAAGGACCGGGTGGACAAGCTGAATGCTATTTCATACAACTACCATTACCGCAATATCGACTCTACGGAGCACTATGCCCAGCAGGCTTACCGGCTGGCGTCCGACTACGACGACGGGCGTGCCGAGGCGCTGAACAATATGGCTTTCGTCAGCATCACACGCATGGACTACCGTCGTGCCGAACGGCAGCTGGACGAAGCCCTTGCCGTGACAGACAACCAGGTGGAGCTGCTCATAGCCGAAGTGCAGCACATGCGCCTCTGCCAGCGGCGCAGCAACAACCGCGCCTTCTACGAGCACCGTGAGCGTGCCATGACCCACTTGAAGCGCATTGACGAAGAGCGCCACCGGCTGCCCGTCCGTCTGCAACAGCGTATGGTTTATGCCGCCTCGGAGATGGCTATCGTCAATTCCACCTATTACTATTACGTCGGACTGGAGCAGCAGTCTGCCGATGCACTGAAAGAGCTGAACACCGACGACATACGGCGCGACACCGCCCAGTATCTGAACTATCTCTACAACATCGGGGCGGGTGGCGTGCTGACCGAAGGCACCCCGGAGCGCATCTATCAAGACGAGATGGAGTGTCTGTCGCACTGTCTGAACATTGCCGAGCGCAGCGGCTATCCCTATTTCGAGGCCAACGCCAAGGAGGCACTTGCCGACCATGAGCAACGCCTCGACCTGGCCGAACAGGCCCTGCAGGGCTTTCAGCGCTTCGGCGATGTCTATCAGATAGCCGGGGCCTACCGCACGCTGGCGTCGTGCTATCATGCGATGGGCGACGACTGGCGGGCCTTGGACAACCTGCACCAGGCATTGGCCGACCAGCGTATCAACCAGGCCCCCGACCTGGTGGCAAGCATCCGCGAACAGCTCTCCGTGGCGTACGCCGCCGTCAACGACAAGCCGCAGAGCGACCAGAACCGCAACATCTACATCGACCTGCAGGAACAGACGCGGCAAGACCGCGAGCTGGAGGCGCGTGCCGGCATCCTTGACCACGCCGTGAACCAGCTCAACTGGATGATTCTCGCCGTCGTGGCAGCCATCGTCGTGCTGCTGCTGCTGTTGTGGCTCTTCAATCGCATGAACCACCAGCGGCGCGAAGACCACCGCTTGGACGATGTGCTGGAACAGAAGAACGAAGAGATAGCCGAGGCCCGTCTGCGGGTGGGGCGCAACGAGCTGCGCAATCTGGAGCAGCGTGCCAAGGTGTCGATGGCTATGAGCATACTGCCCCTCATCGACCGCATTCTCTATGCCGTCCACCACCTGTCTGCCGACGGGGCACAGCCACAGCTGTCGCCTGCCGACGGGGCACAATTAGAGTATATCCGCGAACTGACCGACACCATCAACGAGCAGAACGCGCTGCTCACCCAGATGATACAACTGCGGCAGGGCGAGCTGAACATGCACATCGAGAGCTTTGCCCTACAGCCCCTCTTCGACCTCGTCGGTCGTGGCAAGGCCAGCTTCGACATGAAGGGCATCCGCCTATGCGTCGAGCCTACGCCGGCTGTCGTCAAGGCCGACCGCGTGCTGACCCTCTTCATGCTGAACACGCTGGCCGACAATGCCCGCAAGTTTACGGACCGGGGCGGCGAGGTCACCATCTCTGCCCGCGAGGATGCCGACTACGTAGAGCTGTCGGTTGCCGACAACGGACGGGGCATGAGCAGCCAGCAGCTCAGCCACGTCTTCGACCATAAGGTGGCCGGCGGTCACGGCTTCGGACTGATGAACTGCAAGGGCATCATCGAGAAATACCGCAAGATGAGCCGGCTGTTCAGCGTCTGCACCCTTGATGCCGACAGCACCGAGGGCACCGGCAGCCGCTTCTTTTTCCGTCTGCCCAAAGGCATCGTCAGGTGCCTGCTGGTGGGGGGGGGCAGTCTGGCCGTAGCCCTCGGGGTGCAAGCTGCCGACAGGCATCCTGCGCCTGCCACGCCGGCATCCGCGCCCTCGGCTGTTGCCGATGCCACGCGCCTGACCGCCATCGACCGCGCCCATATCTATGCCGACTCGGCCTATTTCTGCAATGTCAACGGACACTACAGCCGCACGCTGCTCTTTGCCGACTCCTGCCGCCAGTGTCTGAACGAGCACTATCTGCAACAACACCCCGAGGGCCGTCTGCTCATGACGCGCAACGGCGACACCAACGGCACCCCCGCCGAGATACGATGGCTGCACGACGGCATCGACACCAACTATCAGATTATTCTCGACATACGCAACGAGAGTGCCGTAGCCGCTCTGTCGCTGCACGAATGGCACCTCTATGCCTATAATAACAAGGTATATACCCAGCTCTTCAAGGAGCTGTCTGCCGACAGCACGCTGGCCGACTATGTGCGCCAGATGCAGCAGTCGCGCACCAACAAGCGCATTGCCGTCATCCTGCTGCTCATCCTGCTGGTGCTCATCGTGCCTGCCTACTACATGCTCTACTACCGCCACCGGCTCTACAACCGATTCCGCCGCGAGCACCTGCAGCTCACCAACCTCGAAATGGCCGATGACGAGCTGCGCCGCGCCGAGCTGGAAGATGCCAAGCTGCATGTGGCCAATGCCGTGCTCGACAACTGCCTTTCCACCCTGAAGCACGAAACGATGTACTATCCCAACCGCATACGCCAGCTCGTAGATAGTCGCCAGCTGGAGCCGCTGGCCGAAGTGGCAGGCTACTACCGCGAGCTTTACGACATACTCATACGCCAGGCCATCAGCCAGGTGGAGCACATCCAGCTGCACCTGCGCCCCGTCAGCCTCTACGGCACCACCGTCCTGGGCGACGAGAACCTGTTGCACCACCTCTTCGAGCTGCTCAAGCCCGCCGCCGTCGAGGCCGTTGCCGATGCCGACACTCCCGACAGCCGCTACGCCATATTCCGCGTCACCACGCCGTCGGCACCCTCTGCATTCGATGCCCTGCTCTGTCGGCAGATAGTGCGCGACCACGGCGAGGCCACCCACCGGCGCGCCTGCGGCATCAATACCGACCACGACATCATCACAATCACATTACCCAAATACAATGGAACAGTTTAAACTTATCATCGTCGAGGACGTACCCCTCGAACTGAAAGGCACCGAGGGCATCGTGCGCAACGACATCCCCGAGGCCGACGTCATAGGCACCGCCGACAACGAAGCCTCCTATTGGAGGCTCATCAAGCAGCAGCTGCCCGACCTCGTACTGCTCGACCTGGGGCTGGGCGGCTCCACCACCGTTGGCGTGGAGATATGCCGTCAGACCAAGGCCGACTACCCGCAAGTCAAGATACTCATCTTCACCGGCGAAATACTGAACGAGAAGCTGTGGGTTGACGTGCTCGACGCGGGAGCCGACGGCATCATCCTGAAGAGTGGCGAACTGCTGACGCGCCGCGACGTGATGGCTGTCATGGAGGGCAAGCAGCTAGTGTTCAACCAGCCCATCCTGCAACGCATCGTCGAGCGGTTCAAGTATGCTGTGTCGGGCGAGCTGGCGCGACAGGAAGCCCTCATCAACTACGAGATAGACGAGTACGACGAGCGTTTCCTGCGCCATCTGGCCCTCGGCTACACGAAAGAGCAGATCACGTCGCTCCACGGCATGCCCTTCGGCGTGAAGAGCCTGGAGAAGCGGCAGAACGAGCTGGTGAAGAAACTCTTCCCCGGCGGCGAGAGCGTCAACGCCACACGCCTGGTGGTACGCGCCATCGAGCTGCACATCCTCGACATCGACAACCTCGAACCCGACGCGAAGTAAACCAACGCCCCGTACTACTCTTAGCAGCTACGAAATGAAAGTTCCCTCCATGCGCCGACTACTGCCCAATGCTGCCCTCTGGCTCTTCATGGCCCAACTGCTGCTGATGCTCGTATCGTGGATATACAGCGCAGCCTACCCCGCATCCGGCGTGCGCTCGCTGCTCGCTGCCGAGGGCATACGCTGGTTCTGCGCCCACTTTGCCGACATCGTGGCCACGCCCGTGCTCTCCTGGCTCCTGCTGGGCAGCATGGCCTTCGGAGCCCTGCGCCAAAGCCACATGCTCTCGCCGCAAGCCACCCGCGGCGCATCCTATCGCCGTGGGCGGGCCCTCATGCTCACGCTCTTCGTGCTCCTGGCCTACGCCGCCGTCATCGTTCTGCTGGCCTTCGTGCCCCATGCCATCCTGCTCTCGGCCACCGGCAACCTGTGGCCGTCGCCCTTCTCGGCCAGCCTCGTGCCGCTGCTGTGCTTCGGCGTTGTGCTGCTCTCGTCGGTCTATGGCATCATGGCAGGCCACTTCGAGCATGTCGGCGACGTCTATCACGCCCTGCTTTACGGCATCAGCAGCGGAGCTCCCCTGCTGCTGTTCTACGTGCTGGTCATCCAAATTTATGACTCGCTATGCTATGTGCTCGCTCAAAACCCCTATTTTTAGGTATTGCGGCGTTTGCTTTTTCTTCTTACCTTTGCACCGTGAATCAACATTATAATCACATAAAGTATTTGTTTAGTTTAGTAAAATAGGGCTCGCCGTGATGGCAAGCCCTTTTTTCTGGGGCATCATGTTTTTTTCAACGCCCTACAGTCCATCATGTTTGGATACCTGGAAGTTTTTTCGCGAAAAAATTTTTTTCACAAAATTTGCTGCCACTCTGCCACCAACACCGCAGAAACCCTTTGTACAAAGGGGAAACAGCGATGGTGGCAGAGTGGCAGCAAAAACAGAAAAAAATTAAATCTTACAATATTGCTATGCTTCCTTACCGAGGTTATAAAGTTATAACTTCACCCTGCGTTTTTTTCGTCATCTATTTGCCGAATCAAAAAATATGCCGAGAGGCGACAAAAGTCAGCGAAGCTAACTGTGCCGGAAAGACGCACAGAAGGAGATGGGCACTCACCTCCTCTTCAGCTCCAGCACCTTGGGCAGTTTCTGCCATTTGCCGTTGCGTGGCACTTTGATGGTGCTGCCGCTTTCCTGCTTCAGCACATAGATGGAGTCGTTCTTAAGTGAGAGTGTCGCCGTCAGGTCCTCGCTGCCGAAGTCGTTAATGAGCTGCATGGTGGCCTTCGTGTCGTTTTCTATGTGGCAGCCGGTAACGACCCAGCAGAACGAGTTGCGCTGCTTGCCCAGATAGCCTGGCAGTTCGCCGTACAGCTCCTGTCCTGGAATGATGATGTTCTGCTCGTAGAAGTTGATGCGCATATAGACCTCGTATTCGTTATTATAAAGGTACGCGTGAAAAGGCTTGCCTGGCGTTTGTCCTTGTGCGGCAGTGATGCACAGCAGTGAAAAGATGATGAAAATTGTTCGCATATTACGTTTCAATGACAAAGTTTGCTGCAAAAGTACACAATCTATGTCAAAAAATAATCGTTTACGCAGAAATATCTTTAAAAAATTGGTAAGATTTAGAAAATATTAAGTAACTTTGCACCCGCAATACTGGTATTAATATGGTAAAAGATTTATTGAGACCCGACTACATCTTCGAATCGAGTTGGGAAGTATGTAATAAAGTAGGCGGCATTTACACCGTGCTATCTACGCGTGCCAAGACGCTACAGGACGAGATGAAAGACCGTGTACTGTTCATCGGTCCTGACTTCTGGAAGGAAAATGAGAGTCCTTATTTCAGAGAAGAGAAGTCGCTCTTTGCTGCCTGGCAATGGGTAGCCAAGGAATCTGGGCTGTCCGTGAGGGTAGGGCGGTGGACGGTGCCCGGCGAGCCTATCGCCATACTTGTGGATTTCTCCCCTTTCTTTGAACAGAAGAACGAGATATATGCCTGGTTGTGGGAACATTACGGTGTCGATTCGCTTCACGCCTATGGAGACTACGACGAGGCATCAATGTTTTCGTATGCAGCAGCCCGCGTGGTGGAGAGTTTCTACCACTGGAAGACGGAGTTGGGCGAATGGAAGGACGGCGTAGAGAAGATAGTGTATCACGCCAACGAGTGGATGTGCGGTCTGGGTGCCCTCTACGTCAACAACCACCTGCCGCAGATAGGCACCGTGTTCACCACCCATGCCACCAGTATCGGGCGTTCGATAGCTGGCAATCAGAAGCCGCTGTACGACTATCTCTTTGCCTATAATGGCGATCAGATGGCCGCCGAACTGAATATGCAGTCGAAGCCCTCCATAGAGAAGCAGACGGCGATGTTCGTTGACTGCTTTACCACCGTCAGCGATATCACCGCCAACGAGTGCAAGGAGCTGCTCGACAAGCCCGTCGATGTGGTGCTGCCCAACGGTTTCGACAACAGCTTTGTGCCCAAGACCGCCGTGTTCACCCGCAAGCGCCGTGCTGCGCGCCGCCGTCTGCTCGACGTGGCCAATGCCCTGCTGGGCGAGACGCTGGGCGACGACACGCTGATTGTGTCAACCAGCGGTCGCTACGAGTTCCGCAACAAAGGCATTGATGTCTTTGTAGAAGCCATGAACCGGCTGCTGCGCGACCGCGACCTGAAGAAGAAGGTGCTGGCATTCATCGAGGTGCCGGGGTGGGTTGGCGAGCCGCGCAAGGACCTGCAGGAGCGCTTGGCGAGCAAAGCATCGTATGACACGCCGCTTGACGTGCCGCAGGTGACCCATTGGCTACACAACATGAGCCACGACAACGTGCTGGGCATGATGAAATACTACGACATGCACAACCGTCGCGAAGACAACGTGAAGGTGATCTTCCTGCCCTGCTATTTAGACGGACAGGACGGCATCGTCAATCTGAGCTATTACGACGTGGTGTTGGGCAACGACCTCTGCATCTATCCCTCCTACTACGAGCCGTGGGGATATACCCCGCTCGAAGCCATCGCCTTCAAGGTGCCTTGCATCACTACTGACCTGGCAGGATTCGGCCTGTGGGCCAACAAGGAGATAGGCCGCTACGGCGAGATAGAGGACGGCGTGAAGGTGATCCACCGTACGGACTATAACTACTCGGAGGTGGCCGATGCCATCAAGGACACCGTGGCCCGCTTTTCGGCGATGGACGACAAGGAGGTGGAGGCCTGCCGCAAGAAGGCCGATGCCTTGTCGAAGAAAGCCCTGTGGAGCGAGTTCATACAGTATTACCACGAGGCCTACGACATCGCTCTGCGCAAGGCTGCGGCCCGCATGGACAGCCACCGGTGACACGCCGCTGGCGGCAGTGCCAACAGACAGAAAAAGAACAAATAAACAAAGTAATAACAACACGGGGCTACGAACGCTTGTTCAGAACCCCACCCCCTGACTCAGAGGGAAAAGCAAACAAGTAATTATGAAAATTAAAGCTGATTATGCAAATGCTCCACAGTGGAAAGACATGATAGTCAAGTCGAGTCTGCCTGAGGAGCTGAAGTGTCTGGACGAGATTGCCCACAATATGTGGTGGGTATGGAACTACGAGGCCCGTGACCTGTTCCGCGACCTCGACCCTGAGCTTTATCACGATGTGAAGCACAATCCCGTGATACTGTTGGAGCGTCTTGGCTTGGACCGCAAGGAAGAGATTGTGAAAGACAAGTCGCTCATGAAGCGCATCAAGGACTGCTATGCCCATTTCCGCGCATATATGGATGTCAAGCCCAACAAGAACCGCCCCTCGGTGGCCTATTTCTGCATGGAGTACGGCATCCACTCGGCTCTGAAGATTTACTCGGGCGGCCTGGGCATGCTCGCCGGCGACTATGTCAAGGAGGCCTCTGACTCCAACGTCGACATGTGTGCCGTCGGATTCCTCTATCGGTTCGGCTATTTCACACAGAGCCTTTCCGTGGACGGCCATCAGGTGGCTAAATACGACGCGCAGGACTTCAGTTCGCTGCCCATCGAACGGCAGATGGACAAGGACGGCAACCCGATGTTCGTCGACGTGCCGTTCATGAACTATCATGTGTATGCCTCTGTCTGGCGGGTCAACGTGGGCCGCGTGAAACTCTATCTGCTCGACACGGACAACGAGATGAACTCCGACTTCGACAAGCCCATCACCCACACCCTCTATGGCGGCGACTGGGAGAACCGCCTGAAGCAGGAGATACTGCTGGGTATCGGCGGCATTCTGCTGCTTAAGAAACTGGGTATCAAGAAGGACATCTACCACTGCAACGAGGGTCATGCAGCCCTGTGCAACCTGCAGCGCCTCGTCGACTATATTGATGAGGACGGACTGACGTTCAACCAGGCGATGGAA
>ODAI013379637.1_pt1 | contig 11559 bp, 15 predicted proteins | sample 1539321 | NCBI WGS metagenome assembly ODAI01 (sample SAMN02144231, study PRJEB22623) | gut metagenome | biome: sheep rumen | host: Ovis aries | place: New Zealand
AATGCACGCAGATATAGACCGACACTTTAAAAATGCCAATTACATCGGATTCACTGGTACACCTATATTTGAAGCAAACAAAGGAGCAGACGGAAGAACAACAGCCGACATATTCAATGCAGGATTCAAGCCTGATGGAACAAAAAGGGATGCCTGCCTACATAAATATATGATAAAAGATGCTATTGCAGACGGAAATGTCCTCAGGTTCTCGGTAGAGTATCAGAGAACGATATTTGCACATCAAATAGCCCTTAAAGGCATAGATCCTGAGCTGTTAGACGATCCTGAATACTGCAAACGACATAATATTGACATTGATAACCTGTACCATGAGGACGAAAGAATAGCCAAAATTGCAGAGCATATCTTTGAACATCACGAACAACACGTTCATCCACAAGGAACGGACATATACACCGCCCTTTTTGCGGTAGATAGCATAAAGACCCTTGGGAAATACTATGAAGCCTTCCGAAAACTGAATGCACAGAGACAACAGCCATATAAAGTGGCAGCCATATTCAGTTATGGCCCCAATGAGGACATGGACGAGAAAGGCGATGAACATTCAGCAGAGCTGCTTTCATCATGTATGAATGATTACAACAATATGTTTGGCACTGATTTTAGCCTCGATGGATTTGATTCATACAGAAAAGATATATCCAAAAGACTAAAACAGAAGAATTTGCCACAGGTCGATATATTGCTTGTTGTAAACATGATGCTCACAGGGTTTGATGCCAAACCACTAAACACCTTATATCTCGACAAAAACCTCGTATGGCACTCACTTGTGCAGGCATATAGCCGAACCAACAGGGTTGATAAAAAAACAAAACAGTTCGGTCAGGTAATAACCTACAGAAACATAAAGAAGTGGCAAGACGATGCTCTGCGACTGTTTTCAGGTGATGGCGATCCGAATGAGTACCTTCTTGAAAGCTACGAATATTATGTTCAGAAATGGCTAAACCAAGAGCCAATACTTAGAAAGATAACACCAACTGTTGATGATGCCGGAAACCTACAAAGCGAAGATGAGATCAGAATGTTCATCATTGCCTTTAGGACAATGGTCTCAACGCTTGCAACATTAAGGACATTTAGTAAATTTGATTGGTCAGACCTCGCCGTAGTTCTTGATGAAAATGAATATGAAGGCTATAAGAGCTGGTATCTTTATTACAAAGAACAGGTTCCAAACCCCAATCCAAAGATACCCGTCCCTGTCGATATTGATTTTGATATAGAACTTGTGAGAACAGACAGAATCAACGTAGTATATATCCTAAATCTCCTTAAGAATGTTCATAATGGCAAAAAGAGTGATGCCGAAAGGGAAAATGACATTGATCTTATCCTAAGAGAGATTGAAAGGTCAGATAACGAGGCTCTACGTAGTAAAAAAGACCTTATGGAAATGTTCATACGAACAAGGTTTTATGACATACCGGAAGACGCAGATATTCAGCTTGCCTATGAAGAATTTGAAAAGGAAAGGCAGCAGGCAGATATTGAAGAGTTCGCCTATGAAAAAGGACTTGAAAAAGACCTTTTAGCTGATATGTATGCTGACTATGCCTTTAATGGTAATATAGCTGATGATAAGATAAGGCAAAGGCTTATGAATTACAAGCTGGGGCTTATCAAGATAACAAAGCTCACAGCAGAGATAAAGCAGTTCCTTACAGATATCTACAAAAAATACAGAGCAGAGGGAGTATAAAAAATGGCAATAGATACAGAAAGAGCGCAAAGACAGGCAGCAGAATTATCGTCACAGCTTTGGTCTATATCAAATGACCTGCGTGGCGGTATGGATGCCAATGAGTTTAGAAATTATATTCTTGGCACGATATTTTACAGATACCTATCCGAGCGCACTGAATTATACATGAAAGAAATACTGCAACAGGACAATCTGTCTTACGAAGAGGCTTTTTCAAACGCAGATTATAAATCAATAGTCGAGCAATGGAGCATCGAACACCTTGGATATATCATTAAGCCGGAAAATCTGTTTAGAGAACTTAACAGAAAAATAGTAAAACCCAAGAACGAGGGTGATAAATTCTCAATAGAGGACTACGAAAGAGCAGTGTCAGAACTTACGGGTTCAACTCTTGGCCATGAGTCAGAGGGTGCATTTAAAGGACTTTTTGACGATATGCGACTACAAGATTCAAGGCTTGGAGATACCGTTTCAGAAAGAACAGATAAGATAGGCAAAGTCATCGCAAAGATTGGCGAAATAGATATGGATCTGCAAGACCAGGAATTTGACGTTCTTGGAACAGCATATATGATATTAATCGGTTTGTTCCAAAGCGGAGCAGGAAAGAAGGGTGGAGAGTTCTTTACTCCGGTTGGGCCATCTACTTTATGTGCGACATTAGCGTCTGTAGGACTTGATGAGGCAAGAAGTGTTGGTGATTGCACATGTGGTTCCGGCAGTATGCTCCTTGATGTAAAAAAGCACCTTACAACAGGAAGGGTCGGTCATTTTTATGGACAAGAGGCGAATCCGACAACATACAACCTTGCCAGAATGAACATGCTGATGCATGGAGTAGACTACCAAGACTTTACCATCAATAAAGGTGACACACTTACTAATGATACATACGGAGAAGGACTAAAACTAACAGTACAGGTCTGTAATCCGCCCTATTCTTTAAAGTGGGGAGCCGATGAAAGCCTACTTGATGATCCGAGGTTTAGCGGAGTAAATAAGTTGGCACCAAAATCACACGCTGATTTTGCATTTGTTCAGCACATGGTCTACCACATGGATGAGACAGATGGAAGAGTCGCTGTCCTGCTGCCTCACGGAGTTTTGTTCAGAGGCGGAGCAGAAGAAGATATAAGAAGATATCTTATAGGCACGATAAACAGGCTTGATGCAGTTATCGGTCTGCCAGCGAACCTTTTTCATGGAACATCTATCCCTGTCTGTATCCTCGTACTCAAATCAAGGCGCAATGGGAACAGCGAAAACATTTTATTTATAGACGCAAGCAAGGACTTTATTAGAGGCAAAAATCAGAACGAGCTTTCTGATGAGCATATAAAAAGAATTGTAGATGCGTACACAGAAAGAAAGGATATCCCTCAATTTGCACATGTTGCAGATATGGAAGAAATAAAAGCAAACGGATACAACCTCAATATTCCTCGATATGTGGATACTTCTGAGAAAGAAGAGGAAATAGATCTTGAGGCGGTTGCTGATGAAATAGCGTCTATTGATTCTGAGATTGCATCCGTGACGGCAGATCTAAAGAAGTATTTTGATGAGCTTCAACTAAGATATCCATTTTAAAGGTGACAGAGCATGAATAAAACAAATGAACCTAAATTAAGATTTCCCCAATATACTGACGAATGGGAACAGCGTAAGTTAAAAGATTTTGGTAAAGCTACAGGTGGGACATCCATCGAATCAGAGTTTTCTGATGATGGAAAATATAAGGTTATCAGCATTGGTAGCTATTCAGAAGACAGCGTTTATCGTGACCAAGGAATCAGAGCTATTGAATCAGAGAAAACAAAGAATAGAGTCCTGAACGAAGGTGATTTGACGATGATATTAAATGACAAAACCGCTTCAGGTAATATCATTGGAAGAGTTCTTCTTATTGAAAAATCAGGGGTTTATGTATATAACCAGCGAACAGAAAGAATTGAGATAGACCATGAAAAATTCGATTCTTTATTTATCTATGAGATGCTTAATGCTCCGAATGTTAGGGATAAAATAATAAAACAGAGTCAAGGAAATACTCAGATTTATGTAAATTGGCCAACGATTGCGGAAACCGATTATTTGGTTCCCAAAATAGAAGAACAAAGATATTTGGGAAAGTTTTTCTATAATCTCGACAATCTTATCACCCTTCATCAGCGTAAGGTAGAAGATTTGAAAAAGAACAAGAAAGGACTTCTTCAAAAAATGTTTCCCAAAGAGGGGGAAAGGGTGCCGGAAATTCGACTGCCTGGATTTACAGACGATTGGGAACAGCGTAAGTTGTCAGAGCTTGCGACTATGCACGCAAGAATTGGATGGCAAAACCTTCGCACATCAGAGTTCTTAGACGACGGAGACTATATGCTTATAACAGGAACAGACTTCGAAGATGGCCGCATTAACTTTTCGACATGTCATTATGTTGAAAAGGAGAGGTATGACCAAGATAAGCATATCCAGATTCGCAATGGCAGTATCTTAATAACAAAAGACGGCACCCTTGGAAAAGTCGCTTATGTACAGGGGTTACAGAAACCTGCCACCCTAAATGCAGGCGTCTTCAATGTAGAAATAAAAGACGAAAATGAAGTGGATAGAAGATATCTTTTCCAATATCTTAAAGCACCTTTTTTGATGGATTATGTTGGTCAAAAGGCTACAGGTGGAACTATAAAGCATCTTAACCAAAACATACTTGTAGACTTCCCTGTTGAAATGCCAAAAAAAGCAGAGCAAGAAAAAATCGGAGCCTATTTCAATAGAATCGACAACCTTATCACCCTTCATCAGCGTAAGTTAGACAGTATAAAGAAATATAAAAAAGGCTTGTTGCAACAGATGTTTATATAAGAAAAGCAAGGGATATATAATAAGCACAAGAAAAACTGCAAATACCATGCCCTGTAAGTACACAAAAAACTATAAAAAGCTCTGTAAATACACATAAAAGTTGCCCTTAGGTACATTAACTGTGGTAAAATACTATTAGTTGGTAAAGAATCCAACAGTAAAGTGATTACGTTGTAACTGTAAACCTAGTTTTCACAAGTATTTATGAGGGAGAACAACATGAACAAAACAGAACTTATTGATGCTATCGCAAAAGAGACAGGTCTTTCAAAGAAGGACTCCGGCAAAGCTGTTGACGCTTTCGTTGACACAGTAACAAAGGCTCTTAAGAAGAAAGATAAGGTTCAGCTTATCGGATTCGGAACTTTTGAAACAGCAAAGAGAGCAGCAAGAACAGGCAAGAACCCACAGACAGGCGCTGCTATCAAGATTCCAGCTTCTATCGCACCAAAGTTCAAGGCTGGTAAGGCTCTTAAGGACGCTGTAAACAAGAAGTAATACGCCAAGACACCCAATGGGAGTCGGCACAATGAAAAATCATAGACTACGGTTACAAGGCAGCAGGGGATGAACACCTGCTGCCTTGTTTCATAATAATGATGAGGTGGGTATGAGAGTTAATAGCATAGAAATGTCAGGAAGTATTTTCACAGTAGGAGATAAGGCCGTAGTCCTAAAAAGAATAGACAATGATAAGTTCCTTGTATCCGAGGATCACTTTGATTGCTGGAACAGACCCATAAAATATACTCTCAACTATATAAACAAGAAAACATCGGGACGCATAGAAATGTCCCTTAAGATAGACGAACATAACATTAGAAATCCAAAGACACCGCACAAGACCACCATAATATTGCCAATAAGCGATGATGTAACAGTTGCAAGGGTGGCAGAATAGGAGGATGATATGGGCTTGTTTTTTGGAGATGGAAACATATTCAGTAAATCCGGCAATAATACATTTATAAGCGGTAAAGATACTGATATGATGGTCAGCTCAGGGAATATGACTTTTAACAAAAGTGGCAATGCCATGTTCGGTACCAACAGCCCAACATCATTTACCAATAAAGGTAAAACCATTACCCAAAGTGGCAACTCCTTTTTCTGTGACGGAAAGACATACCTAAGATCAGGCAATATGCTTTTTGGCCCTGAAGGTAAAACATGGAATGGAAAGATGGGCGATGATGATGTTAGGAATATCATATTCCATGACAATAAATAAAAGGTGAGCTTAACATGGGAAATTATAATTCTGTTTACAACATGGGGCAAAAGAGAGGTAATATTGAACCCGCAGAAATGGCACTATCGTGTAAAGACTTTACAGGTGAGTGGCATGATACCAAGATAACAATGGTCTGCTACAACTGGGCCAACAGAATAATATACTTTGAAAAAAACAAGATAATGCCACAACCAAGACAGTGTTTTAGAAAGCACTCTATATGCAAGGTTAATTGGATTGATGGCGACGCATATCGGGAGTGGAATGAACGCCCCAATCCGTGGTCATATCATGATTTAAAAAGCCCCTTATCACTCAGTTCAATACACGGACGTTATTTATAACAGTATTCCAACAGGAAATTTTACCTGATGCCTTTTGTTTTTAAAAAATTATACAACTTGTTCCATGATAATATCAGGCACTTTAAAAGCCACAAATATTTATCTATCACAAGGAGGAAGTTTATGTATAATTCAAACTTTGAACAAATTTTTTTCATGGGAAAGGCAATGCTTGTAGGACTTGATGTGGTTGTTCACGGGATTGGACTTTATGCTCTATGGAAGTGGTGGAATGATAATAACAACAATAATAATGCAGGCGGTCTAAACTGACTAAAAAGTAATAGCCTTGGAGAAGCGTATCGGCTCCTTCAAGGCTATTTTGAAAGGGAATAAAAGTAAAATGAATCACTATTAGGCGCTTTCGCATCTGACTTGCCTTACAGCGTCAGAGAGCTTTTCTTTGGCCTCATTAACAGTTTCTCCATATACCTTTATCTTCATATCGAGTTCTTCTGCCGTAAACCCGTCCCCACAGGTCGTAATACGGTAATTCCTATCCATCAAATTCATACAATCCCCTCCGGAAAAACGTCCGTAAAAATATTGTATAACAAGTTTGTGCCGACAAATCTAAAATAAGTATAAAGAACAATCCAAAGCATGTTGTCTAAATAATAAAATCAATATAAAAATCCATAAAAATATGGCAATATACGCCCGTTTTAAGCACTTAAAAAGGCAGCAGGCATACTTTATCAGACACCGCTAAAATAACGCAAATTTGACAGCGTTTTGCACCTTTTGGCAGTTGCTTTTCTTCTAATATATGCTAACATTAGTGTATATTTTTATGTGATTCTTGCTTTTCTGTAGTTTCTTACAGATATTTCAAAAAGACCTCGTGCAGAGGCAATTATCATATAAATGAGGTAACTGAATTTAGCCAATGAAAAACTATAAGATGCGGATATCCTCGCATCTTTTTTTGTTGCCTAAATTTAAAATTTTATATCACATGATAAAGGAGGAAGTTACATGGAAAAGAATGTAACCAAGGCAGACATTGTGAAAGCACTGCTGCCGGTAATCAGACTGACAAGAGCTGGTGCAAACGTAAGCGACATCACACTTACTGATGATGGAGAGTATGCAAATATTCTTTATTCGGACGGAAGTAATAGCCGCTGTGATTTATCATGCGACTCAGGGATGTCACTAATCAGAGACATTTGTCAGCAAATCGGGTAAGGAGGTAGCGATAATGGGGAAATGTAGGCTACTGTCAGGGATGCTTGTCATTCTTGGCAGTTTTTTATTGCTCCAAACTCCATCCCAGGCAGCCACCAAGGAAGAGGTGCTTTCTCAGATCAATGCTGAGAGAGAAAGAAACGGGCTATCCGCTTATGTTCTTAGTGAAGACTTCTGCGAATATGCAGATGTCAGAGCAAAAGAACAGGAAAAGCTGTTTTCACACCAAAGACCTGATGGCACGGATTGGTACACCGTGAGCCCCTCGGTAAACCGAGAGAACATTGCTCATGTTGAGACAAAAGAACAGGAGAGCAATCTCCTACTTGCGTGGATGCTGAGTGATTCCCATAGGGAGAACGTACTATCAGATACCAGCACTAAAATCGGTATTGGTATCTATACAACTGATGCAGGGGAAGAGTACATCGTTACTCTGACCGATTAAGAACAATTTGAAAGGAGGAAGTACAGTTTAAAGGCACTGTACGAAATTTACTATGAGTAAGCTGTGTTTAAGTGTAGATTCATCAAGCTACACAACTCTTTACCTTGATGTGTTTGAGGACACAGATGAGGCGGTTAAGACACTTCTTAGCAGAGAGGCTAATGATGGCGAAGGTTTATCTGTAGCCGTATCAGAAGATGGATGCAAGACAAGGATTACTTTTTCTGACGGAGATCCGGAAGATGAGTATTTTGTTGTTGCAGAACTCATGCCTCTTCCTAAAGAGCATTTTGTTGCATGGTGGCACGGATTTGATGGAGTTGGATTTGACCTTAAAGGCTCATCCAACGACAGAGAGGATGCCATAGACATGCTCAACACTTATGTTGAGAACTACTGGAAGGGTAGATATGACCTTGAAGATTACGAAAAAGGCGATCTATTCTGTGGTGTCGAAAATGGTGTTGATTGGGAAGGTATCGAAGTCTACAGCCTTAGCGAGATTGTTCGCCATAAGGAGGTGGCCTAAATGCTTATTTCAACAGAATTTGGTGTCTACAGAGGACAAAGAAGGGCAGATGTAAAAATCACATGCCCTTTCTGCTCCAGAGATAGCCACGTTGTCTTTTTTGGCAACAATAAGGTTGAAACACTTACCGACTATCTTTCTTCAGGGATTAGCTTTCTTACACAGGATCTTCCATTTGAGGCTCCTATAAGAGAGTTCCTTAAGAGTGGATATTGCCGTGAGTGCATGGAGCTTATGTTTGGAACATCGTCAACAAAAATCAAGTATGTAAAGAGAGAAAGGAGATAAACGAATCCCTCGAAATGCCTTATGGCAGATCGGGGGTTGCTATTGAGGGTAAAGTACAACAGAGAAATAGCGTAAAATCTGCGAAAATTGGGTTGCCTGAAGAGAAACAAATAGTCAGGCAACCGCCTGACTACGGCATTAAAGTATGCTAAAAAACGCCAGCTGTCGCAGGTCACAAACGGTCAGTCAAAGGTATTTTTGATTGATTCGCTAGTGGCGTTTATGTCTAAAAACAATTACAAAGTAGTATGGTTATCAGCTGGTATCAGCTCATTTATTGCAGGTTATCTTGTAAAAGATACAGTGGATGAATGGATTTACATTGATGTTAAGGATCAGCACCCTGATTCAATGAGATTCATCCATGACTGCGAGAAGATTCTTGGAAAGAAAGTGACAATCCTTCGCTCCGAAGAGTATGAAGACGTCGAAGATGTCTGCAGAAAAACCGGAATGATAAACACTCCCTATGGTGCGCCATGCACGGGAATGTTGAAAAAGAAGGTCAGAAAACAGTGGGAGCAGGAGTTCTACAAAAAAGAGGGTCACATGAACCTCTGTTACGTTTGGGGCTTTGATAATAAAGAAGTCAAACGTGCAGACAATATGAGGCTTAATTTTTCTGAATTTTCCCACGAGTTTCCACTTATTGACAGGAATATGTCTAAGGAAGATGCACACGCCCTTTCAATCAATCTTGGTCTTAAAAGACCTCTTCTTTATGACCTTGGGTTCCCCAACAACAACTGCGTAGGGTGCCTAAAGGCTGGAATGTACACTTGGAACCTGGTTCGCAAGCATTTTCCAGAGGTTTTTGAAAAAAGAGCAAAGATGGAAAGAGATTTAGGACACAGTTGCATGAACGGATTATTCCTTGATGAACTGGATCCTGAGGCCGGAAGACCAAATGAGGTCGTACCGGAGTGTTCAATCTTCTGCTTTGTGGCAGAACAGGAGCTGAACGGCGAAAAGCCATTATTCAAAGCAGTAAATGCTGCTTAATCTAAGAAAGGAGGAAGTCTTTAACATGGAAGCATATCTTGAAAAGGTATTGAACGAAATGGGAATAAAGACGTATCCAACCAATGATGGAAGTTCATGGTATTACAATCCATTCAATGGTTGCGTAGAACATATCAACTGACATGGCGGTACATATACCGCACAGGAGAAACAATCAATCTATTTGGCGTATCTCCTGTGCGGGGGATACGCCTTCTTTACCTGATAAAGGAGGTAGTTATTTATGATGCACAATGCTATGGATGTTAGAAAAGCAATATTAGAGACAGCTCTTTATGGTGATGAGGAAAGTTCTCTTACCTTAAAGGACTATGAGGATCTTCTTATAAAGTACAACAAGCTCAAGAGGGAATATAAAAAAGTCATGAAAGAGCTTGAAGAATACAGGCTTTATAACAGTGACGAAGAAGGTTACATTGCTTAATTTGATACAGGAGGAATAATAAAGATGGCAAAACGAAATACCTGGGCTATCGAGGGACAGCTTGACCTGTTTGAGTACATGGCAAGCCTTCCTACGTTAGAACAGCTAAAAGCTGCTGAGAATGTTCAATCAGAACCCATTAGTTTCTCAGATAAAAAGGCACAGATACTTTCCTCTGTTGAGGAATATTTACAAAAAGGAGAGAGGCTTACAACCCTTGCTAAAGAAAGATTTGGCGAGATGGTAAAGCAGCTCTCTTTTTCTGAGGTAGAGGAAAAGCTCTTTAACATCAAAGTCAATGGCTACAGTGTTAATGAGCATCTTGTACCTAAGATTGCAACAACTGTCATAAGACCACTTCTTAAGTCTCTCACAACCTTTGATGAGAACGATAAAGCCTATCAGATGATCAAATCTCTTGTAGACTATGACATCGAACTCAGAAAAGCTGTGTTTGACGGAGACCTTGGTTATATGGATAGGAATTATGCAACCAACAGACTTCGCAGGAAATCTAATCAGATTCTTAAGTTCACACTAAAGGAAGAGGGTTATAGAAACCTTGAAGTCTATGGTCTACAGCTCAATGCTCATACCGGACGTGATAAGAACCTTTTATTTAAGGATAGAACACAGATGGGTGATATTGCAGAGATCATTGCATGGCTTGTCTGCTTTACGCAGTTTAACAAGGCTATGTATAACGATGAGCTTAGACCCGTGATTGAAGAAAAGTTATTGGGAGAAAGATGGAACAATCAGTTCATAATAAAGGGCGTTGTCGCAAAGAATACCTCCCCTTATACCTGGTCACAGGATTATGAGGACATAAGGAGCCTTTACGAGGCTAAAAAATCCCTTATCGGCATTCCTTTGCAGAAGACACGCAGACCATCTGACGATGCTATAAAGATGATTTGCTCAATGCTTGGTGTTGAAGTCGATAGCGTAAGAACAGACATTGATATGTCCTATTCTTCCGTTCAGGACAGGAACAGGTTAGAGATTTCAGAAAAAGGTATTCCTTTTATGTATGTACTGACCAAGGAACTTGATTTCGCTTTCATGGCTATTGACCCTATAAATTGGGTCAGAAATACCGGACGAAAGCTGGTCTACAGTTCGTTCCTTAGCCCTTGCGAAAGGGTTGAACGCTACGCACAGCAAAACGATCCCGATTATCAGCCTCTTACATGGCCAGAGCCATCGGGCGGTCTTTACAGCGGAGTAAAGGGAAATCTGCTAGTAACCATAAGTAATGTACTGGAGCTTGTGTTCCAAAATTACAAGGAGAAAGTAGAAACCCTTAATTACCTAAAAGAGACCAAATCAAGAGCAAAGGTTTATCAGACTAAGAAAAACATACCCGAAAAGGTGGTTAAGATGATGCAGGAATGCGTTTTCAACAACTATTTTGGCTATGTTGAGCTTGATGAGTCCTGTGATCTTGAAAAGATAGCTCTTCTTGCGGATCA
>ODAI012312840.1_pt1 | contig 11558 bp, 8 predicted proteins | sample 1539321 | NCBI WGS metagenome assembly ODAI01 (sample SAMN02144231, study PRJEB22623) | gut metagenome | biome: sheep rumen | host: Ovis aries | place: New Zealand
AATGGCTGGGGTCCGAAAGAAATCTTGGTTGAAAACGGTAAAGTTACCGGAATCGTATTTAAGAAGTGTACTTCTGTATTCGATGAGAACCACAGATTCTCACCGAAGTACGATGAAGCTGAAACCATTACCATTCCATGTGAGAATGTACTTCTTTCCATTGGTCAGTCCATCCAGTGGGGCAAGTTGTTAGAGGGTACCAAAGTTGAGCTTCGCCCGAACGGCGGAATCATTGCCGATCCTCTTACCCGCCAGACTGCAGAGCCTGATATCTTCGCAGGTGGTGATGTATTTACAGGACCTAGATTTGCAATCGACGCAATCGCAGGTGGTAGAGAAGGTGCTGTTTCTATTAATCGTTTCGTACATCCTGGTAACAGACTGGATTTGGCTCGTGACCGCAGAGAGTTCATCGAACTTGATAAGAACGACATCGAAGATCAGACCAAGCTTGAGACATTTGATAATGCCAAGCGTCAGATTCCTGGTAAGAAAGCAGGCGTTGCGAAGGAAACCTTTGATGACTTACGTCTCCCGTTAACAGAAGAGCAGGTTAAGGCTGAGGCAAAACGTTGCTTAGGCTGTGGTGCTACAACTGTTGACGAGAACCGTTGTATCGGATGCGGACTTTGTACAACCAAGTGCGAATTCGACGCAATCAAGCTTCACAGAGATCATCCGGATGCTTCTAACATGTGTAGAGCTGAGGATAAGGTTGGCAAGCTTCTTCCATACGTAATCAAACGTGGTGGAAAGATTGTAGGTAATGCACTTACCGGATACAAAAAATAATTAAAACTTCCAAAGGACAGTGGCTTTTGCTACTGTCCTTTTTGTTTTGCAAAAAATATGCTACAATAAATATAACTTTGGGTATAAAAAAAGGGGAAAGGCATGAAAATAACAGTGTTGGGAGCGCGTGGCTCTGTTGCTGTCTGTGGTCAAAAATACACAGAGTACGGTGGAGCGACGACGTGCTATTTGATTGAAACCAATGGGGAGGCTATCTTTCTGGATGCGGGAAGCGGCATCATGGAAAGCCCCAGAATTTCTGACAAGAACGTATCCATTTTTTTAACACATCCACATCTGGATCACCTGCTGGGACTGCCGTTTTTTAAGGAGCTGGCAGAACCGGAGAAAAAGGTGGTTATCTACGGAATGAAACGAAAGCTTTTATCCGTAAAAGACCAGGTGGATGGCGTCTATTCCAATCCCCTTTGGCCGGTGAGGATGGACGAATACCCGTCCCATCTTGTGTATACGGATTTAGAAGGCGAAAGCGAAATCAAACTATCGGATGCGACGGTTTCCTGGATTATTGGGAATCATCCGGGAGGTTCGTTGATTTATAAAATTGTTTCCGGTAAAAAAACCATTGTATTTGCAACGGATTATGAGCACAGTGCAATCTCTGATGAGAGGCTTATTGCATTTGCAAGGGATTGCGATCTTTTGATATATGATGGGCAGTATACCTGGGAAGAGTACAACCAGAAAAAAGGCTATGGGCATTCCACCATGGAGCACGGAGTGGAGATATTTAAGGAATGCAATGCCGCGCAGCTTTTGATTACACATCATGATCCTTGGCACACGGACGGAATGCTGCGAAATAAGGAAAAGGAACTACAGGGGAAGAATAACCGAATAGGGTTTGCGAGAGCGGGAGAAGTGATTGAATATGAAAGCAATTTCTAGGGAGAAACTGATTGAAATTGCCATCGGAATATCCGCAGAAAAAGATACGGATATTTTGCTGGAAACCATACTTACGGAAGCGATGCGCTATACCGATTGCGATGGCGGAACGCTTTATATCTGTGGCGAAGATTCTTTGGAATTTCATACCGCCATTACCAAATCCAAGAATTTCTATATGAGTAAAAGGCAGGGGAACATGACGCTTCCCCCGGTGCCTTACACCAATTCACATGTATGCGCATGCTGTGCTATGGAAAAAAAGAAAATCAATATTGCGGATGTCTATGAATCCACGGAATATGATTTTCACGGGGCACAGAAATATGATGCGATGAATCACTATCGAACCAAGTCCATGCTGGTGCTTCCAATGGAAGATGATAAGGGAAAGGTCATCGGCGTAATGCAATTATTAAACGCCGCGGATGAAAAAGGAGAAATCATCCCCTTTGCAAAGGAAATGGAAAAGACCATTTATGCCCTGAACTCCCTAGCGGCAGTCAGCTTAAACAATCATAAATTACAGGAACAAATACTTGCTTTATTGCATTCTTTCGTGGAAGTGATGGCATCTGCCATTGATACCAGAAGCCCATACAATGCCAACCATTCCCGTTCTATGGCAAAATATGCCGAAAAGTTTATTGCCTGGCTAAATCAGAGTGACAGCGATTGGAAGTTTGAAGAAAAGGATATCGATCCTTTTATTATGAGCGTATGGCTCCATGATGTGGGAAAGCTTGTAATTCCGCTGGAGGTTATGGACAAGCCTACCAGATTGGGAGATTTGGAAGATGGCCTAATGCATAAGATTTCCACCGGGATTTTAATGGAGCGCCTGCGCGGCTTGGAAGATCCTTCAAAAAAGGAAGAGGCGGATGCGAACATCAAAGCCTTGGAGGATGCGAAGGAATTATTTCTAACCGTAAATACCGCGGGATTTTTACCGGATGAAAAGCTGGAAGCCATTGAGAAAGCAGGAAAAATAAATGTGCTTTCTTTTGAAGGAAAAGAGATTCCTTTATTAAACGAAAAAGAGCTTACGGCATTGTCTGTACGAAAGGGAACCCTTACCGATAAGGAACGAAGCATTATGCAGTCTCATGTAGTAAATACGGAAAAGATGCTATCCAAGATGATTTTTGACGGGGATTATGCTTCTGTGCCTGTTTGGGCGGCATCTCACCATGAGTTTTTAAACGGAACCGGCTATCCTAAGAAGCTTGTGGCAGATGAACTGCCGAGGGAAACAAGGCTTCTTACCATTTTAGATGTATATGATGCCTTAACGGCAGAGGACAGACCGTACAAGCCGGCTATGCCGACGGAAAAAGCCTTTGGAATCCTGCATTCCATGGCTTCAGATGGTCAAATTGATGGAGAGATATTGGCACTGTTCGAAGAGAGCGGTGCCTGGAAAAAATAGGGGAAGAAGAGTCTTAAGAGAGGAGGGTGTGAACATGAAACAAAAAAGATTTATTGGTACAACGAATCGATTGCTGTCGGTTGCACTGGCAGGGGTACTGATTGTATCTGCCGTAGGGCTTAGTGCTTGCGGCGCCAATAAAATGACCGCCATAGTAATGCGTCTGATGGAGTCAAAAGGACAGGTTGTACTTACAGATGAAAAGGGCGCCGACAAAACGATGATGGAGAACATGAATCTCTATTCCGGCTACCATATTAAAACAGGAAGTGATAGCGAAGCGCAGGTGAGTTTGGACGATACCCGACTTGCAACCCTTTCGGAAAATTCACTGCTGGGGTTTGAAAAAGAAAAAAAGGCTTTAAAACTTATTTTGGAAGAAGGGGATTTGTTCTTTAACGTTACGGAAAAGCTAGAGGAGGATGAGTCCTGCGAAGTGGAAACCTCTACTATGATTGTGGGAATTCGCGGTACATCTTTGTATGTAACCGAGGATAAAGTGATTTTGACAAACGGAACGATTTTCATAGAAATCAAGGATCCGGAGTCTAAGATTAAAAAGACGGTTACACTGGAAGGTGGACAACAGTTAGAGATTGTTCCTTCAACGGATGAAGCCGGAAAGAATACCTATGTGGTGAACCAGGCCAGCGTAGAAGATCTTCCGGAGTTTGTAAAGGAAGCAATTTTAAATGATACGAACCTGGCGGAAAAGGTAGCGGAAACCTTTGAGATTACAAAGGAGGAACTTGTTACTCAAATAGAAGAATCCATGTCAGATGCAAAAGAGGAACCACCAAAAGAAGAGGAAGAAGACGAGTCCGAAGAGGAGGAAGAGGAAGAAGAAGAGGAAGAGGAAGACAATACGCAAGCACAAAGACCTCGAAGACGCCAGGAAACTGCAAACCCGGAAGAAACGGATTCAAACGAAATGACACCGGAACAGTTGGCTGCAGCACAGGCACAGTTGGCCAAGGAAATTGCGGAACAGCAAGCCGCAGCGGCAGCAGCGGAAGCAGCGGCTGCAGCAACTGAGGAAACACAGGAGCCTGCAGGACCAACTGCAACGCAAGTGTCGCTTCTGTTTGAAAGAGAAGCATGGCAGGCAAGAAATCTTGATGGAACATATATATTGGAATATGCATATAGTAATCTTGATGATCCAACCTCAGTTCCAAGACAGATTACGATTACGGGCTCTGGTACAAGTTATTCTTGTAATTCTTGTAACGGTGTTACAATTACATTATCGGAGCCTATTGAATCGGCACCAAATGGTTATGCAAGCATATCTTCCATGACTGCAACAGTGTATTTTAATAGTGGAGAAACTGTACCGGCTTATGTTGGTGACTCATCACATACATTTACAGTTGCTGAAGCAGGAGTAGGAGTATATCAAGCAGTCCTTGGAGATTTCATAATTTACTATGACAAGGAATCATATCGTTTTGAATAAAATGTATTTAGGGGAGTAACATGAAAAAACAAACTCTTGTTCAGGTGGCAGTGGCGGCCTGCGTGGCCGCCCTGGTAACCGGCATTGTGTACATGGGGGGACTTACCTGGCTGGATAACCGCATCGCGGATCGCCTGTTCCAAAAGAAAGAAGCGTCCTCCGGAAATATTATCGTCATCGGTATCGATGAAGAGGCCCTGCAGGCGTATGGTCCATACCACAAATGGAATCGTACAATCATGGCACAGGCATTGGAAGCCTTAAATCAGGATCCAAAGAATAAGCCGGCAGTGGTGGCAGTGGATACCTTATATTCCGGTACTTCAGATGCCGAAGAAGACGAGCGATTGGTACAGGCAGCCAAGGATTTGGATTGTGTGGTAACGGGAGCTTCCGCTGCCTTTGAAAAGAAGATGGTATTAAACGAAGACGGCTCCTATCGGGTGGAACCCTATGCGATTACCGCTTATGAAGAGTCATTTAGGGCGTTGAAGGAAGTTACAACAATCGGACATATCAATGCGATGTACGATTCCGACGGAATTTTACGTCATTCCATTCTTTATTTCGATAGAGACGACGGCGAACGGGTGTATTCCATGGCATATCAGGTGGCGAAACTGTATGATGACAGTGTCACCTTCCCGGAAACCAATGCCTATGGGCATTATTACGTGGCATATACATCCGAACCGGGAGATTTTTACGACGGAGTCTCCATTAAGGACTTAATTGATGGAAATGTACCATCTGATTATTATGCGGGAAAAATTGTCTTTATCGGACCATATGCCGCGGGTCTTCAGGATAATGTGATAACACCCATTGCCCGTGAAAAGAACATGTATGGCGTGGAATACCAAGCCAATGCGGTACAGCAGATTTTGGACGGAAATTTTAAACGGGAAGCCAAAGAAATCTGGCAGTATATATTACTGTTTTTGGTATGCTTCGCATCCTTGCTTTGCTTCCAAAAGATGAAGCTTTTATATTCTTCCATAATAACGGTGGTGGTGATTGCCCTAAGCATTGCGTTGGCGCTTTATTTTTATTCCATCGGAATCGTCACGCATCCTTTTTGGGTGCCGACGGGAATCGTCACGGTCTATATTGTAACTGTGGCCTATAACTATATAAAGTCTCGTGCGGAGAAAAAGGCGGTGACGCAGACCTTTGAACGCTATGTGGATACGGCCATTGTGAAGGAACTTTTAAAAGAGGGAACCGATGCATTAAATCTTTCCGGAAAAAGCTGTGATATTGCAGTCTTGTTTGTGGATATTCGTGGATTTACCACCATGTCGGAGGGAATGAGCCCGGAACAGGTTGTGGCCATCCTAAATGAATATCTGACCATGACCAGCGAATGTGTTCGCAGGAATATGGGAACATTGGATAAATTTGTGGGCGACTGTACCATGGCGTTTTGGGGAGCACCCCTTTCAATGGAAGACCCGGTGTACCATGCACTTATGTGTGCAAAGGATATCATCGACGGTGCCAAAGAATTGTCTGATTCTTTTATGGAAAAGTATGGAGTTCCGCTAAATGTCGGGGTGGGCGTAAACTATGGCCCTGCTGTCGTAGGAGATATCGGTTCGGTTCGAAGACGTGACTATACTGCAATCGGTGACACGGTAAATACTGCTTCCAGACTGGAATCCAATGCTCCTGCGGGAAAAATCTACATCTCCCGTGTTGTTTGTGATATGATGGGGGAGAAAATCCTAAGTACATCTTTGGGTTCTACCATCAAACTGAAAGGAAAGACGGAAGGCTTCGAGGTCATCGAGTTTAACGGCTTTGCCAAATAACCGGAGCAAAAACATGAAGTGTGTTATTGTTGGCGGCGCGGACATACGGGATTATGAACGTGCCGCTTCTTATGTAAAACATGAAGATTATGTCATTTATTGTGACAGCGGACTAAAACATCAAGAGGGACTGAAACTGGCACCTTCCCTGGTAATCGGAGATTTCGACTCTTTTGGTAAACCCTATGAGGGAACGGCGGAAACCATTACACTTCCACGGGAAAAGGATGATACGGATTCCATGTATGCCATAAAAGAAGGAATAAAGCGAGGGTATGACTCTTTTTTGCTTTTGGGCGTAACGGGAAATCGTTTTGATCATAGCTTTGTAAATATCGCTGCATTGTTAATGCTTGATTCCCTTGGTAAAAAGGCAAAGATTGTAGATGATTATTGTGAAATGGAAGTGATTTCGACGGATACGACGGTACCTCATACGTATCCGTACTTTTCTCTTTTGAATATTTCCGGAGAGAAAAATGAAGTCTCTATTTCCGATGCAAAATTTCCGATGGATCGTGGTTCTATCTCATCGGAGTATCAGTTTGCGGTAAGCAATGAGTGTCTGCCGAAAAAAGAAGCAAAAATAACCCTGCACAAAGGCAGGGTATTACTTGTCAAAGATTTTAAATAAGAACGTTTGAAAAATCAGATCTTACCGATGGTGGTCTGATTTTTTCCGTTTGTTTTGGATGTATATAAGGCTTTATCCGCAATTGCCAAAACTTCATCGAAAGGAATGGAACCATAGCTGGTTACAAGTCCAGCACTGATGGTAAAGTGCTCATCTGTAAATGGATATTCCTGCTCGGAAAAGGCTTTTCTGAATTCCTCCATTTGTGTACGATGCTTGGAAACATCGTCATCCATAAACATAAATAAGAATTCTTCGCCTCCGAAGCGTGCAACAGTGACCTTCTGGGGATCTAAAACTTTTGCAACTTCATAAATACGTTTTAAGACTTCGTCTCCGTTTTCGTGACCGTAGGTGTCGTTTACATGTTTGAAATTATCGATGTCTGTCATGGCAAGAGAAATCGGTTTGTGAAGGCTTAAATCCTTAAACTGTTTCACCAAATAATTATCGATAAAATATCTGGAATATACCTTGGTGAGAACGTCATGCTTTAATCGTTCTTCATAGGCTTTTTGTTTTTCATCGGATTCTTCAATCATGGTTTCTGCGTTAATAAAGAAATCGTATAAAATATTGGCGGAAACATAAACCAATGTGGAAAATACAGCGGATAATACACATGTCTCCACAAGCACATGGAAGGGCAAATCTGAGCCAAGATGGTATTCGACAATTGTAGAAGCCGCAATGGAGCAAAGAGAAATCCAGTATAATCCGCGCTTTAAGGCTTTGTCCTGGAAAATAACGGAGTAGACAATACCAAAGCAGGGCGCTAACCAGAATACCAAAATAGAAGAATGGAATACGGATATTACGGAACAAATCAGAGTAAGACCGATTCCTGAAATACGATTCTTTGTCTGCTCAGAGTAACCGTAGGAAGAAATAACCATGCTTGAAATACTAAAGATAGCACCATTAATCAAAAACGGTAGCACTACTTTTACAAGAAAGTATGTCTTTGGTTGATAGGATAGAATATCTTGATATAAAAAAATAAGATAAAAGATAAAATCTGCAATAGAAAGAATGACCCATGCGTAAAGCATAAAGTCGTTCATAAGTCCCCGAATCTTTTTCGTATTTAATTCCATGTAAAACCCCTTAGTCATCGGTAAACAAAGAGCGTTTTGTTTCCTTAAGATGTATTTATTTTATCACAACGGGATAGAGAAGAAAATGGTAAAAACAAAAAAAGAAAGCCGATTATTGCTAACCGGCTTTCAGGGGAGAGTGATATGAAAAATTTCATAACCCTTGAAGCTTCTGCACTAAAACTTCAAGAGCATAGTAATAATAACATACTGAAATCTTATGTCTAGTATTTAAATGAAGAATGAGTATATTTGCAATAATAAAAAAGAACGCTTGAGAAGATTTGCAACATAATGTGATGCTTTTGTGTCCTTTTTGTGTCCATTGGTGGTGTACAATAAACTCACCTTTTGGGAGAAGTGGTATGAGGTGATGCCTTTCCTTTTACTTTTTGCACATAACGGTAAAAGGATAGGAGGTTCGCCTTGTCGTGGGGATGAGTTATTATAAGTTTAAGGGACGATTCAGTGGAAGAATCGTCCCTTTATTTTTTTTTATTTTGTTTTACATTAACTGTTCCAATAAAGTAATGTATGCATTTTCGTAGTTGGAACGCCAATTGGTGCAAATGGATTTTGCCTGCTCTTCGGATGAAACATGGAAGGTAAAGTCCATGATGCTTCTGGTTTCTTCTGCCATATGCAAGTGTACGTAGTATCCTCCGGTTGTGGAAGGATAGTAGTTGGATGTGACAGAGTTTTCTTTTCGCATCTTTAGTCCGTTTTCCTTGAAAAAGTTTTTGATATCTTCTTCGATGGATTCCGTGATACGTTCCTGAAACAGACTTAAGGTATCCAAACCTTCTGCTGTGATTTTGTAGGTTGTTTCATTGGCGGTTTGTTCTGCCGCAATCATTTCCGATTCCACAAGATCGTTTAGAATCTGCTGAATATTAAAGTAGTCTGTATAATTCTCGGAAATAAAAAACTCGGTTACCTGTTTGTTGCTTAATGCAAAGTCAGCTTTCGAAAGAAGGCATAAAGCTGTAATTTTATATATGAGATTTACTTCTGACATTAAATAAGTTCCTTTACAGCGTCTGCTACCTTTCTTGCCACTCTTTCATCAAATGCTTCCGGCATAATAAAGTCTTCGCATAATTCTTCATCGGATACCAAAGAAGCAATGGCCTCTGCGGCTGCTAATTTCATCTCTTCGGTAATCTGACGCGCGCGTCCTTCCAAAGCACCCTTAAAGATACCCGGGAAAGCCACAACGTTATTGATCTGGTTAGGAAAATCGCTGCGTCCGGTTCCTACGATGCGGGCACCTGCAGCTTTTGCTTCATCCGGCATAATTTCCGGAATCGGGTTTGCCATTGCAAAAATAATAGGATCTTCGTTCATGGAACGAACCATATCCTGTGTTACGGAGTTCGGCGCAGAAACACCGATGAAAATGTCAGCGCCCTTTAAAGCGTCTGCAAGTGTTCCTGAGATATTGTCAAGGTTTGTAATTGCAAGCATTTCTTTTTTCACGTCATTTAAGTTGGTACGGTCTTTTGAAATAATACCGGTGCGGTCACAAAGAATTGCATGTTGAAATCCGTAGCGAAGCAAAAGCTTTGTGATTGCAATACCGGCAGCACCGGCTCCGTTTACGACGATACGGCAGTCTTCTTTTTTCTTGCCTGTGATTTTTAAACTGTTGATGATTGCGGAAAGTACCACGATTGCGGTTCCGTGCTGGTCATCATGGAATACCGGAATATCCAAAGTTTCCTTTAAACGTTCTTCGATTTCAAAACATCTTGGAGCAGAAATATCCTCTAAATTAATGCCACCGAAGGTAGGAGCTAAGGCTGTAACGATTTTTACGATTTCGTCGGTGTCCTGTGTGTCCAGACAAATCGGGAATGCATTTACATCGCCAAATTCTTTGAAAAGTACACATTTACCTTCCATCACCGGCATTGCGGCTTCCGGTCCGATATTTCCGAGGCCAAGTACCGCACTTCCGTCGGATACAACGGCAATGGTGTTTGCCTTTAATGTATATTTGTAAGCGTCTTCTTTGTTTTCGGCAATTAACTTGCATGGCGCTGCTACACCCGGGGTGTAGGCCAAAGCCAAATCTTCTCTGGTTTTAACAGCAGCTTTTGCCTCTGTAGATAATTTGCCGTTCCACTTTTCGTGAAGCTGAATCGCTAATTCATCATGTGTCATAAGACGCCTCCTTATTATTTGTAATAATTGCAAGATGTATCATAGCAAATCGAAAAAAACCTTGCAAGCAAAAGGCAGGATAGGGTATAATTCTTACAAGACAACGAAGGCGGGACCTGTAAAGAAGGATAATCATAGTCGTTTCAGACATTTTTCCATAGGTAAACATTAGGACTTGTTTAATATTTAAATACACAAAAGTATGTAAAGGAGTTTTTATGGAAGATAATCGAGCAAAGTACGAAACACTTTCGGCAGCGATTTTAAAAGATTTATGCAAAGCCCGAGACATCAAAGGTATTTCCAAAATGAAAAAGGAAGAACTGATTGAGGCAATGCTCGCTCAGGACGTGATTGATGCGAAAAAAGAGTCAAACAAGAGCACTTCAACTAAAAAAAGACCGGTGAAGAAATCGGAAAGTACTCGAACCGACGTAGCAGAAGCAAAAGAGGAAGTGCCAGAAGAAACTGAAAGTGCGGAGGAAGCCGAAATCCCGCATTATGATGATGAAAAACCTTGCGATGGTATTTTGGAAGTTTTGGCAGACGGTTATGGATTTATTCGCTGCGAGAACTATATGCCGGGAGAAAATGATGTATATGTTTCTCCTTCACAGATTCGCAAGTTTAATTTAAAGACGGGAGATATTATTTCCGGACGTACCAGAAAGAACAATCCTACCGATAAGTATGGTGCGCTCTTATATATGAACGAGATTAACGGATACGATCCGGAAAAGGCAGCAAAACGTCCGAACTTTGAAGATTTGACTCCGATTTTCCCGAATAAGAGAATCCGCTTGGAGCGACCGGGCAGTTCGGTTGCCATGCGTCTTGTGGATCTTATTTCTCCTATCGGCAAAGGCCAGCGTGGTATGATCGTTGCACAGCCGAAGGCCGGAAAGACCACACTTTTAAAGCAGGTGGCAAAGTCGATTACAGAAAGCAATCCGGACATGCACCTTATTATTTTACTTATTGATGAGCGTCCGGAGGAAGTTACCGACATGAAGGAAGCCATCGAAGGGAAGAATGAAGAAGGCATCTATTCTACCTTTGATGAGAAGCCGGAGCATCATAAGCGTGTATCAGAAATGGTAATCGAGCGTGCAAGAAGACTTGTGGAACATGGAAAAGATGTTGTAATTCTTTTGGATTCCATTACACGTCTTGCACGAGCATATAACCTTACGGTACAGCCCAGTGGACGTACCCTTTCCGGTGGTTTGGATCCTGCGGCACTTCATATGCCAAAGAG
>ODAI014800028.1_pt1 | contig 11558 bp, 6 predicted proteins | sample 1539321 | NCBI WGS metagenome assembly ODAI01 (sample SAMN02144231, study PRJEB22623) | gut metagenome | biome: sheep rumen | host: Ovis aries | place: New Zealand
GAAGCAGTTGACGAAGACTGCTGCAACAACACCCTTCGACTTGAAGGGAGTCGCAGACGGAGCGAAGCAGCTACTTGCATACGGAACAGCAGCGAACGAAGTCAACGACATGCTGATCCGTCTCGGAAACATAGCATCTGGACTGTCGATCCCGCTTGGAGATCTTGTCATGCTGTACGGAACTACAATGACGCAGGGCAGAATGTTCACGCAGGATCTTCGTCAGTTCATGGGTCGAGGAATTCCGCTTGCTGACGAACTCGCGAAGCAGTTCGGAGTCGCAAAGGATCAAGTCGGGGAACTTGTCACTGCGGGGAAAGTAGGCGCAGAGGAAGTGAAGAAAGCTATCGAGTCTATGACTAACGAGGGCGGCAAGTTCTACGGACTTATGGAAAAGCAGTCACAGACTATCGCAGGACAGCTTTCGAATCTGGAAGACGCAATCGACTCAATGTTCAACTCTATCGGCAAGGACACGCAGGGAATGATCAGTGCAGGAATCTCTGGTGTCGCTACGCTTGTCGAGAACTACGAGACGATCGGAAAGATCCTCATGACGCTCGTAGCAGCTTACGGATCATACAAAGCAGCTATCATGCTGCAAACTGCTGTGCAGGCAGCACACTCTGCTGTCGAAACAGAAGCAGCACTTCAAATGGCTCTCGCTGCAAAGGCAGGACACACGCTGTCTATCGAGCAAGCACGCGCAGCCGCTACGTCTACACTGCTTGCAGCAGCACAGACACGTCTGAAAGCGTCTCTCTCTGGACTCGGAGCGACGCTGACGAATCCTTACGTGCTCGCAACAGCAGCTATCGTCGGCATGGTCTACGCTGTCTATAAACTCGCTACTGCTGAATCAGCGCAGGAAAAGGGAATCAAGTCAGCGAACGATCAGCTTGAACGTCAGCAGCAGCTACTTGACGAACGCAGACAGAAGATCGAGTCTCTGATCAAGACTGTGCAGGACTCGAATGCAACAGCCGTACAGCAGGCAGAAGCGTACAGAGAGTTGCAGTCGCTTGCGCCTACACTGACGGACAAGTACTCACAGCAGGAACTTGCGACACTGGAGGCAGCGAAGGCGCAGAAAGCACTCAACGAGCAGCTTGACGCAGCGAAATACGCACAGTTGCAGAAGAACATCAGCGACACGGAAGCACGCATCAAAGGACTGGAACGTCAGATGCAGACAGCAGCAGCAGCAGCGACGCAGGGTGGAAGCATGACAGCAGCAGTCATCGCGTCGCAGATCGCGAAGAACCAGTCAGCACTGGAAACGTACAAGAAGCAGCTTGCGGAGTATGAAGCAGCACGCAGACAAGCGGAGAAGGAGAATCGTCCGCTTGACATCAAGATCTCGGAAGCGAACAAGACTCTGGAAGAAGCGCGTACAGTCTTCACGCGTCTGGAAGCGGAGATGCAAGCGGAGCAGGAAAAAGTCCGCGACAACGTCTGGTATCAGATCCCTCTCCAGCTGATCTTCGACTACAACAGCGCGAAGAAAGCATACGATGAAGCAGAGCGCGAAGCGAAGCGTCTTCAAGGACAAGCGTCGAAGACTCACGAACAAGCAGTCAAGGAAGCGCAAGACGCTTACGATGCAGCAGTCAAAGCGGAGAAGGAAGCACGCAAGAAGTCGGAAGTCGAGTGGCAAGCAGCGAACAAGCGTCTTGATGAAGCGAAAGCAGGATTGAAGTCCGTCGGCATCGACATCGAAGCACAGCAGCGCAAAGCACAGCAGCAGCGCAACAAAGCAGCGCAAGACGCGAAGACTGCTGCGAACGAAGCAGCACAGCGATACGAAGCGATCCGTCAGGCAAACGAGCGCATCGCACAACTCATGATTCAAGGAGAACAGCAGCGCAAGCAGCATCTTCTTGACATGATCAACACGACGGAGCAAGCGGAGATCAACGCTCTCGCTGACGAAGGAGAACGCGCACGCAGACAGCTTGATCTGAACAACAGAATGCAGCTTGAAGCGATTGAGAAGCAGAAGCGCGACTACATCACTGCGACGCTGCAAGCACAGAAGGAAATGTTCGACGCGCAGGAAGACTTGAAGAAGGCGCAGAACAAGAACTATAACAAGATGACTTTCGACGCTTCTGGTGTCACTGTTGACACGTCAGCCTATGACAAGCTGATCGCGCTCACGGAACGCGCACAGAGACGCGCACAGATCGATGACATGCAGAAGAACGAGATCGACATGATCAAGCAGTCTATCGACTGGGGAAGTCTCTTTGGCGAGTTCGGCAGCATGTTCCGTGATCAGTTACAGCCGACGATCGACAGATTGAAGGAGATCCAGAGATCGCCAGACTTCAAGGACGCTGATCTGCAAGACCAGAAGATTCTCTCGGAACTGATCTCGAAGCTTGAACGTTCTTCGACTGTCTTCGACGGAGACATCTTCAAGAAGATCTCCGACGATCTGAACGTCTATCAAGCAGCAATGAAACGCTACATGGAAGCGCAACAGCAGATGCAGCGTGCGGAACAGAGCGTCAAGAACGCACAGATCGCACTCGACGAAGCGGAGAAGTCGAACGACGCAACGCAGATCGACACGTCGAAGAAGAACTTGAAGAAGATGACGGACGCATACAACGAAGCGGCTACGCAGACGCAACGCTTCGCTGTCGAAGCATCGAACGCAGCTGACTCTCTGAACGAGTCTTCGACGAAGGCAGTCGAAATGTTCGAGACTCTGGACTCCGCGATCTCGAATCTGTCTTCTGGCTCTCTCAAAGGAATCGGCAACGGCATGATGCAGCTTGACAAGCTTCTCAACAACGGCAAGATCACGGAGACAGTCGGCAACGCTCTCGCAAAGGGCGCGTCGAAGCTGTTCGGCAGCGGAAGTGCTGTCTCTAAGGCTCTCGCGGAAGGACTCGGCAAAGGCGGCTTCATCGCACAGATCATCAGCGCGATCTTGTCGATTCTCGACGTACTCGCAGAACACGGCATCGGTGGACTCGTTCAAGGAATCATCGACGCAGTGCTTGGGGCTGTCAACGGCATTCTTGATAACATCTTGTCTGGAAAGTTCATCGGGCAGATCGTCACGTCGCTCGCGTCTGGAATCGGGAACATTCTCGACACTGTCACGCAGGCTGTCGGAAACATCGTCTCCTTCGGTGCTCTCGACGGAGGAATCACTGACTGGCTCGGACTCGGAGGTGCTGACTATACTTCCTACAACAATCTTGTCGAGCAGTACACGAAGCTGATCGATGTCTGGGATCAGCTTATTGACAGAAAGATCGAGTATCTTGACATATCATGGGGGCAGGAAGCGAACAGAGTCGGAGAGGAAGCGATCGATCTTGTCAACAGACAGATCGAGGCTTATCGCAGACTCGGAAACGAGCGTCTGAACTCTGGCGCGTCAATCGGATCACACTCTATCGGAGTCCGAATCCGAAACGACATGGAATACGAAGACTGGGTCAAGGTTGCAAAAGTTCTCGGACGCAGCACAGATGACTGGGCAGGACTCGGAGGTCGCTTGACTGGACTCTTTGAACTGTCCGTCGAACAGTTGGAGAAGTTGAGAGACGAAGCCCCAGAGTTCTGGATGAAACTCGGCTACGATGTCTCCGACTATCTTGACAAGATCATCGAGGGCGGTGAGCGTATCGAGGATATGCAGGAAAAAGTCCGCGAACAGCTGACGCAGACTTCCTTCGACTCCGTCTATGACAACTTCGTCTCGACGCTCATGGATATGGAAGCGGACGCGGGCACGTTCTCAAAGGACGTTTCGAAGATGTTCATGCAAGCAATGCTGTCAAACGAGATCGGGAAGATCTATCAGAACAAGCTTCGCTCATGGTACGAGAAATTCGCGTCTGGCATGGAAGACGGAACACTCTCCGACACGGAGCGTTCGTCGTTGCAGACGGAATACGAGAACTACGTCAGAGAAGCGATCCGCATCCGTGACGAACTCGCAAGCGTGACTGGATATGACAGCAGACAGAGCGACGAACAAGAAGCTTCTCGCGGCGGCTACGAGACAGTCAGCGAGGAAACTGGCACGCAGCTACTCGGACGCGAGACAGCGACTCTTATGCAGGCAACACGCGCGGCTGACATTCTCGAAGAACACGTTCCTGCAATCTCGCAGAATCAAGTACTAACGATTTCGCTGATCGAAGCACAGAACGAGTTCATCTTCAACTGCCAGAACTATCTGGAAACGATCACGCGCAACACGAATCATCTTCCAGAGATCAGAAAAGATCTCCACAAGATCAAGCAACTTGTCGAACAAAACTCATAAAAAGCTATGATAGGAGAATTCGAAATCAACGGAAAGAACTCATACACGACGTTCGGAGCGTACTTCGACCAGAAGTCGCTCACGACGTTGCTGACACCAGTCGCGATGAAGAAGCCGATCGAGAATGAGAGCGTCATCGCGAACGGAAAGGAAGTTGACTACGACGAAGATCCGAAAGTCGAGTCACGGACTTTGCAGCTGACACTCAACATGACTGCGAGCAGCACAGCGGACTTTCTTGAAAAGTACGATGGCTTCTGCGAGGAATTGAAGAAGCAGAAGATCGTGATCAAGATCACGCAGCCGAAGACGGTGTACTTCCGATTCACGTACATCGACTGCAAGCAGTTCCAGACGTTCTTCAAGCGGAACGCGAAGTTCTCGCTGTATCTGGAAGAACCGAATCCAGAGAACAGATCTGCGCAAGACATCACGGAAAGCAACTCTTAACACTTCACGACTATGGCAGAGCAACGCATCAAGATATACGACACTTCCGACGCGGAAGTCTTCGACGTTCTTGTCAACGAGAACTGCGAACACGTCGAGGAACTTATGAAGCGCGACGATATAACGCTGTCGTTCGTGTACGGATCTCTGATCCGTCTTCCGCAAGGATCTTACATCAGAGTGAACGGACAGCGATACACGCTCGCTGATCCGTACACACCTGACCAGACGGATGACAAGCGTTTCAGATACGAGCCAGTCTTCAAGTCGCGCGTCATGCTCTGGGATCGTCAGCCGTTCTTCTTCTACACGTTCCGTTCTCCGAACGTCATCCAGTCAAAGGAATTCGACTGGACTCTCACAGCGCGTCCGATAGACTTCCTTCTCGCTGTCATCAACGGCATTCTCTATGAGACTGGCGAGATCTGGCAAGCGAACGTCGCAGACAACATCGTCAACAAATACGTCGATCTCACGTTTCAGAACGTCACGATCTTCTCTGGACTGAACATGATCGCGGAAGCGTTCGACACGGAGTGGTTTGCTGATCTCTCAACGAACACGATCTATCTCGGAAAGGCGCAGTACGACGCGGACGTTACTGGCTACTACGACGATCTTCTTCTTGAAGTCTCTCGCAACATCAATCATCCGAACGTCCAGAACACGCGTGACAAGTACTACACGCGCTTCTATGCCTACGGATCGTCTCGCAACATCACGCAGGACTATCAAGGCGCATCGACGAACTCCAACGTCACAAAGCACTTGACGCTTGATCCAGACATCTATCCGCAAGGCTACAAGGACATTCGCGGACACTTCGACGGATCTGGTGTCTTCGTCTCCGATCTCTCACGCGGAGAAGTATTTCCGATAAGCATCGTATTCGAGGGCATCTATCCGCGATCAGCACTCACAATCTCCAACGTCAGAAGACGCTTGAAGTATCGACTGGATGAAGACGGAAATCAGATCCAGATCGGCACTGACGAACAAGGGAATCCAGTCTATGAGACTTATGCAATCTGGTACTTCCAGATAGCAGACTTCCAGATGTCTTCTGATCTTATCATCGCAGGGCTGACGCTGTCAGCACACTTCAACAGCGGAAACTTACTTGATCGCGAGTTCGAACTTGCATGGCACGAAAAAGCAGAGACAGTTGACAGCGTCGAAGGCAATTTCCAGATACTTGCAGGAGACTACGAGATCGTCTTCATCGAGCAGAACGGTGCAATCATTCCGTCGAAGGAGTATGTCATTCCGTCCAACGGAGACAGCGTCACTCTTTTCAATATAAAGATGCCTGCTGAATACGTGAAGTCCAGTCAGCGCGAACTCGCAGACACGCTTGACACGGAGATCGCGAAGATGCTTCTGGATCTGAACAACTACACGTTCGACTCGAATCCAGTCCAGTTCAAGAAGTCAGACTTGAAGTTGCATGTCGGACAAGCTGTGACGTACAAGAACAGAAGCTATCAATACGACACGCGCATTCTGTCCGTCACGACGAATCTCGCACAGCAGTACAAGCAGACGATCAAGATCGGAGAAGACAGAATCGCAGGGTCAACGACAACGCTCCGCGAGGAAGTAAAGCTTGTCACTGACGCTCTCGGACAGCTGACATACGTCGTGAACTCTGGATCAGCAGGATCGCTTACGCTGTCGAAAGCACGTCGCATGTTCCTTCGCAAAGACGCTGATGACACAGCAGCAGGACGCATCACGTTCGAGAAGGAATCCAGACATATTCAAGGAGCGCAATTCGGACAGAACTTTGTCGCAGGAATCGTCGGTGGCATCGGCGGTCGCATCACTGGCGACGCTGACGCAGAATTGAAGTCTCTGATCCTTCGCGAGTTTCTTGAAGTCCCAGAACTGCGATACAACAGAACGGACATCATCGTCGGCAACGACTGGCACGCTCCAGGCGCAGGAATCATCGAGTCAGTCACGATAGACACAGACACGGAAGGGAATCCGCTAAACACTGGAACGATCAAGCTGAAACTCGAAGAAGGGGAGATCGGAGCAATCGCGGAAGATGATCTCTGCATGGGCATCTATCACTCCGAAAATTCATCGGAGAACTCCGTCGATGACTACGATGACGGACGCGGCAACTTCCGCTTCGCAGGCTTCTACACGTCATATTTCCGTTGTACGGAGATCATCGACACAGTCCACAACTCGGAATTCCGCTACGTCCTTCGCGCACAGTCAGAGAGACATCCTTCTCCAAAGCATCCGCACGCATTCATGACATTCGCAGCATACGCAAATCCGACGATCGCGTCACGTCAGACATGTCGATTCGCAACGCGCACGTACACGCGTTGGCTCACGAATCAGACAACTTGGGAGTGGGACGCTAACAACATCGCAATGCAGACTGGCGATCTCTCGAACTTGCAGATCTTCGATCTCGACATGACTGGCTATTCCGCTTATCTGAACAACATCTATCTCACTGGACGCATCGAGCAGATCGTCAACAGCAGATACACGCTCGAAGTCGATACTGGCGGTGACAACTTTCTCGGATCTGGCGAGACGAAGACTCTCACATGTCACGTCTATAACGGCTACAACGAGGACGTGACGGATCAAGTCACGACATGGAAAGTCACTCGCGAGTCTGGCAACACTGGCGCAGACGCAGTCTGGAACAACGCGCACAGAGACTTCGCAGGAACGCTTGTCATCACGGAAGACGATCTTGCAGCTGCGATACTTTCGACGCAGTTCAACTTCGAAGTAAAGAATGAGCAGGGGAGAACGGCAACTGGCAGCGTTGTCGTTGATCCGTCAGAATATAACAATTAAATAAACAGAAAGAACATGGATAATACAATCAGAATCAGACGCGACTTCGCTCCGTTGAACGTTCTTGTCTCGCTGTATTGCTATACGTCCGCGACAAGTCCGCTGAATCAGATCTATGATCCAGACAGCGGAACTTATGAGCCGAATCGCGGTGGCACGTCTTCTGGCGCAGGAACTCCGTGCGTGATCCGTCCGCTTGTCGTGACTGGCGCGTCCGACATGTCTTGGACTAACAAGGACACGAACAGACATCTTGCGAACATCAAGTGGTACGTTGACGGAGTTGACATCAGTACTCTCGCTGACTGGAACGACAAGTACAGCATCGACACGACTGGCGCGGACATGCGCGGATCGATCACGATCTATCGCAATCTGACATCGTCGGAACGCTTCACGCTGTCGATGAAAGCCGTCTTCGCTGATCAGCGCACTGGAACGAACATTCCAGTCGAGACGGACACAGTGATCTTGTCAACGACTGACCGTGCGCGAAACCAGTGGTCTCTCCAGATCGGCACAGCGAACGCTCTCACGTACAATCCGTTCGAGGACAGACTTCTCGAATATCAGTACAAGAAAGCGCACGGCATCAGCACTGGATCGGACACTGTCGCTTCTCTCACGGACTCGAAGTCGTATCTCTGCAACATTCCGATACACGTCTATGAAGGCGGCACGACTCCGACGGACTCCTACACGCTGTCACTCTACGAACTTGTCAACGGAACGGAGACAGCGAAGACAGCGAACGGAATAGAGATCCTTCAATTCACGAACTCTCTGCTGCAACTGGATCTGCGAATGATCGAGAAAGCGACATACGTCATCAAGCTTGTCTTCAACTCGCAGACAGTCGCAACGCAGACGATCAGCGTCAACAGAGTCTATCCAGAGTATCAAGTACGCGCGAAGCACTGGAACGACGCGCTTCCGACGGACAGATACTACTACGAGGAACTTGCTGTTGACTACAACGGAAACGTCGTGAAATACCCGCAGCCGATAATCAGCGTCCGCTGGTGGACTGCTACGAACAGCATCGCACGCACGGATCAGTCCGTCGGCACCCACACAGTCATCGATCTGGATCGTGCCGCGTTCGGAAAGGACACAGCGGAAGACTACTGTGACTTGCACTTTGAGACACGTCAGTCTTCCGTGTATAAGATCGCGCACGGAAGGATCAACGGAACGGACACGGAACTCTCCTTCAAGGACGCTAACGGAAACTATGTGACAATGATCTTCAACGAGTAACACTAAATCTTCACGATCATGCAATACGGAATCATCACAAAGCAGACAGCAGCGGAGAATCTGATCAGCACATACGGACGTATCGAGATCGACGATCAGATCATCATCAACGAACTCGACATCATGCGCTGCAACGTTCGCGGAACGACTCTCGAAGAACGTGCTGACAGACTTGGCACGCGTCTCTACTCCTATCAAGAAATCTCTGAACTTAAAAACAAATAACGTATGTCAACACAATTTTCTGCACAAGGAAGCATCATCGTCAAGCGTCTTCGCACTGGCGACTCGCTTTTTGTCTCTCTAACGAGCGACATCGCGCTCTATCAAGGCATCGACACAGTCAGCGGAACGATCTCGCCTGACTGGACTGTCGCTGCGAATCAGCCGACGATCACTCCGAACATTCGGACAGCACGCAACGCGACTGTCAACATCGTCGCAGGAACGATCGTCTGGAAGTACGTCGGAACTGCACTTTCCTTCGATTCATCTGGAAACTGCACGACTACTGGCTACGAATCCAAATTCCACTTGAACACTGACACTGGCGCACTAAAGATCATCGGCAATCTCGCGTCCGTCCAGAACGACGGAGACGATTCGCTTGAATTCAACTGCACAGTACGCGTCAACGGAGTCGAGTACAACGTCACTCGCGACATCAACGTCCGCATCCAGAAGATCAGCGCGTCTTCCTATGTCGGACTGATCAATACTACGGCAGGAACGATTCTGTCTTCTTCACAGACATCGACGAAGCTTCAAATGAAGCTGCAATACGGAACAACGTTCGTCCAGACGTTCTACGTCAAGCTGTACAAGGACAATCAGCTGTTGCAGACGATCACAGCAAGCAACGGAGTCGCAGAGTACACAGTCAATTCGTCGATCGTTGACGGATCGCAGCTGTTCATCGCGGAGTTCCTTATCAACTCCACTGACACGAATGTCGCTGCGAGATCTGGAATCACGATCATGGACAACGCGGATCAGTACACGATCCACTGCTTCGTTAGCAGCACGAACAAGACTGTCGATGAAGGAAGTCCAGTGACAGTGTCAGCGGAGATCATCAACATGACTTCTGGCACAGTCATCAATCCTTCTGGTGTCACATGGTCTATGGACGTAATGGCAACTGACGGAGAAGCAGCTTGGACTTCTCTAAAGCACTCCGCGACGAACTCCATACAAGTAACGACAACGGAGACTGATCGTGACGGAAACATGTACGACGTGACTGTTGTCGCAGAAGCTTCTTGGTCTGCATAATATCTTAATTCACTCATTTAATAACTTAAACTTCATTTCATCATGGCAAATCAAACTGGTGACATCTGTGCTGTCGGATATGCGACAGCAATGACGCAGGACAATGCGATTCTTGTCGAGATCGACGGAAAACCGCAGCGTGTAAAACTCTCCGACTTCGCGAACGTGATTCAGCAGGAAGGAACGATTCTGAATCAGATCGCGTGGGCGATCCCTCTCAAAGAGACTTCCAACACTGCTTGGGGAGTCATCGGAAACACTCTCCTTCGCGACGCTTACGAAGCGAAGTGCGGACGCTACTTCATGAAGAACGACGGATCAGCGTGCAAGCTAAAGACTGTCGGCACGGGCGACGCATCAGCAGGAACTGTCATCGCAGCAGACGGAACAGTGCTTGATCAGACTACTGGTCACATCATGCACATCGCTCCGCGTCTGTACTACTTGTTCAAGACGATCGACGGAGATCCTTACGTCTGGCTCTCCGAACTCCCGATCTCGAAGCACTGTCTGGAAACAGCGGACGGATATGTCGTGCAAGGAGCGTTCCCTGCATACATCGGAACAGTCGCAGGAACAGCGTCGTGTCTCACTTCCAGAATGGGAGTCGTTCCGTCCAACTCGCAGCAGATCACTACGTTCTTCGCTCGCGCACAGAACAACGGATCTTTCTGGGGACTGACGAACTACGACGTGTATCGTTGGCGTTGGCTCTTCGGTGTCGGACACTACGGCAACACGAACATTCAAGCACAACTCGGAAACGGAGTGTGCGGAACTGGATCGACTTGGGATCTTGGCGCACAGACGGAGACTACTGGCAAGACAGCAGCACTCGGAGACTCCTTCGGAAGCGTCGCTCTGTCCTTCGGAACGTCCGCTTGTCACGTCAATCTCGGAGGAATCGAAGACTGTTACGGACTCCGTTGGGAAATGTTGCAAGGAATCTTCTTCGGAAATTCTGGAAACACTGATCAGACTGGATCGGAAGTGTTCTTGTACGAGGGGAACAGAATGCCGACTTCGACGGAACTTGCATCGCATCCAGCAGGAAACTATCGTCAAGTAACGCGTCCTACGTCTGGATCTGGAAGCTATTACACGAAGATGCTTCTCGGAGATAACTTCGATCTCATTCCTGCTAACAGCAGCGGAGGCGGATCATCGTCCTATTATTCCGATGCTTGGTGGGCAAACACTACTGGACAGCTCTGTCTGGTGGGCGGCCCTGCGTATTTCGGTCTCCCTTGCGGTCTCGCCTGCGTGGATTCGTATCACGCTTTCTCGGGCTCGAATGCGACGCTCGGGTCGCGCCTTGCCTATTACGGAAAAGTAACATTCAAGGACGGAAAGAACATGTGAGAGAATTAACAAAGCCGTTTCGCTTGCGTTTTGCGGTGGCGGTCGCACGTTGAAAACTGCGACTGGCACTTGCGGACGCGAA
>ODAI012734746.1_pt1 | contig 11557 bp, 8 predicted proteins | sample 1539321 | NCBI WGS metagenome assembly ODAI01 (sample SAMN02144231, study PRJEB22623) | gut metagenome | biome: sheep rumen | host: Ovis aries | place: New Zealand
CGACATCAGAGATCCTATGGTGGAGCTTACCTACGCAGACGGCAGCAATACAGTGGACTTCCTTTTCTACGACTACGAGATAAGAAAGGGAAAAGAGCTTTTGAAGACCCTTCCCTCTTCTTATGACGATACGGACAGTGCCCGGCAGCTGGTTGTAAAGCTTGCTCACAAGGCCTACGGCACAAGGCTTGACCTTATCTATTCGGTATTTCCGGACTGCGATGTTATCACAAGGAGCGCGGTTCTTTACAATGACAGCGATGTTGATGTAAGAGTAGAAAGACTTCTTAGCACATCTGTTGATTTCTATGAGACAGGCCTTAAGTTCACTTCCTTCCACGGAAGATGGGCCTATGAAATGGGCAGATCCGAGATGATCTGCAAGGCCGGCAAGGCTACCAGTGAGGAACTGGCAGCAGGTGAGTCCGGATCAAGGTCCAATCCTTTTGTTATTGTAAGCGATGCCGATGCTACAGAGGATAGCGGTGAGTGTTTCGGCTTTAACCTTATCTACAGCGGCAATCACTACCAGGCTCTTTCTTCAACAGGCTCTTTTAACAGCCGCTTTGTATCCGGCATTCAGCCAACAGGCTTTAGCTGGATCCTTGGAAAGGGTGAGTGCCTTGAGGCTCCGGAAGCTGTTATGGCATTTTCTGAGGATGGCTTTAACGGCATGAGCCGCAATATGCACAAGTTCGTAAGAAAGCATGTGGTCAGGGGAACCTGGAGAGACAAGGCCAGGCCCATCCTTATCAACAGCTGGGAGGCCAACTACTTTAACTTTACTCAAGGGTCACTTCTTAAGCTTGCCAAGGAGGCCAAGGACTGCGGCATAGAGCTGTTTGTTATGGATGATGGCTGGTTTGGAGTCAGGAACGATGATCATCGCTCACTTGGAGACTGGTACGAGAACAAGAAGAAGCTTCCCGGCGGGTTAAAAGAGCTGGCGGATAAGATCGACGCTCTTGGCATGATGTTCGGTGTATGGGTAGAGCCCGAGATGGTGAACGAGGACAGCGACCTTTACAGAGCGCATCCCGACTGGGCTGTACAGGTACCGGGGCAGCCCCATTCCAAGGGAAGATTCCAGATGAACCTTGATCTTACAAGGACTGAGGTTCAGGACTATATCATAGATTCCATGAAAAAGGTCTTTTCCGCAGGAAAGATATCCTACGTTAAATGGGATATGAACAGGATCTTTTCCGACAGATATTCTGTATCACTTACCCCTGACAGGCAGGGAGAGTTCCAGCACAGATATTACCTGGGACTTTACAGGATCATGAAGGAGCTCACGGAGAGCTTTCCCGATATTCTCTTTGAGGGATGCTCTGCAGGCGGTAACAGGTTCGATCTTGGTATCCTTTCATATTTCCCGCAGATCTGGGGAAGCGATGACACGGATGCATTCTGCAGACTTGATATTCAAAGAGGCTACAGCTACGGGTATCCCGCAAACACGGTTGGTGCCCATGTTTCGGCATGTCCCAATCATCAGACCCTTAACACTGTTTCTCTTGAGACCAGATTTGAGATTGCGGCAGCAGGCTGCTTTGGCTATGAGCTGAACCTGTGCGACATGAATGAGGGCGATAAGAAGATCATCGCAGACCAGGTGGAGTTCTACAAGAAGTGGAGAGAAGTGTTCCAGTTCGGGGATTATTACAGACTTCCCGATGACGGATACATCATCGTATCAGAAGACAGGAAAAAAGCCGTTGCCTTTGCGGTGGAGAGATATGCAAAGCCCAACAACGACTACAGATGCATTAAGGCCAGGGGACTTGACGATGACAAGGTCTACAATGTGGCCAACAGGGTTGTGCCCCTTAGCGTCCTTGACTTCGGAAGTCTTGTGAATACCATGGCTCCCGTGCATGTTAAGCAGGATGGCATAATACATCATATAATAGATAAGTTTACGAACTTTAACGGTGAGAAACAGCTTGATACTGCCACCGGCGCAGCGCTTTCAAGGCATGGCCTTGCCCTTAACGCTTCCTTTGCGGGAACGGGCTACAACGGCGATGTGCGTATCATGAGAACCGGAGATACAAGACTGTATCTGTTTGAAGAAGCATAAGATAAAGATAAAAGGGGCAATTCAAAGCTGATTGCCCCTTTTGATTTTGGACTTTCTTTTTAGTACGGTACCGGCTGAGCGTTTATTTAGTCACTGTAGCTCACATCCATATTTGCGATAACCGAGTACTCGGGATATGCCTCGGATACTGCCTTTATGGCATTGTTGAAGATTTCTTTCTTATTTGGTACAAAGTCGATCACAAGATCGAATCTTATATTCTTTCTGTCAAAATCAACGAAGAATCCATGCATCTGAAGAACCGAATCAAAGCCTGAAACGATTGAAGATACCTTGTTGCGGACTTCGATAATGTTCTCGTCTTTGGTGTTTACCGAGTATATTCCGATGGAGATGATGGACACGTTGTGTTCTAAATAGACTCTGTCCTGAATCTGGCGGGTTATCTCATCAATCTTGTCTGCGGTGAAGGTGTCGGGGATCTCGATGTGGACCGAAGCCATTACCCTGTCAGGGCCGTAGTCACTGAAGATCAGGTCGTAGGCGCCCTGAACGCCTTCGATCTCTGTGATGGTCTTCTTGACAGCCTTGGAGGTCGCGGAGTCTATCCTCTCGCCGAGGATCTCGCTGATGGTGTCTCGTAGCATTTCCAGTGCCGATTTTATCATTACGATGGCAATGATGGCTGCAAGATAAGCTTCAACGGAAACCTTTGTGAGAACAAAGACAATGGCGGCTACAAGGGTTGCCAGGGAGATGATGGAGTCAAACCTTGCATCTTTGCCGGAGGCTACCAGTGACTCAGATGATACGCGTTTTCCGGTGCTTATAAAGAACTGTCCGAGAAGGAGCTTAACAACAACTGCAACCGCTACGATAATGAGGGTTACGGTGGTGTAATTTGGAATCTCCGGATTAAATATGGACTTTACGGATTCCACGAAAGCGGAGACACCGGCGTAGAGTACAATGATGGAGATTATCATGGCGCTTAGGTACTCGATCCTGCCGTATCCGTAAGGATGCTTTTTGTCGGGGGCCTTGCCTGCCAGGGCGGTTCCTATGATGGTGATGACCGATGACAACGCATCACTTAAGTTGTTGACAGCATCAAGAACGATGGCTATGGATCCTGAGATCATTCCCACTACCAGCTTAAAGCCTGCCAGAAGACAGTTGGCTATGATTCCGATGATGCTGGTCCTTATGATCGTTTTTCCGCGAAGTACCTGTTTTGAATCCTCGGACATATCTTTTTCCTTTTTGGCTACCTGCCCTTTGGGATCAGGATTTATACCATAAAACGCGAAGTTGTGATAATATTAATTTGTATGATTATGTATAAATAGATTTGTTTATGAGGGTCATATGAAGAAAAAAAGTGTCAGAGCCGGTCTTATTGCTTTTGTGATCACACTGGCCATAACTACTGTGATTGCTATATTTTACCTTAACAGTGCGGCAAGTTCAAGAAGAGAGCGCGCCCGGTTTATGGCGGACACCTACGGACAGAGCATTGAGGCGGAGATTTCTGCCAGGGAGTATATCACAAGACTTCTCGAGATCAAGATTAGGGAGAGCAAGGGCAATATTACAAGTGAACAGTTCAACATCATAGCGGAGGAACTGTTCGATGATTTCATTGATATCACCGACATCTCTCTTGCTCCCGAGGGAGTGGTCAGCTTTAAATATCCGCTTACAGGAGGCCTTGCGGAAAGGGAAAATCTCTTTTCCGACAATGTACAGGGTGTCTACGCGGATTACAGCAAGATGTCCGGAACCTCTATTCTTATCGCCCCGGCAATCATGGATGACGGCAGCTACGGCATTATCATAAGACGCCCTGTGTATACCTCGGAGGAAGCTAGCGAGGAGAATTTCTGGGGATTTGTATCGGTGACTCTGGATCTGTCCCGTTTCCTTAAGGCTGTCTCCATCGAGAACCTTGCCCAGGGCGGATATGAATACAAACTCATGGGCGTCAATCCCATAACCGGTGAAAGCCGCCTTATCATGGAGCACACTGACAAAGAACTGGCTACTCCCGTAGAGTCCATGATCAGTACCGTAAAGGGTGGATACTGGATCATAAGGATCTCGCCGGAGGCAGGCTGGATGAATCCTGCAGAGATTGTCGGAGCACTGGCTATTGCAATTCTTTTCAGTGCCCTTTCCGCTTTTGCAGCTTCGGCTTATATGTCGATGCTTGCCAACGCCAAGGAGCTGGAGGTATTGTCCTACAGGGACTCCCTTACAAACCTCTACAATCCCAGAAGCTATCACGAGCACATGGATGAGCTGTCCAGGAAAAAGCTCCCTTACGGTCTTATCTTCATGGACCTTAACGACTTTAAGATGGTCAATGATACCATGGGACATGACGTGGGAGATTCACTTCTTAACATAGTTGCCAAGAGGCTTCAGAACAGTATAAGAGAGAAGGACAGAGCCTTCCGTATCGGCGGAGACGAGTTCGTGGTTGTTATCCATGGCGTACATGACAGGAACTTCTATGAGGGTGTTATAGAGAGAATGAGAAACAACGTTGCCAGAGAGGTGGTAATAGGCGAGCACAGGCTGAATGTTTCCATCAGTGCCGGTTTCGCAAGATGTCCTGAGGACGGAGCAAAGTTCGAGGACGTTGTCAAAGTGGCTGATGACGCAATGTATAACAACAAGAGAGCAATGAAGGCGAAACGCGCCGCAATGGGCATCAAATCTGCCCGGGATAGTCAGTAGGGGGCTGAGTATCCGGCTCTTTTGCCAAATAAAAAGTATGGAGAAAGAAGAGAATGGCGGGAGGAAGTTTTGACACAATCAACAGGATCTTTGATACCTTCGCGGTAACTTCAAGGAGCCGGTATGTCTATGTCTACGACATGGAGAAGAACATAGCCCGATGGTCTTCCAATGCTGTGGACTATTTCGGACTTACGGGAGAGTACATCTATAACGCGTCATCGGTGTGGGAAACAAGACTCCATCCCGATGACAGGGATAAGTTCGTAGAGTACACAAGCGTAGTATATTCGGGGAAAAAGGTTGATCCCAACTTTGAATACAGAGCCAAGAACAAGAACGGTGAATATGTGATCTGCTCCTGCAGAGGCGTGGTCATCAAGGACTATGCGGGGAAGCCGGTTTTTTATGCCTGCTCCATAATCAATAAGGGTATCGTGGACAATAATGATCCGATAACTCTTTTGCCGAATCAGTATGAGATGCTCAATTACATGAGACAGCTCAAGAACAGGAAAAGAGAGTATGTGATCCTGATGATCAATTTCCTGGACTTTGGAGATGTAAACAGGCGTCTTGGCTATATGACAGGCAACAATATCCTTAGGACCACCGCCACAAGACTGGTGGAGGAGGGCAAGAATACCGGCCGCGCTTTCAGAGGCGATGGCACTATTCTTGCGTTTATCAGCGAAAACATGGATCCCGAGGATGTGAAAAAACTCTACGGCAGAATGAGGACCTTCACCCGGGAATCCATTCAGGTTTCCGGCAACAAGATCGGAGCTGAGATTGCCGGCGGACTTATAATCGCCAACGACTATAACGTGGATGAGCATACCATCTATACCAGCGCCAAGTATGCACTGGATTATTCCAGGAATCACAAGCACGGAAATCTTATCATCTTCCACAATGATGAGCTGGAGAACAATAAGAGCAGCATTGAACTGGTGGATGAAGTAAGAAGATGCGTCATAAACGGTTTTGAGGGATTCCATCTGGAGTACCAGCCCATTGTAGCCGCCCTGGACGGAAGGCTTGTGGGCATGGAGGTGTTCGTAAGGTGGAGAAAGGCTCCCTACGGAGAGGTTTCTCCTTCGGAGTTTATACCCTGGCTTGAGCAGGATCCCGTGTTCTATTCCCTTGGAAACTGGATACTGGAGAACGCTCTTAGGGATGCTCTTGAGATCAGGAAAGCAAACAGGGATTTTTATCTGTCGGTAAACCTGGCCTTCATGCAGCTTGAAAAATCAGAGTTTAGAACAACTCTTCTGGAGATACTAAGAAAGACAGGCTACCCTGCAACGGGGCTCTATCTGGAGATGACCAGCAGCAGCCGGCAGATGGGCATGGAGCATCTGAAGAGTCAGGTGGAATTCATAAAGTCCTGCGGGATCAAGGTGGGTATTGACGCTGTTGACTTCGCATCCCTTGACTATGTAAGGCATCTGCCCGTAGACCTGGTGAATCTGGTGCCTTCCCTGACGGGAGGAATGGCAGACAACCTGGCTTCAAAGTATATGATCGAAGCCATTACCTCTTTTACCCACAGGCTGGGGATCAGGACGTGCTTCACGGGTATAGAGGACGCCGACACCGAAAAGCTGGCAAGACAGTACCCTATATCCGACCTCATGGGCTATTTCTACAGCCGCCCCTGCAGGATCGAAGATTTCAAGAATCTGGCTCTTTACAAAAATATGCCGGTAACAACTTGATCGGAGGAACCGATGAGCAGAATGTTTCGATACATTCAAAATGAAGATGTGGTCAAGTCTTTCCTTGAGCTCAAAGACAGCGTGCTTAAGGAGAGGCCTGTGGTCATTGCGCGCCACGGCGACTACTCCCTGTTCCTTAAAAGAATCTCGGAAAAAGAGCTGGGAATAACCATAGAGAATACCGTAAAGCATAATGTTTGTCAGGACAGGAGCTACAACGTAGAGCAGACCCCCAATGAGATCGTTGCAAGGGGAGTCAGACATGCCTGCCAGAAAATGGCTGAGCTGTGCGATGCGGATGTAAACAGAAGACGTCTTCAGATCTGGAAGTGGTATATCATGGACTGGCAGCAGACCGTAGGTAAAGATGCCAAGACCCTTATGGAAGAAGAGCTGACCTGGAACGATGACAATACAAATGTCGAAAAAGAAGTGATGGATATCGAGGCCTATCTCCACGGAGATTACCTGAATATGGGCCACACGCTGGGGCTTATAGAGAAGTATCTTTCCAAGGACAAAGAGCATCTTGAAGCCTTCAGGAGCTTTGCGATCGCGGACATTATGGAGATGACCGGTGAGGATACAAAGGACAGGTCTTTGGCCTTTGCGGAGGAGCAGCGCGCCAAAGAGGGAATGAAGAAGCACACCTATCAGTTTGTGGTCAGCGTTGAGGCTACAGATAAGGAACATGCAAGACAGGCGCTTTTAAGCTATCTTGCGGGAGATGACAGGATCAGTATCCAAAAATAAAGTTCAAAATATTTATAAACTTCTGAAAGAATATTTCATAGTTTTTTAATGATTTACCATACCAAAGCGGTGCTATAATAATCTCATTATAAAACTTCTTATGAGACGGAGGAATTGCATAATGAGACGTTCCGCTAAGGTTAGACAGGGCATGAGTCAGAGTTGTATCGAGATTATGGCTGATGCTATTAAGGCAAAGGAGCAGAACCTGTCATATGGCAAGTTTAAGGCTCTGAATCTTCTGGGAGCAGGAAGCATGCTTGATATGGAGACCGAGTCAGAGTACGAGGTCCACAGTGCCACACTGGTGCGCAGAAATGTGCAGCATGAGGAGAAGAAAGCAGTAGCTTACGTCAAGATAAGAGCTTAAAGTCTCTAAGAAACAACTAAATATTGAGGAATGGATGATAAGGGGCATGGCTGTTTGGCACATGTCCCTTTTTTCTGATAGAATAGATTCCTGAGTCGTTGGTTCAAGAATACAGGAGGCAGATGTGGTTTTATTTTTTGACATAGACGGAACGATCTGGGATTACAAAAACGATATCCCGGACAGCACCATAGAGGGCATAAGAAGAGCCCGTGCAAAGGGGCATAAGTGTTTTTTGAATTCCGGAAGGGCCAGGGCCTTTATCAACAATGAAAAGCTCCTGGGTATAGGCTTTGACGGCATTGTATCGGCCTGCGGCACCAGGATCGAGCATGAGGGAAAGGTTATCTACAGCAAGCTGGTGGAGAAAGCTGACGCCGTAAGAACGGTGGAGACAGTAAGAAAGTACGGATTTAAGCCCATTCTCGAGGGACATACCTACCTGTACATGGAACAGGAGGATTTTCTCGGGGATATGTTCGCAGAGAAGGTCATTCGCGAGATGGGAGACAAGCTCAGGGGAATAGATGAATGCTGGGGAGAGTGGGAAATGCATAAGCTCTCCTGCGCAACGGAGGTGCCCGAGGAGGACAGATTAAAGTGCTTTGATGAGCTCTCTGACATCTACGACCTTATGATCCACGATACCAGAGTGGTGGAAATGGTACCCAAGGGCTTCAACAAGGGCACAGGGATAGAGAAGGTCTGCGAGCTACTTGGGGAGGATGTTAAGAACACCTTCGCCTTCGGTGACAGCATCAATGACAAGGAGATGCTCCTTACCGCGGGAGTCGGCGTGGCCATGGGCAACAGCCGGGGAAATACAAGGGATTTTGCGGATTACGTCACCGACGATCTGTATAATGACGGCATCTTCAAAGCACTTAACCATTTCGGATTAATCTAGTAAAATAGATATGTAGCGGCTTTTCATTACAAGACAGGAGAATTCAATATGGATGTTAAGGAACTGATTTCGAAAATGACCCTTCAGGAGAAGGCGTCTTTGTTGTCCGGAGCAGACTTCTGGCACACCAAAGCTGTGGAGAGGCTTGGCCTTAGGGCTTTTATGATGTGCGACGGTCCCAACGGACTTCGTAAGCAGGAGGGGGTTAGCGACCACCTGGGTCTGAACGAGAGCATCAGGACCGTATGCTATCCCACGGCCAGCTCCGTTGCATCAAGCTTTGATACGGATATGGCAAAAGAGCTGGGAGAAAGGCTGGGAGACGAATGTGTCCGGGAGGATGTGGCAATGCTCCTCGGTCCCGGGATTAACATGAAGAGAAGCCCCGTCTGCGGAAGGAACTTTGAATATTACTCGGAGGATCCTTATCTTGCGGGCAAGATCGCTGCTTCTTACATAAAGGGCCTGCAGTCCAAAGGTGTATGCGCCTGCCCCAAACACTATGCGGCCAACAACCAGGAATACAGAAGGATGAGCGGAAGCTCTCAGGTGGATGAGAGAACTCTTCATGAGATCTATCTCAAGGCTTTTGAGATAGCAGTGAAGGAGGCACGTCCAAAGTCCATCATGTGCTCCTACAATCAGCTTAACGGAACATATCTTTCAGAGAATAAATATATGCTTACAGACGTCCTCAGGGATAAGTGGGGCTTCGATGGCTTCGTTGTCACTGACTGGGGCGCAGTAAAGGGTCCGGTTAAGGGCGTAGAGGCGGGCTTAAGCCTTGCAATGCCCGGTGGAAACGATGACCATGAGAAGACCATCATTGCTGCGGTGAAAGACGGAAGCCTTGAAGAGGCTAAGGTAGACCGCATGTTAGAGTACCTTCTTGAATCACTTCTGTGGTCGGAGGAGGCCAGGGCCAAAGATGCTAAGCCCTCCGATGATGCCACAAGAAAGGCGGACTACGAGTTTGCAAGAAAACTCTCGGAGGAGAGTGCCGTACTATTAAAGAACGAGCACAGGGCGTTGCCCATAAGAAAGGATGCAAAGGTCCTGTTTGTCGGCGAGTTTGCCAAAAAGCCCAGATACCAGGGCTCAGGTTCATCACATATCAACAGCGCCTATGTTTCTAACGCCTTCGATGCAGCTTCGGGAAAAGATGTATCTTTTGCCCGGGGGTATGATACAAAGGACCCCGGTGCAGGCATAAGGCTTCGAGAGGAAGCGGTAGAGGCTGCCGCAGGCTGCGACGAGATCGTTATCTTTGCGGGACTTCCCGCATCCTACGAGTCCGAGGGCTTTGACAGGAAGGACATCAATCTTCCTCCCGAGCAGGACAAGCTTATAATGGAACTTTCCAGGCTTGGCAAGAAGACGGTGGTAGTGATGCACAACGGCGCGCCGGTGGCCATGCCCTGGATTGACATGGTGGACGCTGTCCTTGATGTGCAGCTTGGAGGCGATGGCGTGGGAGAGGCCACGGTAAGGCTGCTCTACGGCGAGGTCAACCCCTCAGGCAAGCTAGCGGAGACTTATCCCATAAAGCTTTCCGATAACCCCAGCTACCTGAACTTCCCCGGAGATAAGGGAAATCCCGTTTACGCGGAGGGGATCTACATCGGCTACAGGTACTATGAGAAGAAGCACATGCCGGTTCTTTTCCCCTTCGGACACGGACTCAGCTACACGGAGTTTGAATATTCCAATCTTAAGTTCAGTGCGGACAGTATCACCGACAAGGATACGCTTAAGGTCAGCGTTGACATATGGAATGTCGGCCGCTTCCCCGGAAAAGAGGTGGTGCAGCTGTATGTAAGCTGTGACAACGGCAAGGCATCAAGGCCCCTCAAGGAGCTTAAGGGCTTTAAGAAAGTGGAGCTTAAGCCCGGGGAAACCAAGACCGTGACCTTCACTCTTGATGCAGATTCTTTTGCCTGCTACAACACTGACATCCACGACTTCTATGTGGAGAGCGGAGAGTACACCGTTATGGTGGGATCTTCCTCATCGGATATCAGACAGGCCGGGACGATCGCGGTTGAGGGAACGGTAAAGCTTCCTCTTAATCTGACACCTTATACACCTGTCGGAGAAATACTGGAAAATGAGACCGGGGCTAAGATCCTGGGACCTTATTTGCAGGCAATGGGCAATACAGATGCTGCCGGATCAGGTGCTGCTCTCGGCGAGGGCACAGATGAGATGATGAAGACAATGCTCCTTGAGATGCCCATAACCGCACTGGTTGGCTTTGGAGTTATCGATTCACAGAAACTTGAAGAGATTATGAACCAGCTTAACGGCTGATGGATCATCATGGATTTGGAGGGAGTTATGGCTAAGACCGGAATTTTTCTTGCAGACGGCTTTGAGGAGATCGAGGCACTGACTGTGGTTGACCTATTAAGAAGAGCGGGGATCGAAATAACCATGTTTTCCATTATGGGAAAAAAGACTGTTACGGGATCCCACGGCATTGAGGTTTCGGCAGATGCGCTTCTTGAAGAATGCGATTTTGACGGGCTCGATATGGTGATACTTCCCGGTGGACAGCCCGGCACCACGAACCTTTATAACTGCGCACCTCTTACAGAGGCTGTAAAGGCCGTTAACGGGGCAGGAAAAGAGCGTGCGGCTATTTGTGCGGCACCTACCGTGTATGGCCGATTAGGGCTTTTAAAGGGCAAAAAAGCCTGTTGCTTTCCGGGATGTGAGGGCAACCTTACAGGGGCTGATGTTCAGACCACTGAAGTTACGGTGTGTGACAACTTCATCACCAGCCGGGGAATGGGAACGGCGATACCCTTCGGACTTGCGATCATAGAGCATTTTCAGGGAAAAGAAGCGGCAGAGGAAATGGGCCGCAGGATAGTATACAGACAGTAAGGTGATGGCTCTTTTGACCAAAGTAAAAAGCTGCGGACCTCTTTTGAGGGTTCGCAGCTTTTTTATGATAAAGGCGTTTGTTATGACTTGAAGAATTCCATTTCCCGATTGAGCTTTTCTGCGATCTC
>ODAI014201443.1_pt1 | contig 11557 bp, 11 predicted proteins | sample 1539321 | NCBI WGS metagenome assembly ODAI01 (sample SAMN02144231, study PRJEB22623) | gut metagenome | biome: sheep rumen | host: Ovis aries | place: New Zealand
ATTTTTCGCAAGACAAGGCGGAGGACGCGGCAAGGCTGGCGCCTTGCAAGGACGACAACGCAGTATTGTGGAAAATAGACCGCAAAGATTGGCTGCTTTTTATTAGGTATTAGTATTATAATAACCAGTCAACAGGTTCCGCGCCGTTTTCTGTCAAGGCATTGTTTGCCCTGCCGAACGGGCGGCTGCCCAAAAACGCCGGCAGCTCCGTGCGGTGATTATTCGCGGAAAGCGGAGAAGGGTGGGTTGAGGCAACAATAACCTTGTCGCCGCGTCCGCTTTTGGCAATCGCCCTTTGCGCAATCTCAATCGCAGGCCGTCCCCAGCACAGAAACACCACGGGCTGTTCAAGGGCGGCGCAGACGTCGGTCACGGCTCCCGTAATTTTCTGCCAGCCCAGCTTTTTGTGCGAATTCGCCTTGTGCGCCTCAACCGTCAGCACGGTGTTCAAAAGCAAAACCCCCTGCCTTGTCCACGGCGTTAAATCGCCGCTTTCGGGCATTTTACAGCCGTATTCCGCGCAAAGCTCCTTAAAAATATTTTTGAGCGACGGCGGAAGCTTCACGCCGCGCGGAACTGAAAAGGAAAGCCCCATAGCCTGACCTTCTCCGTGGTAAGGGTCCTGTCCGATTATAACCGCCTTTAACCTGTCGGGACTGACCGATTCAATCGACCGCAAAATATTTTTCTTTTCAGGAAAAATAATCTTTCCTTCGGCGCGCATTTTGTCGGTTTTTTCAATCAGTTTTTCACACTCGTTTTTAATATCCTCGCCCAAAAGCGAAAACCAAAGCTCCTTGTTGTCCATGTCCGTACCTCTTTTCGGTTCAATTATATCAGCGCGCGGTTCAAAAGTAAAGAAAATGTTGAAATCGCACTGCCGATAGGGTATAATGAAATCAAAAGGAAGTGCGTAGCATGGGCAGAGCCTCAACAAAGGAAAACAAAAATATTTATCATATCACCCGCGACGAGCTTGGACTGACGCGTGAAAAAGCCGCCGCCCTGCTTGAGGTAATACCGCCCGAGCGCATTGAAAAGATTGAAAACGAACGTGTAAAGCCGCACCCCGACGAGGTTTTGCTGATGTCGCAGAAGTACAAAAAGCCCGCGCTGTGCAACTATTACTGCGCCAAGGAGTGCCCTATCGGTCAGCAGTACGTGCCCGAAATCCAAATCAAGGAGCTGTCGCAGATAGTTCTTGAAATGCTGGCATCGCTCAACAAGCTTGAAAAACGCCGGGAAAGGCTGATTGAAATCACAGCCGACGGAAATATAGACCCCGACGAGCTTGACGACTTTATCAGTATTCAAAACGAGCTTGAAAAAATCTCAATTACCGTCGAAACCCTGCAGCTGTGGTCGGAAAAAATGATTGCCAACGGAACAATCGACGAGGCCGAATACAACAAACGCAAGGCACAAATAAATAATCGGTAAACGCAACGCTTTGGCTTGTCCAAGGCGTTTTATTTTGCCCGTTTAGTGAAAATAGCGCCCGTTATTTTGCCGAAATAATCATTTATTATTTTTGCGGCATAGTATATCATATAACCATCGAAAGCAAAGGCGGCGGTTGAATGAATGTAAAACAAAGAATACTTGCGATAAAGCTTTTGGAGCAAAAGCAGAACCACAGGCAGTTTATCACAAAAATCGGGCTGACGGTAAACATGAAGCCGCTTCCCGTAAAGGATAATTCAAAGTAACGGAGGTATATTTTATGAAACAGATACTGTACGGCTTGGTAAGAACGGCAATGAATGTGGCGGCGGTCGGATTTATCGTCGCGTTCACAATCTGTCTGACAAACATTCTTTATAACTGAGGAGGTAAATTATGAACGACAGCAAAGGAAAGGTACGCGGCGCGGTTTTGAGTCAGCTTGTAAAAATCGGAGTTACGGTACTTGTCTGCGCGGCAATTGTCGGCTCGGCGTTTTTCATCTTTAACTCAAAGGCAAACGAGGTCGAGGAGGAAAAAATCAGCGACACCTACATAACCGAAAGGCTCAGGGAGGTAAGCGAGCTTTCAACCTACGCATACGAATACACCAACAGTAAGGAAATCACCAACACGCGCGAAATCTTCGGCATAAAGCTTCCCTTCACAACAAACCGCGTCAATATCATCTACAAGGGCGTCATCAAGGCGGGGTACAGCCTTGACGATGTTGAGGCAAAGGTAGACAACAGCGCGAAAACAATTACGGTAAAGCTTCCGGAAGTAGAGGTTTTTGACAACTACATCCTTCACGACGAAACCAAAATCGAGGAGGAAAACAATCTTCTTAACCCGGTTCACGTTGAAAGCGCGACAAAATATTTTTCGGACATCACCTCAAAGGAGCTTGAAAGGGCAAAGGCGGGCGGACTTTATCAAAAAGCCGAGACAAAGGCAAAGAAAGTAATCACAAACCTTTTTTCCGAATTTCCCGAATATAATGTAAGCTTTGCTTAATACCATGAATAGTATAAGCAAAAACAACGGACAGCGGTCAAGTCCCGCTGTCCTGATTTTTTGCGGAAAAAACACATTCGCGTTTATATATTCCGCGTACCCGCGGCTTGTTTGGCAAATTAAATTTGTAGCATTTTTACATAAAATTTTGTAAAAACTAAATGACAATCCAAACTAACAATTATGCAAAAAAACAAGTAAAAATCGGCTCTTTGGCATTATACACAAAAAGGAAATTGCTTTATTGTGCATATAGCAGATTGAATAAATTGCTATTATTTGTTATTATTTAATTGTAAACAGGCACCCGTGCCTGAATTGGTAATTTTATTTAGGAGTGAGAAATTTGAACAGGAAAATCATGAGCGTCGTGCTTGCAATCTGCATGTTGCTTTCGTGCGTTGCGGCAGGCAGTTTTACCGCAAACGCAAGCACCGCGCAAAACGCTGTTTCGGCTCAGAACGAAACAAATTCCGTGGCGGCAAGCTACGGCTTGGCTTCAAAAATCGAGGACGGCAATATCCTGCACTGCTTTGACTGGAAGTACAGCGACATCAAGTCGTCCTTAAGCACCATCGCTTCGGCAGGCTTCAGCGCCATCCAAACCTCTCCCGCGCAGGAACCCGACAGCTACGGCGCATGGTACTGGCTTTATCAGCCCCGCGGCTTTTACGTAAACTCAAGTCCGCTCGGCAGCAAGTCCGAGCTTCAGGCGCTGTGCACCGAAGCTCACAAGTACGGCATTAAGGTTATTGTTGACGTCGTTGCAAACCACCTTTCCGGCGACCACAGCAAAATCCAGTCCGACCTTCAGGGCGGTCAGTACTGGCACAGCAATGTTTCAATCAACTGGTCAAACCCCACGCGTTACCAGCTTATCAACGGCAACACAGGTATGCCCGACCTCAACACAAGCAACAGCTATGTTCAGAACGTTGTCAAAAACTACCTCAACTCCTTAAAGGGTATGGGCGTAGACGGCTTCCGTTTTGACGCCGCCAAGCATATCGGCCTTCCCTCCGAGGGCGACAACTTCTGGAAAATGGTTCAGTCCGTAGGCCTTTACAGCTACGGCGAAATCCTTGACCAGCCCGGCGGAAACGCAAAGTCAATTATGAACGAATACGCCAACTACATCGGCGTGTCCGACATTCCCTACAGCGGCAACATCACCGGTTCAATCCGTGACGGCGCTGTAAAATCAACCACCGGCAGCTATTGGAACGACCTCGGTGTTGACGCCGGCAAGATTGTTTACATGGCTGAAACCCACGACACCTTCTCCAACAACACTCCCGAGCAGGGCGAGGGCGGCTGGACAAAGTACCTCAATCAAAACATCATCGACCGCTCATACGCGGTGCTCGGCGCAAAGGCAAATTCGCAGTGCCTCTACTTCTCAAGACCTTCCTCAACCGATAAAAACAGCATTAACGCGGGTCAGAAGGGCAGCACGCACTTCACCTCTGCCGAGGTTGCTCAGGTCAACCACTTCCACAACGCCATGGTCGGCAAGGCGGAAGCGATGACAAGCGGAAGCAACTGCTACGCCGTATGCCGTGAAAACGGCGCCGTAGTAGCGGCAGCAAAGGGCTCTAACATCAACGTAACCGTTCCCAACGGCAACGTTAAGCCCGGCGTTTACACCGACAAAGTTTCAAACACACAATGGACCGTAACTGAAACCACAATGACAGGCAAGGTCGGCTCAATGGGTATCGCGGTATTCTACGATGAAAATCCCGAAGTTAAGCCCACCGCGGTTCCTGTCACAACTCCCACGGCTCCCGTCACAACTCCCACAACTCCGGTAGGCAAGGTTCTTATCGGCGACGCCAACGGCGACAACACCGTTACAATCAGCGACGCGACCGAAATTCAGATGCACCTTGCGAAAATGAAAACACTCACAGGCAAGTACGCGGCTGCTGCCGACGTAAACGGCGACAACGGCATTTCAATCAAGGACGCGACGATGGTTCAGTATTTCCTCGCGCATCAGTTCACCCAGTCGGGCAACTGCGGCAACATTTCCGGTCAGGATCCCACAACTCCCACGGTTAAGCCCACAACCCCGACGCCCGTTGTTGACACATCAAAGGTTTACTTCAAGAACACCCAGGGCTGGTCGCCGGTTAAGGCTTACTTCTGGAGCGATTCCAACACCCAGATGATGCAGTGGCCGGGCAACGACATGACCGACGAAGGCAACGGCATTTACAGCGCGTCAATCCCCTCGGGCGCTACAAAGGTAATCTTTACCAAGGGCGACGACAGCGGCAAAACCGCCGACCTCACCCTTCAGGCAGGCAAGATGTACGTAAACGGCAGCTGGACAAATGTTTCCGGCGGCAGCTCGGTAACTCCCACACAGGGCGGGGCGGATTCCTCAAAGGTTTACTTCCGCAACAACGACAACTGGAGCCCCGTTAAGGCTTACTTCTGGAGCGATTCCAACACCCAGATGATGCAGTGGCCGGGCAACGACATGACAAGCGAAGGCAACGGCGTTTACAGCGCGTCAATCCCCTCGGGCGCTACAAAGGTAATCTTTACCAAGGGCGACGACAGCGGCAAAACCACAGACCTTGACGTGCAGGCAGGAATGATTTACGACAACGGCTGGTCGGCTTACAACGGCTGATGACCGTGTTCCGAACAAATAACTAAAAATCGCAGACAGCTTTATGCAATATAAAAGCTGTCTGCCTTTTATTTTTGTACATAAAATGGAATATTGCGGCAATTGTTGTAAAACCGGAAACTTTGTGATAGAATAATCAAAGTATAAAATCGCGAAAAGAGGGCATATCGTGAGAAAGCTTGCGCAGCGCACCGAGGCGGTAGTAAGCCTTGGCGCGCTTGAACATAACATAAACAGAATACGCCAAATTACGGGCGATAACGTTGAAATCATGGCTGTGCTCAAGGGCGACGGCTACGGTCACGGCGAAAAGGGAATTTACCCCACGCTGAAAAAATGCGGAATCGAACGCTACGCCGTGGCGGTTTGGGAGGAAGGCGCCTCGCTTCGCAAGGCAGGCTGCACCGAACCCATACTCCTGCTGGGCGACACCTGCGATTTGCAGCTTGAAAACCTCATAAAATACAACCTCACCCCCGCGATATTTTCTACGGACACCGCCGAAAAACTCAATATGCTTGCCAAATGGAGCGGAATAGTTCAGCCTGTCCACATTAAAATCGACACGGGCATGAGCAGAATAGGTTTTCCTGCCGACAAAAGCTCGGTGGAAACAATTAAGAAAATCAGCGCGATGTCCAACCTCAAAATCGAGGGAGCGTTTACGCATTTTTCGCGGGCGGACGAGCCCGACGGCGAAAGCGCGAAGTCTCAGTTTGAAAAGTACCTCCGCATGATTGAGCTCCTTGAGGCGGAGGGAATTTACATTCCCTGCAAGCACGTGGCAAACAGCCCGGCGGTTTTGCTCCGTCCCGAAACTCAGCTTGACGCGGTTCGTCCCGGCGACATTCTGTTCGGCCTGTGCCCGATTGACGAGGAAGAATGGGAAAAGGCGGATTTCCGTCAGGTAATGAGCTGGTACACCTACGTGGTAATGGTCAAGGAAGTTCCGGCGGGAACCGAGGTAGGCTACGGCGGAACGTTTGTCACAAAACGTCCCACCAAAATCGCCACAATCCCCGTTGGCTTCGCCGACGGCTACAGCCGCGAGCTGTCAAACATCGGCAAGGTCAGAATAAACGGACAGGAAGCTCCGATTATCGGCAGGGTGTGCATGGATCAGTTTATGGTTGACGTAACCGGACTGAGCTGCAAACGCGGAGACACCGTAAGCCTGCTTGACGACAAGCTGAGCGTACTGTGGATGGCAGACCTGCTCGGCAGGAACGTTGATGAAATTGTCTGCGGCATCTCAAAGCGCGTACCCAGAATTTACGAAAAGTAAGTTAAGGAGACATAACTATGGCAAATTATATATTCAGAATTTTAAAGAGCGCAAGCCTCGGAAAAATGAAAGAGGCGGTAAAAACCTGTCACGAGCGTTCCGGCAAAAGCAGCCTTAAAATCTTTTTCGACATGCTCTACTGCGCCAAAAAATACGGCGCGGGTTATTACGATTACCAAATCTTCGCGTTTTATAATTTAAATAACAAACAGCGCTCAACCTATGTTACGCGCCTTGTAAGCAAAAAATTCAACACCTTCATGAACGACTACGCTTACGACCACTTCCTTGAAAACAAGGACGAATTCAACGAGCTGTACAAAAACTGCGTGCGCCGCGGCTTTATTCAGCTTCAAAAGGCAAGCAGGGAAGAGGTAAAGGAGTTCTGCGAAAAGCGCGAGTACATCTTCTGCAAAATGCAGGACCTTGAATGCGGCCACGGCTGCGAACGCATAAAAATCAGCGACTACAAAAGCTTTGACGAGCTTTATAAATACCTCACCGACAGGCAGTTCTGTATCCTTGAGGACAACATCACCCAGCACCCGGACGTTGCCGCGCTTTATCCCAACGCGGTAAACAGCATGAGAATCATCACCGTCCTCGATAGCAAGGGCGAACCCCATGTGCTCTATATTGTGCAAAAAATGGGTATCGGCGGCAGCATTATCGACAACAACTGCCTGTTCACCCCCGTTGACCCCGAAACAGGCAAAATGCTTTATCCGGCTCATTCGGGCGACACGGTTAAGGGCATCATTTACGAGGAACATCCCGAAACCCATATTCACCTTCAGGGCTACACAATTCCCTATGTTAAGGAAGCCGTAAAGATGGTGCTTGAGGCGGCAAAGGTAACGCCGCAAATCCGTTATGTAGGCTGGGATGTTGCCACAACTCCCGACGGTCCCGAAATCATCGAGGGCAACACCTACTGCGCGCATGACTTCTGGCAGCTTCCGCCGCACACTCCCGACGGAATCGGTATGCTCCCGAAAATCAAGGAGTACATTCCCGAATTTTTCTGCGGCGGAAAAGAGGGAATTAAAAGAAATTTTGATTGGCTCAAAAAATAATATACAAAATCGACGGCAGAGCGTTTTTTCACGCCAAGCCGTCTTTTTTTATTAAAGTATTATATGCGATATGATAAAAGCGCAAAAAAATATTATTTTTTATTTTTTTTAAAAAACCCGAAAAATCACAATAATTTGTCATGGTTTTGTCACAGTCTGTGTGTTATACTACAGCTGTAAAAACGGCAAAGGAGAGATTGTTATGGATTACATCTTAACAACCGAAAACCTCACCAAACAATACGGAGGAAAGGTTGCGGCAGGAAATATAAACATTCATATCCGCAAGGGTGAGATTTACGGACTCATAGGCAGAAACGGAGCAGGAAAAACCACAATCATGAGAATGATTAGCGGTCTTTCAATCCCCTCAAGCGGAAGCTACACCTTTAATGAGGATAAAAAAAGCGGCATAGGCACGTTGATTGAAAGCCCTGGAATTTACCCAAACCGCTCCGCGTTTGACAACATCAAAATCAAGTGTATAGCCATGAATTGCTACTCAAAGGACTACGTAAACGACCTGCTTGAAACCGTCGGTCTTTCCGATGTGGGCAGCAAGCCCGCCGGTTCGTTTTCGCTCGGTATGCGCCAGCGTCTCGGAATAGCCCTTGCGCTTACGGGCAATCCAAAGCTTATTGTGCTTGACGAACCGATAAACGGTCTTGACCCCCAGGGCATTGCCGAGGTAAGAGAAACCCTTGAAAAGCTCAGGGATGAACGCGGAATCACAATCATGATTTCAAGCCACATTCTTGACGAGCTCGGCAAGCTTGCGGATTCTTACGGAATCATCAACGGCGGCGAACTGATTGACGAATTCACAAACGAAGAACTTATCAGTCGCTGCGGCAAGCACATCAACATTGTCACCGACGACAACGAAAAGGCAATGCAGGTTGTAAAGGACATGGGAATTACCAACGTTGAAATTTATGAAAACAAGCTCAAAATCAGCGATTGTCTTGACCGCACCGCCGAAATCAACAAAACGCTTGTAAACAGCGGTCTGGCGGTAACAGAGATTCACAACACAAACATTTCGCTTGAGGATTACTACCTCAGCCTGACGGGAGGCAGGAACAATGGCTAATCTTGTAAAAACGGAGTGGTACAAGCTCCGCACTTCAAAAATGTTTTATATCTTATTAGCGGTGGTTTTTACGGTCAACACGGCTGCAGCGGCAATAATGCCGACGCTTGAAAAGCTTTTTTCGCCGAACCATCAGGCTAATAAAGTTGAGCTTTCAAACGCGATAGCAAGTCCGTTTATTGTCGGACTTTTGATGATTGTGGTATTCATTTCGGCGGTATCCTTCCTGTATTCCGATTTTTCGGGCGGTTACATCAAAAACATAGCCGGTCAGGTAGGAAACAAAGGCAATATTGTTATTTCAAAATTTATTGTCATAGGTATCCACAACCTCATCTTCCTTGCGGTCGGAGCGCTTTCAAATGTGCTTGGCAACGCAATCGCGGGACAGCTTTTGATTGACAGCGACATATTCCCCGCAATCTTAACTCTGCTCATCAAATGGCTGCTTTCAATGTCAATTTCGGCAATCCTGCTGTTTATGACAATGGGCATGAAAAGCAAAACCTTCGCGAGCATCCTCGGCGTTGTTTTTGCCACAGGCACACTCTCAATTGTTTATCTGGGACTCAACAACGCAATTTCAAACATATTCCACGTTGCGGGCTTTGACCTTGCGGAATTTGCTCCCGACACTCTCATGAGCACCGTTAACGTAATGAAAAACGCGCTTGTAATTAACGCAATCATCGTTTCGGTTGTATTCATCGCAATCTTTATTTCGCTTACATATATGACGTTCAAAAAACGTGATGTTAAATAATCAATAATTGAAAAGGAGATTTTTATCATGAAAACAAATGTAAAAGGTTACATCGGTCTTTTTTCGGGAATTATCGCTTTAGTTCTTATCCTGATTGCTATGGTGCTCCCCACAAATCCAATCAACGGCACTTCAATAGCTCTCCACGGCACGGTTAACATTGTTATTTCGTACATCGCCGCGGCATTGGGCGTTGCGGCAATCATCTTCGGCGTGCTCAGCCGCAAGGGCAAGGGAACTGAAAAGGGACCGCGCAAGGCAGGCGTTATCATCGGCATATTTGCTGTAATATTCGCGTTTATCTCCGTGGGTGTTTGCAGCATGACAAAAGAGATGGTTGACTACGCAAACGGCAAGCCCGGTTCAGCGTTCTCACAGCTTGACGATAAATCCCGTCAGGATATCGACAAGGCAATTAATGAGCTTAAGCAAGCCACAGCCACAACAAAATAATTTCGTTCAAAAATATAAAGCACCGCTTGAAAAATCAGGCGGTGCTTTTTGCGTTAAAGCTTATACTAATACCTATACATTAAATAGAGCGGATTGTACAGAAATATTAAAAAACAAATTAAAAAAACGCGGACTGAAATCAATCAGCCCGCGCTCAAATTTAAAAAATCCGCCTGAATCAGCATCCGCAGCCGCAGCCGTCGTTGTTGCCGCAGCCACAGCCGTTGTTGCCGCCGCAGCAGCAGAGGATGAGGATGAGAAGAATAATGCATCCGCAGCCGTTGTTATTGCCAAAGAAATTCATAAACCTTTCCTCCTTTCGTTTACACTACATACTATTGCGAAAGGAGAGTTTTGTTACAAATTATCTTAAGCGATTTACCTTATTAGGTATTAGTATTACACGTTAAAGCGGAACAGCACAACGTCGCCGTCCTTCATTACATATTCCTTGCCTTCGCTGCGCACAAGGCCTTTTTCCTTTGCGGCGGTCATGCTTCCGCACGCGATAAGGTCGTCGTAGGCAATAACCTCCGCCCTGATAAATCCGCGTTCAAAATCGGAGTGGATTTTGCCTGCCGCCTGCGGAGCCTTAGTGCCGTTCTTTATCGTCCACGCGCGCACCTCCTGCTTGCCCGCGGTGAGGTAGCTTATAAGCCCGAGCAGCGCGTAACATTCCTTGATAAGCCGGTCAAGTCCGCTTTCCTCCAAGCCCATGTCGGACAAAAACATTTGCTTTTCTTCCGCGTCCATCTCAACAATTTCTTCCTCAATCTGGGCGCAAATCGGCAGCACGCCCGCCTTTTCCTCGGCGGCAATCCGCTTTACGGCGTTAAAGCCCTCGTTTGCGTCAATTCCGTTCGCAAAGTCCCCGTCGCTCATGTTTGCGGCGTAAATCACGGGCTTGCTTGTAAGCAGCGCAACCTCGCTGAGCAGCGCCTTTTCTTCCTCGTCGCACTCAACGCTGCGCGCGGGCTTGCCCTGTTCAAGCGCGTCAAGCACACGCTGATAAAAATCAATGTCGCGCTGATATTTTTTATCGCCCTTCAGCATTTTTTTGGTCTTGTCAATCCTGCGCTCAAGCATTTCGACGTCGGACAAAATCAGCTCCAAATTAATGGTTTCGATGTCGCGCTTCGGGTCAATGCTGCCCTCAACGTGAATAATGTCGTCGTTTTCAAAGCAGCGCACAACATGCACAATCGCGTCACATTCGCGGATATTGGACAAAAACTTGTTGCCCAGACCTTCGCCCTTTGAAGCGCCCTTAACCAAGCCCGCAATGTCAACAAATTCAATTGAGGCAGGTGTGTATTTGTCGGGGTTGTACATCTCGGCAAGCACGTCAAGGCGCTTGTCGGGAACAGCCACAACGCCCACGTTCGGCTCAATTGTGCAGAACGGATAGTTCGCGCTTTGCGCGCCGGCGTTTGTAATTGCGTTAAAAAGCGTACTTTTTCCCACGTTCGGAAGTCCTACTATACCTAATTTCATTATCGCATATCTCCTTTATCAACATTCAATTTATAATTATAGCATATCGTGCCGAAAATCTCAATATCAGATAATGAATTTTTAATTTGCGTCTGACCGTCGTTTCCTGATGCTATCTTCTTAAAGAAGGGTATTATGATTGAAGGTAGTGACACTATTGATACCACAATGAGTATGTCAGAGTTATCACCGGTTACGAAAAGGATATGACTCCCGAAACCTATACAGCGAAGCTCACCGTAAAGTAAGATGTGCGTATAGCGAAGGAAAATAGTTAGTATCAGAGCCG
>ODAI010679260.1_pt1 | contig 11556 bp, 11 predicted proteins | sample 1539321 | NCBI WGS metagenome assembly ODAI01 (sample SAMN02144231, study PRJEB22623) | gut metagenome | biome: sheep rumen | host: Ovis aries | place: New Zealand
ACCCGGTATGATGTCAAGAGATTTCATCAAGAACGACTCGACGTTCTTGACGCACTGCGCATGGTGCGTAGCACCTTCCTCAATCGTCTGTGTCAAATGCCTCCAGGCCTCTCTTCCCGATCACTTTAGAATCACCGTGTCTTACAAAGTGCATCGTCACAAACGCCAACGTAATGAAAACAAATGAATACGGAAACAGGGCATCGTAGCTGATGCGGTTCATGAGCCATCCGGCGATGACCGGCGTCACGATCTGGGCAGCCATACTGAACGTATAGTACAGTCCGGTGAACTTTCCCACATCACTTCCTCTGCACATTTCAACGACCATCGGGAAGCTGTTCGTATTGATTGCCGCCCATCCGATACCGACCATGACAAACAGCACATAGAGGATCGGATGAAAATGGTCGAACAGCAAAGTCACGGCGAACAGGGCCGCAAACGCCGTCATCATAATCGCAATACCTCCCAGGATCGTCTTCCTGCGGCCGATCTTCGACGCAATATTGCCTGCGGGAATATACGTCAGGATCGCTCCCACCGTGGCAATCGTCAGACACAGAGAGGCGCTTCCGAGTGACATGTTCCACATCCTGCCGGAATATGTAGTGAACCATGTCTCGACAGCATTGTACGATATGAACCACAAAGCTACCGATGCCAGAAGAAAGACAAGGCTTATCCTGACAGGTCCGGGCAGTGCTTTCGTATCCGGGATCTTTTCGGAAGATATCTCCGCATCAGCCGGTTCGGTCTTGTGTTCCGTTTCTTTCAGCTGTTCCTGTCTCTCCATCTCCTGCACTTCAGCAGACAACCGCGGTTCATCGACTGTAAGGACAACGATGAGCATTGATACGATCATCAGGACTCCGATAATCAGGAAAAGGGGAAGATAATTGACGTGAGCAAGACCTTCCGTTCTGCTCTGTGAGTAGAGAATAGATGCGATGACCAGATAAATGATACCGCCCACGGCTCCCATCAGATTGATAATGGCGTTCGCCTTACTTCTGAGCGGTTTAGGCGTGACATCCGGCATCAGTGCGACCGCCGGACTTCTGTATGTCCCCATCGTGACCAGCAGTACGCCGAGGACCACTATGAACAAAACAAGCAGCCCGTTAACCGGTTTCGAAAAATAGATATTGTCGATGACGGGAATGCCCATCATGATAATCACGGCTGCAATTGTGCCGAACATAATGAACGGCTTGCGTCTGCCGGATTTATGACGGCATTTATCGGACAGCGTTCCGAAAAGCGGCAGGAGAAATAAAGCCAGGATATTATCCATAGCCATTATGATACCTGAATAGGCCTCATTCATATGAAAGGTATTCGTCAGAAGAAGCGGTACGACATTGTTATACATTTGCCAGAATGCGCAGATCGACAAAAAGGCAAATCCCACTCTGATTGTCTGCCATGTTCTCAGTTTCATATTCTTCCTCCTGCGGCTTCATTTTGAATGGTTTTATACATCAAAAGTATACATCAAAAAGACAAAAAAAGCAGCTGCCGGATGTTCTCCGGAAGCTGCACGCATATTACTTATTCTGTTGTTTTGCATCACGCCATAGCTGCCTGGCGCCTTCTCATCGGCTGCCACTCTTTCAGCACCTCATGACACTGTCCGATCCTGTCGATCATCTTGTCGCATGCATCGATGAATTCCACGCGCACGCGCTTCTCCGGCACCACATAAGCCGGTCTCGCAGCCTCAGCCGCAGCATGATTGCGAACGTCTTCTCTCTGTGTCTCGTTAGCATATTCCACTCTGATCACATCCGTATATCCATACGGCGAGAGATGTGTGTCGCACCATGTAAGTGCTTTTACAAATGCAGCTTCACCGCTCATCTCATATGAAAGAACCGTACATCCCGGATACATGGCAAGCATATCATAAATAGGCTGATACTCAGCATCGCTTGCTTCGTTCACAATCACGATCTGGGATACGCATTCGCTGATAAGGGATTCGACATACGTTACAAGATTCTCATCCGGATTATGTGTTGTAATAATGTAAGCTGACTTCATATCAATACCTCCTGTCATCATCTTATGAGATGATTCTATATGTTAAATGCTTTCTTTTTGTGTGGTTTATGTTAATGTTTTGTGAAAACCACTGCGGGAAATTCGCGCTTTTGTTCACATATGACTCTGTGATGAACAAAATTGCCATTTTCACATTTTATATTTTTTAATTACATCTCTTTATACGAAGCAGAATGACCCATGGCCAGTAAATTTTCGCATTTCATCTTTTCAGGATTTACATATTCTTCCCTGTTTGCCACACATCAAAAGACACGGAAATATACAAATATGTAGCGCAAATATCCCAAAACGCGTAAAATAATATCATAAACTTAAGCTTCCCACTCCGTGCGGTTTCACGAAGGAGATTTTCCATGCAACCAGACAGCACAAAAAGATCGAATAAGATTCATTTTTGCACAATCCTGGCCCTCGCAGCCGGTCTTCTTATCATGCTCACAGGCTGCAACGCGATATCACCTTCGTCATCATCCGCGAAATCAGGAGCGTCAAGAGACGACGTGCCTTTCAATGTCGCCGTGTTCTACTACGACTATTCGGACAACTACATATCTTCAGTCCGCACATCCCTCACACAGGGACTTGTAAGCGCCGGAATTCCTTATCGCGAATATGACGCTGCCTCCAACCAGTCCACACAGAATGCCCAGATTGATTCTGCTCTCAATGAGAATATAAGCCTGCTCATCGTCAACATCGTAAACTCCGGCTCTTCCAATGCAACGGACGCCATCTGCATGAAATCTTATCGCGCCGGCATCCCTGTCATCTTTTTTAACAGACCTGTCGAGGACAATGGTGATGAAGGCGTTATACTGAATTACTACGACAATGTGGCATTTGTCGGGACTGATCCCGCGGAAGCAGGTCATCTTCAGGGACAGCTCATCGGGGAGTTTCTGCTCGAGAATTACGAAAAAACCGATCTGAACGGAGACGGGAAAATCAGCTACGCCATGTTCAAGGGGGAAGCAAAAAATGCAGAGGCGATCTATCGCACAAAATACGCGGTGGAGGATGCAAATTCATACCTGACGGAAGCCGGTTACCCCGAACTGTATTATTTCAATCAGAACGCGGTGGATAACTACCAGCTGGATCTGACCGGAAAATGGTCCCTCACCGCCGTGCAGGACTATATGCTTACCAACCTTGCACAGTACAACGAGGAAATGGGTAACATGATCGAGCTCGTCATCTGCAACAGTGACACAATGGCTGAGGGCGCCATCCGTGCTCTGCAGACATACGGCTACAACCTCGGTACGGATGACAGCATAAAGATCCCTGTATTCGGCGTTGACGCCAGCATTCCGGGACGGCAGCTGATCGCCGAGAACAAGATGACAGGTACTGTCGTGCAGGACGCGGGAGCGATGGCGGAATGTATACTGCATCTTTCGAAAAATGTCGCAGAAAAAAAGGACATGCTCGCCGGCACGGAGAAATACTCCTGGGACAAAGAACATGACCTTCGCAATAAATTCTATATGCACTATTCACTTTATGATCCATCCGTGAAGCCGCTGACTCCTGCTGCCGATACCGATATCTCCGGCTCTGCAGCTTCTGATTCATCCGCTTCCGAAAGCGTCAGCGATTAAGTTTACCTCTGCTTCTGCTTCATCCCGATCGCTTCCAGAGCTGCGTTGCGCTCGCGATCTCTCCGAATCACCTCGTTCACTTCCGCTCCGATCATGATAAAGTAATTACAGAAATACAGCCAGAACATGACCAGTGTCAGCGTGGTAAGACTTCCGTACATGGAAAAACCATGAAACTCGCTGATATAAATCGTTACAAAAGCTGAGAATCCGTACCATCCGATCGCCGCGACGATCGCGCCCGGAAGCTGATCGACGAACTTAAGCTTTTTGTGCGGAAATACCTTGTACATGACCGCAAATGCCAGGGACAGCAATACGGTCGTATAAATCGCCTGCAATATCGTCGAGTATACATGCAGCGGAACGCCCAACGGACGATAATGAATCAAAAAACTTCTCGCACGCTGCCAGAATACGATCATCGTAACTGCAATTACTAAAAATACTGCGAACAGAAATGTATATAAGACCGCCCATGCACGCGCCACGAACCAGTTGCGCACCTTCTTTTCATTACAGATACGTCCGAGTCCCTCCTGCAGAGCATGAATCGCTTTCGAGGACGCCCACAGAGTCGTCACGACAGTTGCGGAAACCAGACCGAATGACGACGAGTATATCTCCTGCAGGATCTCATGAATGGTCGGCAACAGGTAATCCGGGAAGATTGAATCAACTGCATACAGGAGGCTCTCCTGACTGATCGGGGCAACTTTCATAAGCTGCAGAAGCAGCATGGTGAACGGAAACACGGACATCAGAATAAAGAATGCGGATTGAGCCGAAAACGCACCGACTCCGTCCTGACTGCTCTTGCGCAATACCTTCAGGACGAAATCAAGAGGACCTTTTATTCTGTCATATATCTTTTTTATCATGGAGTGTTTCTCCTTTCACACGACAGTCATTTCCTCATCCGATAAAATCTTCTGCGAGCACTTTTGTAAATTCAGCTGCCGTGTCTTCGAACATATGCCCTTCATTGTCGCAAAAATCATCCGGGTCGCGGGGAACCCTGCCGGCAGTATTCCCAATCGCCGCATCATCCGACTGTCCCGTATTCCGCCCGTCTCGCAGATAGTTGATCATCCGGATTCCTCTCTTCGCCATATACTCCTCAAAAAAAGCGGAGGCATCGTCATAGGCATCCCGATAAGCCTCGTATGTTGTGTCCGGTATCGGCGTAATCACCGTCACAAGCTCAATCCCCGATTTTTCACAGAACTCCGCAAGCTTCTCAAAGTATTTCTGCTCATCCTTATTGTAGTTTCCGCGGTTCCAAAGTGCCGGAACATCTTCCCTCGTTGTGCCGGCGTCTACCCTGAATCTCGCAATGAAACCGTCTCTGTGATAGCTTTGGACCTCGTCTGTAAAACAGGAGATATCGAAATTACGATATTCTTCACTCTTCTTTTCGCGAATAAGCTCCGGCAGGTGCGCCACCTGCTGCCTGTACAGATACCACTCAAAGGGAGCCGTCCGAAAATCCGCACGGAGCATCTTGTCATAGAAATACCCTATTTTGACGGTCGACCACGGAAATTCATGATAGAGAGCTACATATTCCTGCGTCTGGTTCGGCTCATCGACCCAGTAAGACGGATCGATCTCACAGATCACATATTTTAAGTGCACGTTTTTCTCCGCTTCACGCACGAGATAATACATGTCCAGCGTATGCTCACCGCCCTGTGCGGCGTTTATTGCAAGGACTCCTTTCTCCGACTTGAGGACAGACGGATCTATACCGCATTTGGAATGGGAGCCTCCCACGATCAGCGTATCGTAATCAGCGGTCTGCATCTCACGGAACATCGCACGCGTATAGGTGTAGGGGTAGAGAATGTGAGAAAGGAGCACATTTGCAGACAGAAAAACAATCAGCACCGCCGGCAGTATACATTTACGGACCTTATGCATATGATCTCCTTACCCATCTCCCGTTCGCGGCCATCGCCCGAAAAGCAGGCTTACCACAGAACAAATCAACTTCCATAATCTGAAACAGCATTCAGAATTGCGCATATATGAAACCGCCGGTGATCGCCGGCGGCTGGCCTAACGCCGGCAGCATCATCAGCATGATAAGATAAATCGCGAGTTTCAAAGCCAACGGCCGCTGCATGATCCATGCGGCGACATCGGCTCCCCTCTCCTGAATGAGACTTACCGCGAAGACGACGGCGGTCCCGAACAGGATAATGACAAGAGCTATCGCTGTAAAATTCGTACTGCCGCCGGGTCCGACAGGAATCTCAAGGAGCATTGCGGGCGTAAAATGCGTGACCGCATTCCGCATCATGGCAAATGCCTGACCGACTGTATCCGCCCTGTCAAAAAACCAGCTGATGTTGACCAGCACAAATGTCCTTACGACCTGGAACAGGTGAAATCCGTCCGAATCTTTCGCGATCCCGCATTTCTTTTTCATATCCCTGAAAACATTGGTGAGCATCCCACTCACGCCAATGATCAGACCGTTATAGAGACCATAGATAATATACTTCCACGCCGCACCGTGCCACACGCCGACGACAAGGAAGACGATGACATTTGCGACAGCGATCGGAAGCGTCCTCGCGATCTGCTTTCCGAATTTGTTCCGGCAGAACTTCTTGAATTTTCCCATCCAGCCCGACAGCGAGATCGGGTAGAACACGTAATCCTTCATCCAGGTCCCCAGCGTAATGTGCCATCTGTGCCAGAAATCGGATATGGAGACCGCAAAGTACGGCCGCCGGAAGTTTTCATCCAGATCGATACCGAATAACATACCGATGCCGATGACCACGTCGATACCGCCGGAGAAATCCCCGTAGAGCTGCACCGAATAAGCAAGCACGGCAAAAACGGCAAGCCCCGGATACTTCTGATAATCATCGAACAAAGCGTTAACGAAGTACACCGCATTGTCCGCGATGACCATCTTCTTGAAAAATCCCCACAGAATACGCAGTACCGCTCTCTCCGTGCGTACCGGGTCCGGTCTGTGCTCCGCATAGAGTTGTTCTGCCAGTCTTGAAAATCTTCCGATCGGTCCCTGCAGAATCTGCGGGAAAAAGGAGACGAACAGGGCAAATCTGAGCAGACTCCTCTCCGCCTCCTGTCTCTTCCAGCATACGTCAAGAAGATATCCCATCGACTGGAAGGTATAGAAGGAGATGCCGATCGGCAACGCAAAATCGACAAATGAGAGATGCCCGTGAGCGATCTGATTGAAATTGAAGATAATAAAATTCGTATACTTCAGAACACCCAGGATGCCGAAATTCAAAACAAGTGTAAGAGCCGTGATGAGCCTGCGTTTACCATCATCCTGTTCCTTTGCAAGGAGCAGACCCGCGTACCAGGTCGAAAACGTGGTAGCCATGAGAAACATGACGAGGCCGGCACTATTTGCAATATAATAAATGTAACTGGCTGCAAGCAGCCAGCACCACTGATATTTTCCCGGGATCAGATAGTATATCATGACCCCGAGAAATACAAATATAATAAATACGAGCGAGTTAAGGCTCATCTGTAAATCTTCTCCATCAGGTGATTACTTCTGTCAAGGAAGTATCAACCCTGCTCATCATATATCTCGCCGGTATCCCCGTCTATGTAGTCAACGTCAACCGGGTCGTCATCACCTTCGTAGTCTTCCGAGCCGCCGTCTTCGGAACCGCCTTCCGAATCAGCCTCCGTATCCGATGTTCCTTCACCGGACGCCTCTCCGCCGCCGGCTGTATCGAGCATAGCCGCGGCACGGGCTTTGTTGAGGGCTTCATACTGCTCCTCTGTCATCTCACCGTCGTTATCCTCATCGTAATACTCTTCATTATTCTCGCTGTTCTCAGACCCTCTGTCAGACTTATCCGGGTCATAATCCGCTTCAGCTACGATGTACTTCCTGTTCACATAACCGGTCTTTTCTTTATACTCTATTTTTGCCCAGGTATCATCCACCATCTCAAGCACATTGATCTTATCATCCCGGTCAAGTGTTCCGAGGACTTCACTGTCAAGAGAGGGTTCCGTTCTGACATTCACATCTGTAGCCGCATAGTATACCTGCTGCGGTGCAACCGTCGGAGTGCTGGCAGGAATCGGTGTAGGCGTTGCCATCGGCGTGGGGGTAGGCGTAAACGTAGGGATCGGTGTAGGCGTTGCTGTAGGTGCGACAGTAGGCGTAGCTGTAGGCGCTTCTGTCGGAGCTGCATTCGCTTTCTCCTGAGATGCCAGATTGCCTGACGGCGTGCAACCGCCCAGAACGACAGAGGCTGTCACAAGAGCTGTAACTGCCGCAGTTATGATTTTTGATGACTTAACGACTTTATTGAACATTTCTTCCTCCTGAAATAAAAATACTTTTTGTTAGTATATGGTACTATATCCTGCTGTTATGATAACACACGTTTGATTTCAGTCAAACCCTTTCTTTCCTGAGTAACGGCAACATATCACCTGCCGATCATGTCGTCACATTCTGTCTTAAGGTTGCATATTGTTCCGCCTTTCATGATCAGGTCATCCTGATTACCGCATCCCGGTTTTTGCATGCATCATGAACTTTCTGTGAAATAACGTTTTAAATTCAAAAATGTATTATACTCTAATCACGGTCATACCGTATATTGCGAGGTAATCGATCATCCGGCAAAATCAGATAACCGCAGAAATCTGTCCGGATCCGAATTGCACTGACCGCCGGTGTCACATGGCAGACATGAAGCACTGACATATGATTATATAAAAGGAGGATTTCAATATGATGGAACTCATTATTGCAGTACTTTTCATTATGTTGTTTTTCGGTATCCTGAAAGCTGCGTTCAAATTCGCGTGGGGAGCTACTAAATTCATCTTCGGACTCGGGCTTTTCTTCGCATGCCCGCTTCTTTTCGTAATTCTCGCAGCTATGGGATTGCTTGGTAATATGTGGATCCTGATTCTGATTGTCGCACTGTTCTGCGGAGGCGGCTTCAGATTTGCCTGAAAAACGGAGGATCTCATAAGTCGCAGGTAATGCGCAATAAAGGATAAAAACCGACTGGGCTGTCGCAACAAGGCACGAACTGTATATGGCAGATATGATTTGCGAATATCTGCCATATACAATGCCGGCTGCGACAGCCCATTTCTTTTGTAAATATCTGTCTCACTTTTCTCTCTCGGCAAACTCCATGAGGACATCATGATCGTTCTTCTCCGGATGCTCAATAACATAATCAAGAGCGTTCTTTAAAATTCTTCCGATCTCCTTCCCTTTTACTCCCATGGCAAGAAGGTCATCCCCGTTGATCGCCAGATCGGACAATTTTACACAGTCCCCGTCAGCAATGATTTTCTCATAGACATCGCACACAGCCTGTACCCGGTCGAACTTGTCCTCAAGCCCGAACTCGCTTTTGGCACTGTTGTCGGCCCACTGGACTTCAAGAAAGAGAGGGAACAATTCCTCCCCGATCGTGTTCAGCGCATGTCTCACCGCGACAGGTTCCGGATCGGGACGGTAATCATGATATTTTATTAATTTTGTGACCGTGGCGATCGTATAATTGTCGAACTTGAGACGCTTCAATATCTTTCCGGCAATCTGTTCGCTGATCTCCGCATGTCCGGGAAAATGATCATATCCGCGATTATCCGTGACACGCGCAGCCGGTTTCCCGAGATCATGAAGCAACATGGTAAGGCGCAGGATTCGATCCGGTCTGCAGGCCAGGAGTGCATGAATCGTGTGTTCACCGACATTATACATATGATGCATGGAGTTCTGCGGTGTATCCATGGCCACGTCGAACTCCGGCATGATAACGCGGGTAATCCCCGTGTCATAAAGATCGAGCCACTTTTCCGGATTCGGAGATGTAAGAAGCTTTACGATCTCGACTTGAATTCTCTCACTGCTCACCTTTCGAAGATTTTCAGCATGCCGGCAGATTGCGGCATACGTCTCTCTCTCTATCCCGAAGTCCAGCTGAGCTGCGAACCGTACAGCCCTGAGGATTCGAAGAGCGTCCTCATCAAATCTCTCGTCCGCATTGCCGACACAGCGGATATTTTTATTTTTCAGATCATAAACGCCGTTGTACAGGTCAACAAGTCCGTTCTTTTCATTGTACGCCATGGCATTTATCGTAAAATCACGGCGCCTGAGATCCTCTTTCAGGTTCGGCGTAAATAAAACTTCCGACGGATGCCGTCCGTCCTCATATTTTCCGTCGACCCGATACGTCGTCACTTCAAATCCGTCATCACCCATCATGACGGTCACCGTACCGTGTGCGATCCCGGTGTCTATCGTCCTGCGAAAAAGAGTTTTGACCTCCTCCGGTTTCGCGGAAGTCGTAATATCCCAGTCTTCCGGCTGCCTGCCCAGGATGCTGTCACGCACACAGCCGCCGACAACATACGCCTCGTGACCGCTCTCCTCGATCACATCCAATATCTCTCTGACTTTTTTCGGCAGATCTATCTTCATACAAACCTCCGATGTAATTCATACACTCTTTCACTATCCGTAATTATAGCAAAAACCGCACAAATTATCAGCATTTGGAGAGTAATTATCTGTTATATCAAAACAGAATATCGATATTTATTCTTCTTACTTTCTCAGCCGTCTGATTCTCTTCTCAGTGTAGGCTTCCGCTTCCTTCCACATAGTTTTCAGCTGTGTCTTATGCGCACAGAGCTTTTCCTTACAGTTCCTGCACCGGAGATACTCGTTCGTATTTTCCGAGAACCGTTCAGGGTGGAGATAGAATGTCAGCTCCCAGCGGATGAGCAGAGCGATTGACAGCACCAGTAGGCTCCAGGCATAGCTCTCCGCCACAAAAAAGAGCGGCGTGAACATCATGGCATAGTCCCAGTTATAGATACGGCAGGTGCCGCAGCACTTGTTCTTCAGGAACCACGTCTGGAACGGGCAGAAGAACAGGATGCATATCATATCGCAGACAGAATAAAAACTGCACAGCAGGATGAGAATTCCGTCATCAAGAATATTCCTCATCCGGAGAGCACCGAAAAACGCATTAAGAACGATCCAGATCAATGCGACCAGGAAAGTGGCATTATTGTCGGGAATCACGATGTCGGTCTCGCCGGATTTTATGTAGTTTTTACTGAACTGTTTCTGACTCCCGGGGCTCTCGTAATTCGACGGAAAAAAACGAAGAATCATTTCAATGACAAACACGGACCAGGTAACAACGATGATGATAGGTCTTTTTTCTAACTGTGATGTGACAGTGCCGCTTTTCTCCAGCCTGAAAGAAATGTAGCTGAAGAGGAGAAGCACGAACAAAATCGAACGATAAACAAGCCTGATATAGTGAAGCGTGCTGATGGCGCTCAACTTACGTTTCTTGTGTACATCCCTGTTTTTACTTGTTTGCTCCATATAACACCTCAAATGAAAGAGTCCGGCAGTACCGATTAGTAAATCTTCCAGAAAACTGAATCTTATTTCCTCTTCCTTGAACAGAGCTCCTCCGGTATCAAGGTGGGCCGTATTTTGGACCATTTCACGGACAAATGTCACACAGTTACGATACATAGCATTGTACCCTTTGTCCGGACTTTTTCTTTGAAAATGAAAACCACCCCATTGAGATCCTCTGAAACATGTTGTACTCAAGGTAATTATAGCACAAACATCAGTTGTCAACCACCTTGCTTCACAACATACAAGAAAACCCTGCCGAACTGTTTTTCTCAGTTCGGCAGGGTCGCTCTGTTTTCATTTATCGCATTCATCTCACGACTTAAGTCACGAGAATTCTGCGTCAGAGATTAAGGTCTTATGGGACTGTTCTCCTGCCCTATTACCAGGCAGTAAGCTCCAGATAAAGATCCTTGTACTGTTTCGCCGAGTTAACCCAGGCAA
>ODAI011142361.1_pt1 | contig 11556 bp, 7 predicted proteins | sample 1539321 | NCBI WGS metagenome assembly ODAI01 (sample SAMN02144231, study PRJEB22623) | gut metagenome | biome: sheep rumen | host: Ovis aries | place: New Zealand
TGTCGGCCTCAAAGGAACTGTTACACTTCTTATCGTATATCTGTTTACAATTACACTTTTCAGTCTCCTGCACTACATTCATGCAGCTTTCTGCAGACGGCACAACATAACGGAATATTTCGAGGGCCCCGGAGCTAAATCTTCTGAAGAAAAAGCTCCGGCTGATTCAGAATAATTCTTTCTGCGCCCCCAAAGACAGTTTCGTTCCCAAAGACAGTCGCCCCACAAGTACGCACTGCACACACACAGACTGCCTCTAAATAAAATTGGACAGATTCGGATAACCGTGGTATTATTTTAGGAGGTTTCCATACACAGAGACCACTTAAGGTATCGGAGGGTAACATGGCAGACGAAGCGAACGTTCAGATCCCGCTTGGCACAATCGAAATAAACGAAGAAACTTTTGCAAATCACAGGAACGTATTAAGCGTTACCATTCCAGAAGGCGTTCAGATTATCGGCCCGAAAACTTTCGCCAGCTGCGTACACTTAAAATCACTCCAGCTTCCCTCCAGCATTGTTTCAATCGGCAAATATGCATTTTCTGACTGCAGCGATTTAGAAAGCATTACTGTTCCCGACGGAGTTCGTGTTATTGAAGAAGGTACATTCAGCGGATGCACCGGACTTCAGGACATCATTCTCCCGGACAGCGTTATTACAATTCACGCAAAGGCATTTGAAGCCTGCACCGGCCTTAAGAGCATCACTCTTTCTGACAACATCATGTCATGTTCAGTTAAGGCATTTCCGGGCACAGGCCGCATACTTCTTACAAACGCAACATACAAAGACATTAACGGCATGGTAGTAAATACTGCAAACCAGATGCTTCTTTTCTACCGCGGAGAATCAGAAACAGCTGAGATTCCGGAAGATGTAAAAGGCATTGGAGACAGAGCATTCTTCGCCTCAAACGTGAGCAGCGTAAAAATACCTGAAGGCGTTATAAGCATTGGTGAAGAAGCATTTGCTTCCTGCAAAAACTTAAAGCAGATTGTGCTTCCTGACTCTGTTGCAAACATTGCCATGTCGGCATTTGACGATACCACGCAGATTCTGTGTCACCGCGGTTCTTCTGCAGAAAGCTGGTGCATGGAAGGCGGATTCACACGTCTTAAATAACCGGTACTGCATCGTATAGGTCATAAAGGCCAGATTTCCGCTTTTTTATTTTAAATTCGAGACATTTTGACACATTTTACTGCGCATTTTTGATACATTTGGGCAAATTGAGCGTGTTTTAGCGGCCGGAGAAGGCATTTCTGTGTGCTAAAAGATGTTTTCTGAGTACCACAAGCATTTTCATGGGCCCCAAGAAGACGTTTTCTGAGCTGCACAGACACTTTCCGCGGCCCACACAGGCATTTTCCAAGCTCAAACAAGTGCCTTCGTGCCATCACAATCATCATCTGGCACTCGTTCACAAAAAAAAATCAGCAAAACAAAAAGTTGGCACGCTATCTGCTTATTACTAAATGTGAGCGATTAAAACTCACAAAAAAAATTAATTCAAACCTTATGGAGGTACATACTATGAACGAACTTTCACTTCTTAACTCACTTTTGGATGACGGATTAACAATGACACTGCCTGGTCTGTGCTCTCCTGCAACCCGCTACGCAATGCCAAACGTAGATGTAAAATCTACAAAAGATTCCTACATCATGGAAATGGATCTTCCTGGAAAAACAGAAGCAGATGTAGACATCAGTTTCAAAGACGGAGTTCTTACAGTAGCTTCTCATGAGGAAGAAAAATCTGCAAAAGAAAAGAAAGCAGAAGAAAAGGCAGAAGAGAAAAATGAGGAAACTTACCTCATGCACGAACGCCGCTCTTACAACTTCACACGTTCTTTCACCCTGCCAAAAGACATTGATTCAGAAACTTTCACAGCTACCTTCAAAAATGGTGTACTTACAATCACCGTTGCAAAGAAAGCTGTAACTGAATCTCGCCGCATCGCAATCACAGCTGCTTAAATCATCTGCAGTTCATAAAATGAAAAGGGCTCCAGAAAAAGTGAACTTTACTTCACATTTCTCCGGAGCCTTTTTTATGCACACTGATTTTTTATTCTAGGAAATCAGTGCAAGTTTTTTTGGAAGACATTCAAAGTGAATATCCTTTACGTCCCCGCCGTATTCACCGTCATGATGTAAAACCATCGGAGCATCACAGTGAATGTCCAGAGTTGTAAAATCACGAATGGCAAATCCGCGAAGTTTAGTATGCTTTGCCATAACTAAAAGCGGAAAGTCAAGGAATGCTACGAATTTTGCAATACCGGAAGCAAGACACATGGAAAGTTTTCCGTCAGTAGCATCTGCATCCGGAGCCATTGGAACACCGCCGCCTTCTGCACGGAAATTCATTGCAGCCAGGAAGATAAGTCCCTTACACAGCTCTGGTTCACCGCCATCAAACGTAAGCGTAACATTCTCTTTTTTCATGCTGAACAAAGTGTGGATTGTTAAGAGAATATATGTGAGCTTTCCCATGTGAAGGAAATTAAGCACATTCTTAAGCCTGGAAGTAAGTGCGCGCTTACACACAATGGCATCCATTCCAATGCCTGCACTAATTCCAAAGTACACAGTTTTTTCTTCCGTACGAACCATTCCAATGTCAATAATAGTATCCTGTGTTGAATTCAGAATGCGCTCTACAGCCTTGCGTGTGTTACCTGGGATTTTTGCACCGCCGGCAAAATCATTTCCAGAACCAGTTGGAATTACTCCAAAGTGTACTTTTGAAAAATCACTGATTCCGTTTAAAACTTCATCTATAGTTCCATCGCCACCAACTACAATGAGGCGAACTTCTTTCTCCTGTGAACATATCTGACGTGCAAGTTCAGTTGCATGTCCAACTCCCTGAGTTATATATGACTGATATGAAATATTTTTCTCTGCTAAGATTTTCTGAACTGTATCCCATGTTTTCTGGGCTTTTCCGCTTCCACCATGTGAATTTACAATAAAATGAAACATACTGTGGTCCTTAAAAAAAGGAGCTGCTCAACAGATAATGGCAGCCCCTTTCGACATAGATTTGGATTTGTTATTTTGTTGCCTTTTTAGCAGGAGCTTTCTTTGCTGCCGGCTTTGCAGCTGCTTTCTTAGCTGGTGCTTTTTTTGCTGGTGCCTTCTTAGCTGTTGTAGCTTTCTTAGTCGTAGTAGCTTTCTTAGCCGGTGCCTTAGTTGCTGAAGCTGTTGTAGCCTTAGCAGCTGTTGCTGTAGTTGTAGCAGTCTTAGCTGTTGTAGCTGTTGTAGCACTTACACTAACCTTCTTTGTTGCCTCTGCCATGATTCAAAATCTCCTTCCGATAAATAAAAAATTTTTACATAACATACATTTTTCTTAACATTGATATTATAATAACAAACTCAATTTTTATCAATAGGTTTTATCAAAAAATTACAACAAAAATAATTTGAGATTTAATATTTTTTTGAACTATTTATATAACGACTATTATTTGAATGATACATATTTATTAAGCACTTGAAAGAAGGAATCTGTCTTAACATCCTTTGTCTCTTCAAGTGATAAATTCTCCAATGTACCCTCACTTAAATGGGAATAATATTTCTCTTCCTGCTCATGAATAAGGTCCAAAACAAGCTCATCTTTTCTGTGACTGATAACATTTGCCTTGTTCTCTTCCGATAATTCTTTGTTGTATTTGTTGGTGCATCTAAAGAAATAATATCCCTCATCTGTTGTTATCATATCTGTAATCTGACCGTTCTCAAGATTGAATACAACCGCATCAACTTCCTTCGGATATTTGTCTCTTCCAAATGTAACATTTACAGAATCCGCCTCAGAATATTGTCCCGCAACCGACGAAAAAGCATATCCCTGTTTTAACTGTAAAGCTGCTGCATCGGCATTAGATTTTTGAGTGGTAAATAACACCTCAGCTTCCATCATTCTTGCCTCATCTTCAGAGACTTCCTCATCAACAGAATTCATTAGTTGAAAATAAACTTTTTCCGCCAATGCATAATTCACATACATGTCTTCTATCTCAGACTTAGATGCTCCCATGTAACTTCTGTCTTCGTCGGTTAATGAATTATAATACTCATCAGCAGCTTTCTCTATGGCCTCTTCCTCAGATTTGGTTAAGGTAATATTATTATCCCTTGCATACAAATCAAGGCTGTAGACTCTTGTCAGATGATCAAGTACAGCCGACTTCATTCCATCCTCTATAACCTTTCCGTTACCATCACTCCAAATGCTGGAATCCTGAAATGTACCGTAAAGGTTTTTATAATTAGCCAGATACGTTCTGAATTCCGTCTTGCTGCATGCATTAGGTCCTATCTTAAATACGTTCCCTATGCCACTTGTTGACGATACAAAAAAGTGTAAGTCACCTATACTGCATCCCGTCATCGTCATTGTAGATATTATAAGTATTGCAACTGCAATTATTGTTAATGTTCTTTTTTTCATCTTCTCTCCTGTCTATTGTTAGAATATGCGTGCATCGATACTAGCGTATAGGATATAGACACCTGTAAAGCGATTTTCTCATGAGCGTACAGGTGTCTATATCCTATACTACATAATACTTCATCATCCTACACATCCAATACTAAGAATCTACCGTCAGGCAACTTAAACACTTCCTCGCAATTGATAATATCCTCATCACTCATACCGGTAATATCAACAACATCATCAAGCCTCTCTCTAACCTCACGCACATTCCTGCAAACACTCGCAAAGCATTCCTCTAAGAACTCATCCGCTTCCTCTCTTGTGGTCGCCACCTTTTCAGGAAACAATTGTAATTGATGCTCCAAAAAATAATCTAATACTTCATTATCATAATTCATAATATCATCCTCATGTCTTTCACAAGTTATAATTCTAACCCATATAACATTTTCAAAAGCACTAAAATCATTCTACAATAACAACATCTTTAAGGCAAAATGAATATAACAGCTTCTCCTTTACCTTAAGATGGGACCACTTCTCAATTGCCTTCGCATACAAATCAATCTGCGCTTTATATCTCCCTACAAGCTCAGATGGAGAATCTATCCTGTCAGTCTTGTAATCAAGAAGAACAATCTTACCATCCTCCTCGAAGAACACATCAATTATTCCCTGAATAATTACAGGCTCTAAATCACCGTCCTCATCATGTAGAATATTCCTAGGCAGCTCCTGCAACACAAAGGGTTGCTCAACCCATAGCTTGTCGGATACTGCTGCATTATGCATTCTTGCCGCCACATCGCTATCAAGGAATTTTTGCAATGCACCAATATTAATCAAATCACTTTGTTCTTCAGTTATTAAATTGGCACTCTTCATCATATCAATCTGATTTGAAAGAGAACTATTATAATTATTAGTTGCAAAATCGTAACACTCCATTACACGGTGCATTGCGGTACCATATAAAGCTCCGGGATTTGAATTACTGATTTGTTCCTTAGACAAGAATGCCGGAACAGTTACAGACATCTCCTCCTCATATTGGAAAATACTATTAAAATTTCCATCTTCCGAAAAAGCTTCCTCCATTGCACTATGTTTAATCTCAGATACAGAATACTTTGCCTTGACATTATCATTGACATCATAGGGATAACTATATGAAAGTCTATCAGCCACTTCCTCATATAAGCTGTCCGGACTTACATCAACATATTCTCGTAGCATCACTTTCCTATCCTGGATAGTTGCGTAATCGATTACTTCTTTGACAACAGATGCCTTAGGCGTCTTGAAGGATGTAATTCCATCCAAGTATTCCTTATCGCATTTCACCAGTGCTCTAATTATCCATTCCATTCTATTTTGAGCTTTTATAATATAGTGATAATCCAAGCCGGCTTTTAAATATTCCTCAAATGTCTCTTGTCCTTTATTTAGGACACCTGTTACAATAAGCTTTTCTCTGGCACGAGTAAGAGCAACATACAAAAGCCTTGCCTCTTCAGCCTTTGTCTCTTCCTCCAGCTTACTCTTTATATATCTCTTATACAAGGTATCCTTCTTGATTCTGTTGCCATCAATCTCTCTCCTTAGTTCAATTCCTATCCCGTATCTGTTATGTGTAAGAAATCCCATGAGAGGAGAATCGGAATTGAACTTAGCACCCATTTCACTTACAAATACAACAGGGTATTCCAAGCCCTTACTTTTGTGCATCGTCATAATTCTTACTACATTATCATTTTCACCTAACAGACTAACTTCTTCGTCTTCCAAATCAAATTCTTTAATTGACTCGATATATTTTACATAGTTATATAATCCCTTAAACCGCGTCTTCTCGTAGTCTATTGCCTTATCGATAAGAGCAAGAAGATTAGCTCTCTTATACTCACCGTTAAGCTGTGCGCTGATGAAATCTAAATACTTCGTCTTACTGTATATTTTCTCAATTACTTTATGAATTGGTATATCATTAATCTCGTTTCGTAATCCTTCAATAGCGTTAAGCGCTTCAAGCAGCTTATCGTAGTCCTCATCAGATTTGTTTATATCATCATCAAGGTAATCTTTGATCGCATAATATAAAGGATAATCCTTGCTCTGTTCTTTAGATTGCTTACCGTATATTCTAACCTTGGCAAATGCATCATTACTGATGTTAAACATTGGACTATGCATAATTGTAATAAGCGGAATGTCCTGACTTGGATTATCCAGCACACTTAAAAATGCAAGTATAACCCCTACCTCGATTGTATTAAAATATCCTTTTCCACCTGATGAGTAGCATGGTATATCATATGACAATAATACATTTTCAAAATCACTCCCGTGAGTATTCGCCGATCTAAGTATAATGGCAATATCAGAATATGTAATATCTCTAAGCTTAGGGCTGCCATCTTCCATAACAGTCACCTGATATTTAGAATCAATCAGCTTTCTTATGCGTTCTGCAATTATTGTTGCTTCCAACTCCCTTGAATTATCGTATTCTATTTCTTCTGATTTAACATCACGTTTATCCATTATAAGGATTTCGACCTCGCAGTCATCACGATTACCATAGGTTTCTCCAGCACCGAAATTAAGCTTTACATCATCATTGTACTCTATACCACCACTTCTTTTAGTCATAAGATTGTAGAATACATTATTTACAAATGTAAGAACCTCAGCCCTGCTTCGGAAATTCTCTTTGAGATTAAATGCAGCTCCATTCTCATCATTAGCGGTAAAATCCTCGTATTTATTAACAAATATCTCAGGTTTTGCCATACGAAAGCCATATATACTCTGCTTGACATCTCCTACCATAAACAGGTTCTTATCATTAGAAAGAGCCTTGAGTATTTCTTCCTGCAGGTCATTGACATCCTGATACTCGTCCACCATAACCTCATTGAAGGTGCCTCTTATAGCCATCGCCCTGTCTGTTAATTCCTTAGTAACAGGATCAACTAAAATATTAAGCGCCATCCTTTCAATATCATTAAATGTACGTGCATTAACATCTTCTTTAATTCTCTCGTATTCATCCATTACCTCTTCGGTAAAATCTATAATTGCAAATACATATTTAGAGCTTTCAATACATTCGTGGGTAATACCGGTGGAATCTGTATTCTGAAGCTCTGCTAAGCTCTCATTAAATTCATCTAATATAGAATTAAATCTGCTCTGCAAATCTTTAATAAAATCTTTTTCCAAATCCTTTGCAAGAACACTCTTAAAGGAAGCGCCAAGCTTTTCAGCTTTAGTAAAATCCTTAGACGAATCAAGCATTTTTTCAAAAGTATCACATTCACAAAGCAAGGTAAGAACATCCTTTATATGTGAAAGGCTTAACTCAATCTTGTTATCCTTATCATCATCCCTGTAATAGTCCTTGCAAATGTCAAGATACTTATCTATATGTTCAATCAATGATTGACATGTCTCTTTCTTCTGATTATGCATTTCATCTAGCCAGATAATATCATTAAGGCATGAATCTTCCTTAATATCATAAGGCTTTCTTATATCGTTTAAGAATTCTTTCGGCCATGGAAACGCTTCTGCTCTTTTATAGATATCCCTAATCAGAGAAGAGAACACCGAGTAGTCATTCTTATCAATATAAAGCTTCATCAGCTCTCTGAAATCACTGTTATCTTCCCTGGCAAAATTACTGTCTAAGACATTGTCAATTGCTTCCTGAAACAGAATCTCACCTTCGTTATCATCACATATTCTAAAGGACGGATCAATTCCAATATCGTTGAAATTATCCCGAACAAAATTACCGCAAAAGCTGTCAATGGTGGAAATATTGGCATTGGCAATTAAAGTATTCTGTCTGATAAGATATTCGTTGTTAGGTTCTTCCTTGATTCTCTCATCAATAGCGCGACGTATCTTCTCCTTCATCTCCCTTGCGGCAGCTTTTGTAAATGTAACAACAAGAAGCTCATCAATCTCAACCTTATCTTCAATTATTTTCGTAATAATTCGTTCAACCAATACAGCAGTCTTACCTGAGCCTGCCGCCGCCGATACTAATATATTATTGTTTCGCTTATCAATGACACCTCGCTGGTCACTAGTCCAATTAGGCATATATATATCCCTCACTTACAATTATTCTTCCGCCTGCTTTTCCACATCTCTAATAAGGCCAATAATATTTTTATCAGTCGCCTTAACATATTCAGCATTTTCATATCCCGGTTGTCTTATATCGAATTCGCATACCTTTGAATAGGGGCAATACTTGCATCCTTCATTTTTCCCATGTAGGGGATTTGCATCTATCTTGCCGGCATACATATCGCTTCCAATCTCCTGCATCTTCTTTAATACATGATGTTCTATTGTTCTGTAATCATCAATACTTATACAACCGGAATGTGCTCCAAAGTCACCATTCTTCTTAGTATCAAAATGTGCATATATTGACTTATATCCACCCTCAGAATCTTTAGTAAAATTAGAATCCAAAAGTCTTGCAACATCCTGTGACAAATTCTCCGGCTTGATTAATCCTTCATTATCGGTATCCTGAAAATCTTTTTTTACTTCGTCAAAAAACAGTCCTTCCGGTCTCATCTTTTTTCTAATCTCGTTTTCAAGATTATCTTCCGTTTCATTAATGTCGAGAACAGGGTCTTTTACTGCATAGTAAAACATTGCTGAAGGCGTGACTTTTTGTTCATACTTTGATGATAGCCCTTCAACAGATGCATGCAGATAATATATAAGCTGAAGCTGAAGACCATTATATATATCCCCGTAATCAATCTTATTATCACCCGACTTATAATCTATTATCTTAACATATACCCTGTCGTCCTCCTCGCATAAGTCTATTCTATCAATTCGTCCTGTAAGCACCATATCTTTTCCGTTATCAAGTGCAATCTTAAGGTCTTTAGGACTTGCAATTCTATCAAGGTTAACTTCAAAGCTCTTAGGCTCAAAACGTGAATTTCTTGCCTGATCTCTTAAGAAATCAACAGTCTTATTCATTGTTGTCATTATTTTTTCTTTTGTGAACAAATCCTTAGGAGTATCAAGAAGCTTTATTCTCTCATATCCGGCGTAGACCTTGTCACTTGCTTTTGTCAGTATCTCTCTGCTTTTTTCATTGGTTATTTCTCTCCAGAGTATACCCTCACTATCCAAAAAAGACGCGTACTCTTTCAGGATATCATGATATACATTTCCGTAATCTCTTGCATCCAGCTTACCGCTCTCCCTCTCATTAATATTAAGACAGTATTGCAGGAAATATTTATATGCACATCTTCTGTAGCTCTCCAGCTTAGACACACTACCGACAGGATTGTCAGAATCAACCAATTCATCATACAGTGTCTTTTGAACCTTCTCCTCGTTATGATAAAAAAATGCACCCCTCATAACATTTTCAAGAGCATTGATATTATTAACCCTACAATACTTAAGCAAGCTTAATGTTGCCTCTAAATCGTTAATCTTTTCAAGGGAAGTTATGCTTACATCAATATCGTCATGACTTTCTTCATGAACGAGCTTTCGAAGAGCCGAAGATACATACCTTGACGAAGATTCAAGTGTGACAAGATAGTCATAGGGTGACAATTCACTTTCTCCTATTAACTCATAACCGGCAAAAAGACTAGCCAATTCATCTATCAGATAAGACTTGTTAAGTGGCTTGGCTTCACTGTCGTTAATACTGTAAGTAATACACAGCTTCTCACTCGCCTTGGTAAGAATCATATATACATAGAATCTCTGCATGAATGATTTCTCTCTGTCAGTAGGTGCAAGCAACACATCCTTTTTACCGAGAAATTCCTTTAAGCGGACACGTTCACTTTGAGATATTATTCCACTACTGTTATATGTTGCAGGAATCGCACCGTCATTGACCCCCATAAGGTACATAACCTTAGGCTTGTCATACCTCGTACGCTCCAAATCACCAATCAAAACACAATCATTGGACATGGGGATTGTGGCAATCTTAGCGCCTTCACATGCCGCTAGCATTATCTCAACATATTCCTTTATACCAATTTCTTCTCCCTCTAACAAGGCAACCATCTTATCTAATATAGAAATTATCACTTTGTATATCTGAGAGTATTCCTTTGCCTTGATATCCTTTCCTGCCTCTTCGAATTCTATAGTCTTTTTGTTAAGCTTATATTCCACATTATAATCGCATAGAAGATTGTAGAGAGCTGTTGAAATTTCCTTTACGTCTGTACATTCGTTTACACTGTTATAGAAATTGACTAAAGGCCCGACGAATCGGTCTCTTATGTCATTAACCATAGAAAGCCTTCCTGCAAATGCTCTTGGCTCATATGTAAATTCACTACTGTAGGTCTTTACTCCTCTGACTTTGGACGCATGCAAATAATTATCCAATATATCTGCTTCATGCATTGTAATATCAGTTAAGTTACATCTGATAAAATGCATTACACTATCCGCCGAGAAATTATATTCTACAATCATAAATGCACTTCTTATGAACTCAATAACAGGATGAAAAATCACACTTGCAGAGCTGTCAATATAAAAAGGTATATTGTATCTTTGAAATATTCCCTCAAAATGATTCTTATACGCTTCAAGATTAGGAACGCATATGGCTATATCCCTATACCTTCTGTTATGCTCTCTTATATCACCTGCAATTGACGTGGCAACATATTCTATCTCATTTCTCGGATTATTAAGACGATGAATCTTAAAGCTCTCTCCTATATCATCTCCTTTATATGTATTATTATCACCCGCTCTAAACAGATGTCTTTCGATAAATTCAATTGCGCCTCCTTTACTCAGTCTGTAATTCTTATCTAAAAGAAGCGCGTCTTCAATCTCAACGTTACACATTTCACAGATTCGTCTTGTTCTTGCAATCATATTCTTACTCATGGCAAACAATTCGTATTCCTTGATGTCTGCGTAGAGTGCTTCTGCAGAGTCCATAGTGACAACAACATATGATTTGTTGACTCTGGGCAGAATCTCTTTAAGAAGCTCATTCTGCAAAGGAGTAAAGCCGGTAAATCCGTCAAATACAAATACACTGTCATCAA
>ODAI010808364.1_pt1 | contig 11555 bp, 9 predicted proteins | sample 1539321 | NCBI WGS metagenome assembly ODAI01 (sample SAMN02144231, study PRJEB22623) | gut metagenome | biome: sheep rumen | host: Ovis aries | place: New Zealand
GTTTCCGTATTCTTTCTTCACGCTACAGAAATAAAAGAAAAAGATTTACTCTTCGTGCTACATTGATTTGTGCCATCTATAATTTTCAGCATTCACTTTAAAGTTTCCGAACAGGTCTACTATGTCCTTACAGATGATACTTTTTTTGAGTATTCAATGGCAACATCTAAGGGGACGAAGATGCCTCGTGGTGATAAAAAAGCTATTATGGAATATGAAGTGCCAGATTTCAGCTATGAAGATCAAGAGAGAATTGTGGGGATTCTGGAAGTACTGGACAGTAAAATTCGGCTTAACACAGAAATAAACGAGAATTTAGCGGCTTAAAAGTCAAGGTCGGATACGTCCAGTTCACCGGACATCAGCTTTGGTAGCAAGGAATCTCTTATAAGGGATAAACGCTCATTTTCTTCTTGATTTGTAACGATTATTTGCGTCATAGGAGATATAACATCATTAAATTGCATAAGCGTTTTTTCATCCGGAAGCGTGACTTCTATTGCTTTCACTCTTTCACGAGGAAGATCCGTTTGACCGGTACTGCCAGTATGAAGAGCCTCAATTTCTGCTTCATGTGTTATTCCCCAGAATCCAATATAATTCTTTAAAAGCGCTGATTTCGGGCGAACAATTGTAATATGAGAATCTACAGTCATATTTTTCGGCTCAAACCATACTTGGGCAACGCGTCCTAATGTTCCTTGTCCTGTCGAATTTATCAGAAGGTCACCTTGTACAAGCCATTTTTCGGTGACAGCTTTAGGAACATGACGACGTGAAGGAGTAAAATCAATAGTGTGATTACGAATGCACTTTTGATTCAGGATGATTTGATCTGAATCCTCATCATATTTAGGCGCTATTCCACGAAAAACAAGGCAAGTTATATCTTCGATTGTTACTGTTTTCCATGAAGAAGGCATGATGCCTCCGTTGAGAGAGTACTCGTAGAACCAAGATTTGTGTATCGCTACAGCTTGCTGAAGTAAATTCTCGTTTACCTGATTAGAGGTGATTAAATGCATAACTTTTATTATGATGAATCCGAACATAGCAGGGTGATCAATCTTTCCACAATTACAGGAAAAACATATTATGATAATTTTCTGGCCGTTATTGTTGGCTGGAACTCCACAAAAGAAGAGACCATAAAGCAGAAATACTTAGCTTTTGAAGCAAAATATGCCGAACGCAAGAAAAAAGGCGAATTGAAAAGCAATACCTTTAAGAGCGATCAGTTCATAAATGGTTTCGCTTCTTTTAACAAGCCAAATGTGGAGATGCTTAATGATCTGTTTTCTATCATAGATGATGATTTCTTTATCTATCTTTTTGTGGAAAGCAAGATAGAATATATTATCCTTCAGCTATTCAAAGACTATGAGAATAATCTCTTGGTCGATATGGATTTTATTCGATATTCGATTGTTAAAGCTATCCTCACCTATCTGCCAGAGAAAGTAATCAACAATATGTATGCTGAACCGGATGCATTCGTTTCTTCACTGATAGAGTTCTTTCAGAACAGAATCGAGCTTAACAAAAAGAACCTTGTTCTTAAAAAAGCGGAAAATCAGGCATTTGAGGTTATTCTTTTGGTATTGCAAGACGTAGAGCCACCAATATCTATAAACTGGGATTATCATATGCCTTTTGTTGGCTTTGATTCTTTCCTTAAAAGTAAGAGAATAACTGAATACAGTCTTACTATTGACAAAGAAGGTAACAGTAAAACGCTTGATGCTGCTATCGAGATAGGAATAGAAAACTGTACTGAATTAGATTCAACAGAGCATTTCGGGCTAAGAATCGCTGATATGCTTGCTGGCATTGTAGGGAAAATGATGAAGTCCTTATATCATTCATTAAAGAACGAGAGTAATAATGTCTCTGTATCAAAAACTCTGCTTGACAAAGCGTGGTTCAAATTGAGTTACGAACAATTGTGCTTATATAAAAAATTATATCATATTCTCTTAGAGATTAACAATGATTGGTACAAAATCTATGCCAGCAATTATTCTGACGATCTTATCAGTCTTTTAGGGTTGTTGGATTATATGAATCATTTCAAGTCCGTTGACGAGATACAAAAAGACTTTGATATGCACCCTGAGTATTGTAATAGCTGTATGTGCAGCAGACTTGAAGAACACTTCAAAAGGATACATAATAAACTGCCTGTTGAGCCTGTTGTTTCTGAAACAGATGAGTATTTCTGTAATAAAAAAGGTGCAAAGATTTACTTTGATATCAATAAACAGCCTAAATTGCTGATAAATGAAGGATATAATAAGTATCTTGTATTATCTGTTGGGGTTGATAAAGACGGTAATCCTTTAGCAACTATTGCAAGTGAACCTGAAAATCAGTGTTTCAGATTGCCTGAGCAATTGAGCGAATGGGCTATGACTATAATAGGAATGGCAAATATGGGAGAAAACTTGTTTCCGTCTGAGGTTATCTTTAGCAGAATAAACGGCAGGTACTATGTAGATATATTATAGATTAAGACAGTATAGAATACACCATATACAAAAAGGGACGGTGAAAAACTATCCCATTGATTATAAACGGAATTGAAGAGAACACCACATTTAACAGAAGTATTCTATAAAAGGAGTCGATGATGATTTTTGAAGAAAAGGAGACAGCATTAATTCAATTATTGCAAATGAGAGCCGAAACCGAAAAAGTTTTATTTCTTCCGAGACGAACAAAACAAGCCTCCCGAGTTTATAATCTTATACCCAACCATAATAAATGGAAATATTGGATTGATAGCTCAGGACATGATGCGCCTCCTCCGGATTTTTATTCGGACGAATTTCACATTATGATGGATGTCATGCGTGTTGATGATCATGAACGAAAAAATCCAAAGGGAAAAGTGTTTAGTCCGTACAAACAACACGAACGTGAGATATATCAAGAACTAGAGCAGAAAGGGATTTTCTCTCAATTCCCTAATGCGGATGTAATCATCAATGAGTGGAGTGGCTTGCCTACATACGAAGATCATAATTACACATTCTATAAGAAGAGTTTTTCAAGAATAATACAAAAGCATATTAAACATATTTCAAACTATAAAAAGAATCATCCTGGATACAAAGTGATTTTTTTCGTTTATGACGAATCAACCGCATATTTCCAGTCGCCGTTCGAGGTTAATAAACAATATCAACATACCCCTGAAGAAGAATGGTGTGGTGATCCGCATTTATTCTACGCGGATCCAGCTTTTATAAACACCTTTATAGGTCAAGGGATAGATTATTTGATTTGGTTTACCCCTTACAAGCAGATTATCAGTTGTGATGATGAAGCCAATATTCCAAAGATATGCTTTTTTGATTTATCACAAAAACATTTTGTTTTCAAAAAATATCAAGAAAATAGAATGGAAAGTGCAGAATTGTAAGCATGGTGGACTGGACAAATTTGCAATTATTCGTCTAGGTTCACATGAATACTAGTTCGATGAAAAAGGAATTGATGAACAATGCCATATACCGAAGCGAGTTATGAGAACGCTATCATACAGCTTTTCGAGGAAATGGGTTATACGCATCTGTACGGACCGGATATAGATCGTGACTATAAAATCCCGCTGCACATGGACGAGCTTACAGAAGCCCTCTATCGGCTCAACCCTAATCTGCCAGATGATGCTATCGCCGATGCACTGTATAAGCTGCAAAACTTTGAGAACGGCGAACTGGTACAGAAAAACGCTGAATTTATGGACTATCTGCAAAACGGCATTGAAGTCCGCTACACTGAAAAGGGCGAAGAGCGTTCTGCGCTCTGTTACCTTATTGATTATGAAAACACGGACAATAACTCCTTTATTGTTGCAAATCAATGGATGTTTATTGAAAATGATGAGAAACGCCCGGACGTACTGCTGTTTATCAACGGGTTGCCCGTGGTGCTGATGGAGCTGAAATCTCCATCCCGCAAGGAAACCGATGCTTCCGAAGCATATACACAGATCAGGAACTATATGCATTCGATTCCATCCATGTTCATTTATAACGCGATCTGCGTTATGAGCGACCTGTCGGAAAACCGTGCAGGCACAATCACTTCCGGCGAAGACCGTTACATGGAGTGGAAAACAAAGGACGGCAGCTACGAAAACACACAGTATGCGCAGTTTGATACCTTCTTTGAGGGCATCTTCCAGAAAGAACGCCTGCTGGACATCCTGAAAAACTTTATCCTGTTTTCAAATGAGGGCTTGCAGAGCTTTAAGATTCTGGCAGGCTATCATCAATATTTCGCTGTGCGCAAAGCTGTGGAGTCAACAAAAAGAGCCACCGTTACCGATGGTAAAGGCGGCGTGTTCTGGCATACACAGGGAAGCGGAAAGTCGCTGTCAATGGTGTTCTATGCCCATTTGCTACAATCCGCCCTTGAAAGTCCGACCATCGTTGTTATCACGGATAGAAATGATCTTGACGACCAGCTCTACTTTCAGTTTACGAAGTGCAAGGCATTTCTCCGGCAGGAGTCTGTTCATGCCGAAAGCCGTGAGCATCTGAAAACACTGCTTGAAGGCAGAAAAGCGAACGGCATCATCTTCACAACGATGCAGAAGTTGGAGGAATCCGGCGAACCGCTGTCTGAGCGCAGAAACATCATCGTTATGGCTGATGAGGCACACAGAGGACAGTATGGTCTGACCGAGAAAATCAAAATGACACAGAATGAGGACGGTGAGCTTGTTGCGAAAAAGGTTATCGGCACTGCTCGTATTATCCGTGATACGCTGCCAAACGCGACATATATCGGCTTTACAGGCACCACGATCTCACTGGAGGACAGAAATACCCGTGAGGTATTCGGTGATTACATTGACATCTATGATATGACGCAAGCTATCGAGGACGGTGCTACACGTCCTGTCTATTATGAAAGCCGTGTTATGAAGCTGAAACTCGACGAAAACACACTGCGGCTTATCGACACGGAATATGACATCATGGCTCAGAATGCTGATGCTGATGTCATCGAGCGCAGCAAGCGAGAGCTGGGACAGATGGAAGCTATCCTCGGTCATGAAGACACCATTGCCTCTCTTGTCGATGATATACTGGATCATTATGAGAATTACCGTGAGAATCTCCTGACTGGTAAAGCTATGATCGTAGCATATTCCAGAGCGATTGCCATGAAAATTTACAAGCGCATTCTCCAAGTGCGTCCCGGCTGGGAAGAAAAAGTTGCCGTTGTCATGACGGGATCGAATAAAGATCCGGAAGAATGGCATAACATCATCGGCAACAAGCATCATAAAGAGGAACTCGCACAAGAATTCAAAGATAACGATAGCCCGCTTAAGATTGCTATCGTTGTCGATATGTGGCTAACCGGATTCGATGTTCCGTCTCTTGCTACAATGTATGTTTACAAGCCCATGATGGGTTATAATCTGATGCAGGCAATTGCACGTGTCAACCGTGTATTCCGTGATAAGGAAGGCGGTCTGGTAGTCGATTATGTCGGCATCGCATCTGCGCTTAAGCAGGCAATGAACGATTACACAGTTCGAGACAAGAAGAACTACGGTAATACTGACATTGCAAAAGTAGCATATCCGAAGTTTCAGGAGAAGCTTTCCATTTGTCGTGATCTGCTACATGAATATGATTACTCAGCCTTTTTCGGCGGCAATGAATTGACAGCCGGAAGAACGATCACGGGTGCTGTAAACTTCCTTATGGACAGAAGCCGAGAAAGCGACCGGGAAAGCTACACCAAAGAAGCATTGCTGTTGAAGCAGGCACTGTCCCTTTGCTCTTCCATTGCAGAACATTTGGAACGTGATAAAGCTGCCTTCTTTGAAGCGGTTCGTGTATTGCTGATGCGAATTCTTAATCAGGGCGGCGGGAAAAAACTCTCGCTCCCGGAAATCAATGCGAAAATCAATGAATTGCTGAAGCAGAGCGTTAAAAGCGATGGTGTTATCAATCTGTTCTCGGACAAGGAGCAGGATTTCTCGCTGTTCGATCCACAGTTCTTGGAAGAAATCTCCAAGATGAAAGAGAAGAACCTTGCCGTTGAGCTGTTAAAGCGCTTAATTGCTGAGCAGGTTCATATCTATCGCCGCACAAACCTCGTAAAATCTGAGAAGTTTAGTGAAATCATGCAAAGTGCCATGAACCGTTATCTGAACGGTATGTTGACCAATGAAGAAGTTATACAGGAAATGCTCTCTCTCGCAAAGCAGATACGTAAGGCAAAAGAAGCGGGTAAAAAGCTCGGTTTAACCACCGATGAACTTGCATTCTATGATGCACTGACCAAGCCACAAGCGATTAAGGATTTTTATGAAAATGAAGAACTTATTGCTATTACAAAAGAGCTTGCTGAAACGCTGCGCCGCAATCGAACCATCGACTGGCAGAAGCGAGATAGTGCACGGGCAAAAATGCGCATGATGATAAAAAAGCTGCTGAAGAGTCATCGCTATCCGCCAGAAGGAATGGACGATGCTGTTCAGACAGTTATGTCGCAGTGTGAGCTTTGGACTGACAATAATGACATGACAAGTAATGCGTAAAGTGGGGTAATGCAAATGAATGAATTGCAATCATTATCTTTGATTTTCCAGAACAAAATATTTAGAATACCAGATTATCAGAGGGGCTATGCGTGGCAAGATTCGCAGCTCCGTGATTTTTGGGAAGATATTGTAAATCTTCATAAAGACCGCTATCATTACACAGGTCTGCTTTCAATGAAGGTGTTAGACAAAGAAGAAAGCAAGCAACTCGATAATGATGACCAATGGCTTCTGCAAAGCGGTTTTAAGGCATATCATATTGTTGACGGTCAGCAGCGATTGACAACTTTTATGATTGTGCTTAATGAAATCATAGAACTTATAAGTGCGCTTCCTGAAAATGCGGATAAACCCGATGACCAAATATATCTCGGATTTGAAAACATCAAGGATATCAAGGCGAAATATATCAGCAGAAAAAGACCACCCGATGGAATAATTACAACCTATATGTTTGGTTATGAAAACGATAATCCAAGTGCTGAGTACCTCAAATATTGTATTCTTGGGCAGCCGTTTGGCGGTACTATACGAGAAACATATTATACTAAGAATCTTCAATATGCTAAATCTTTCTTCGCTACGGAGCTTCAATCTTATTATGATAATCACGGTATCGATGGAATTGCGGAACTGTATAAAACGCTCACGCTTCATCTGATGTTTAACATTCATGAGATTGAAGACGATTATGATGTGTTTGTAGCGTTTGAAACTATGAATAACCGTGGAAAACGCCTCACAAATCTTGAATTATTAAAAAACCGTCTTATCTATCTGACAACTTTGTATAACGAAAAAGTATTAGATAAAACAAATGAGATTGCTCTCAGAAAGTTGATAAATCGTGCATGGAGAGAAGTATATTATCAGCTTGGCAGAAATAAAGAAACGCTATTATCCGATGATGAGTTTTTGAGAGCGCATTGGATTATGTATTTTGCATATTCAAGAAAGAAAGGCGATGACTACATCAAATTTTTGCTCCGTAAGTTTTCTCACAAATCCATATATGAAAACACTCTCCAGCCGGTAACGGATATTGTCGATGCAACATTATTATCTGATTCCGAAAATGACTATGATGACGAGGACGATAATAACGCTGAGGCTTCGGAGCCTGTTTCGGGTGATTTCTTAAAACCGAAAGAGATAATGGACTATGTTAACAGTCTGAATGAATCGGCTGAATTTTGGTATTATACTTTTTATCCTGCACAGTGTTCAACCATTAGCGATGAAGAACAGGTGTGGATTGAGAAATTGAACCATATAGGAATTGGCTATTTCCGACCGCTAATTGCTGTTTCGCTGATTCCAAGATTAGGAATTGACAAGAATACAAGAATCAGTTTCTTCAAAGCAGTAGAGCGTTTCATTTTTATCAATTTCCGTATGGCGATGTTCCAGTCAAGTTATAAAAGCAGTGACTATTACAGAAAAACTCGTGAAGTTTATACAGAGAACTTGTCGCTGGAAGCAATCACCACAGATCTGAATGAAACAACAGACAGCAATGCTTCTGATGCTATCAGAGTTTTTCTCACCAAAATGAATCGCCGTTTTATTTCAAAAGACGGATTCTATAGCTGGAGAGAGCTTCGATATTTCCTATACGAATATGAATACTCACTTGCGACAAAGTATAAACTTGAAAAGCTGTCATGGGCACTTCTTACTGAGGTTGTAAAGGACAAATTGACGGTTGAGCATATTTTACCTCAAACGCCTACCAAATTATACTGGAGAAACAGCTTCCGTCAGTTTTCCGAGGCGGAATTAAAATACCTCTCAGCATCACTGGGTAATATGCTACCGCTATCACAGAGCATCAATTCGAGCCTGCAAAACGACAGCTTTGATGATAAAAAAGCTCGAGGCTACGCAAATGGCTGCCATTGTGAGATAGAAATATCCAAAGAGCAAGTATGGGATGCACAGCATATTTATGATCGCGGATTCAAACTTCTTCATTTTATGGAAACTCGATGGGGATTTAAATTTGAGAGCGATGAACAGATGGATGAGCTGCTTCACATTGGATTTGTAAAGGATGGCAGAGATGTACCACCTGAGATTTCGGATGATAATGTAGTTGCAAATGTGATTCCCAAAGGAAAAGATAAAAGTGATAGATCTAAGGCTATAGCTGCGCTTATTCATAGTTGGGCGAGTATAAAGGATGCTGCTGGTGAAATACGAGTAAATGAAGAGAAATGTGGAAGAAAATACTGTAGATTTACTACTGATGCGTTATCAGCATTATTACCTGATGCAACAGAAGCTAATAGTGGTTGGGGGACAAAAAACCATTACTTTTTTGAGATAGTCAACGATACAGGTAAGCAGATTTATATGCAACTGGCTTTTAGCTCTCTTAATATGCCGGACGAACAGAAAAAGCGTTGTGAAGCAATCCTCACTCATTTATCTACCAGAAAACATAAATCCAACTGGAAGTGGTGGTGTCCTTTCATTATAAAACACGAAGTGATACCCAATAACATGAGTGATGAGGATATTGTTAAAATACTCAACGCTCAATATACTCTGATGCAAGAGTTTGAAAAGAGACTGATAGATGTACTGTCAGCAAATTGAGAGAACAAAAACGACTAGATTTATAAGTATCTCACGCCGCAATGAATTGCGAACCACTTTATCCTATAAATGCGGAGGTGATATCAATTGAAATTCAGATTACTTATAATTGCCGCACTATGCCTGTCCCTGACAGCCTGCGACACTGATACAACTATGCAGCAGCCGTCCAACCAGGTGGCAGAGCAGACTGCACCTTCCGCGAGTGTCTGCAAGGCAACGGTCACAGAGGTCAACGGCAATACCGTGCTCGTAAAACCGACAGATGGCTCGGCGGAACGAAGCTCTGCCGATCAGTTTTCCTTGTCAGCATCTCTGCTTGACGAGGGAGTCAGTCCGGCTGTTGGCATGACACTTGAGATCACCTATGATGGCGGCGTGCTTGAGACCTATCCGGCACAGTTTGGAAATATACAGAAGGTCTCTGTCCTGTCTGAGCCTTCAATTACGCCGCCTGCTGACAAAGGAACTTTGATGAACGATCTTGACTATGAGATCTCTACCGGAGATTCCTATAATTCGCAGTATAAGCAGCGTGGGTATTGTATTGATGTCGTAGACAACAAGTATCAATACACCATATGCAGCGGAGAATGCTCCACCGGTGGCTACGGGATCAAGATCAAAGGACTTGACTGCCTGGACTGCGGAACGGTGATCGTGACCGTAGAGGAAACTGCTCCGGCGCCGGATACGGTGGTCACAGAAGCATTGACCTATCCGAACTGTACGATCGCACTCTCTCATGAACCACCTGACGGTATCATCATCCAGACCGCCAATGGGGTAGAATTCGAGCGCCTCAATACGGCGTCAGAGCCTTGAATCAGAAAGGAAATCAGCTATGAAACAATTTGTGGAAGTACATTATTTTGTGAAAGACGGAAAGCGTGACGAATTCTACAGAGCGATCATGGAAAGCGGCATCGCAGCAGCGTCACGGGCAGAGGAGGGCAACGAGAAATATGATTACTACCTCGGCTTCGAAAATGAAAATGAACTGCTGCTCATCGAACTGTGGGCATCCGCAGAAGCCGTATGGGATCATTCGCAGCCACCGCATTTCAAGGCGCTCGGTGAGCTGAAACAGGAATATGTGACAGATACGGCGATCATGCGGTATGATGTGGCTGACTAAGAGGGCATTGTATGAAAGAATTTGAACACAAAGTCGCCGTTATCACAGGCGGCGCACATGGAATCGGCAGGTGCATTGCAGAGAAATTCCAGAAGAACGGCGCATCTGTCTGCGTGATCGACAAAGCAGAGGGCGATCATTTTGCCGGGGATATTTCCGACAAGGTGGTGCTGGAAAGGTTTTCTGAACAGGTCATCGCGGAACATGGTCACATTGATTATCTCATCAACAATGCTTTGCCGCTGATGAAAGGCATCAACGAGTGCAGCTATGAGGAATTTCAATATGCCCTCTCCATTGGCGTAACTGCGCCGTTTTATCTGTCAAAGCTGTTCATGCCATATTTCAGCAATGGCGGCTGTATCATCAATATCTCCTCCTCCCGTGACCGCATGAGCCAGCCGCAGACCGAAAGCTATACAGCGGCAAAGGGCGGCATTGCAGCGCTGACCCATGCGCTTGCGGTCAGTCTTGCAGGCAAGGTGCGTGTGAATTCTATCTCGCCGGGGTGGATCGACACTGCGTACACGGTCTATGAGGGCGCAGATGCGGTGCAGCAGCCGGCCGGCAGAGTCGGAACCCCGCTGGATATTGCCAACATGGTACTGTTTCTCTGCTCGGAGAAGGCAGGGTTCATCACTGGCGAGAATATCTGCATCGACGGCGGCATGACAAAACTGATGATCTACCACGGCGATCATGGGTGGTCGCTTGATACAAAGTAAGTTCGGGGGGCGCATATATGGGTAAGCTGTCAAAACCGCAAAAAGTGATCTCCGGCATACTGAAAACAGTGGTCATTCTTTCGGCGGTGATTGGCACATTTTTAAGCTGGCACGCCGGACGAAACTCCTTCATGGGCGGCAGGACAGTGTTTATGTTTTTCACGATCCAGTCCAACATCGCACTGGCGATCATCTGCCTGACCGGGCTTGTCAAGATGCTGAAAAACAAGCCGTTCAGCGACCTATGGTACATCATCAAATTTGTCGGCACAGTCTCGATCACGCTGACAGGCGCTGTGTTCTGCTTTGTGCTTGCACCGACCATGCAGCATGATGCTTGGAATATCCAGAATATCCTGACGCACGTTGTTGTGCCGGTTGTCGGGATACTGGACTTTTTCGTGACGGGCATCAGCAGCAATATCAGGAAGCGCAGCGACCTCTGGGTCATCGTTCCGCCGATCCTGTATGCGATCTATGCCGGGATCGGCTATATGCAGAACTGGCAGTTTGCCGA
>ODAI013407512.1_pt1 | contig 11555 bp, 10 predicted proteins | sample 1539321 | NCBI WGS metagenome assembly ODAI01 (sample SAMN02144231, study PRJEB22623) | gut metagenome | biome: sheep rumen | host: Ovis aries | place: New Zealand
CAAATCCTCGCGCTTGAAATATCCGCGCATTACCGTGGGTCCCTTCACCTGCAAAGTTCCCTTCTGTCCGTTTGGAAGCACGTTTCCGTCATCATCAACAATACGCACCTGAACACCGCGCAAAGGAGTGCCCACAGTACGCATGACCGGATCCGCTATGGGACGAACACAGACAATGGGAGCAGTCTCTGTAAGACCGTAGCCCTCCACGACCTTGATTCCGACCGCCCAGAAAAATTTGTCGATGTATGCGGGATAAGCGCCACCACCTGCGATTCCGGCACGGAAATTTTTACCAACGACTTTCTTGAGCTTGCTGAAGACCAAAAGTTTTCCCAAAAGACGGACGGGATAAAGCAAAAGCCACGGCAAGACAAGGAGAGGCCACCAAAGGGCAAGATGATCGTTTCCAAAACGTGCGGTCTTTCTCCTGAGCTTCACATCGATTGAGCACCAGAGTTCAGATTCCGCAACGAAAAATTTAAAGAGCGCAAGACTGATTCCGCCGGCCTTACGCATTTTTTTCCATATTCCGTCATAGATTGCTTCCCAAACTCGTGGGACAGCAGGAAGAAGGTAGGGATTCACTTTCTGGAAATCCGCGAGCAAAATGCTTCCGATGGGCTTACTGTATACCATGCCAGCTCCCTGGCTGATTATGACGTACTCGACCTCACGCTGGAAAACATGCCACACGGGGAGAACGCAGAGAGCCTTTTCGCCCGGATTCATGAAGATTCTCTCGTCCACGTCATCAAGCTGGGAGATGAAATTTCCGTGGGTCAGCATGACGCCCTTAGGAGTACCCGTTGTTCCGCTCGTAAAGATGATTGTGGCAAGGTCATCCCACTGTCCCTTCTCAAGCTCTCCCTCAACCACGTCAGGATGGGTCTTCCTCCACTCATGTCCGCTTTTCACCACGTCGTAAAACTGATAGAAACGGAGCCCCATGTCGGCAACACGCTTTTTCTCGCTCTCGTCCACAGGGTCAAAGGCACAGATTGCCTCAAGGGTCGGAACGCTTTTTTTTATGTTCAGGATTTTTCTTACCTGGGTCGTGTTCTCCGCAATCACAATCCGGCACTCGGCGAAGGAAAGTATGTAGGCCAAATCAGTCTCGCTCGCGTCACATCCACGGGGAGTGTCCACGCAACCAAGAGCCAGAAGCCCCATGTCCGCCTGCTGCCATTCTTTTCTGTCGTCACTGATAAGACCAATTCTCTCACCGCGGGTCACACCATGCTCAAGGAGTCCGCCCGCGAAATCCAGCACGTTCTGATAAAACTCGTGATAGTTGGTGGGATCAAAGTCCCCGGCCTTGTTTCTCGTGTACTGTGCGTTCACCTCAGGATATTTCTCTGCCACACGGCGGAGCATTTTTGGCAATGTGTTTCCTTCAATCTGCATGGATTCAGCCTTCCTAACTTTCATAAAAATCACGGATTGTACTTTTCAAAATTCCGCAATCTGTCATCATTATAGAGATAGGAAAAATAAAAAGCAATGAGATTTTGATGGAATTTTCGGGAAAATTTGCAAAAATATAGCAATTCTCCAACTTTTGAACGCTATTTTACAAGTGATTTTTTCTCACGCAGGCACATTTTTACTAATTCAAGACGCAAGATTTTCAAAACATCGCTATAATCCAATTTTACAACGCTATTTTCATATCTACTTAAAACCAAAAAAAATCCGCCATGAAAGACTCATCTCCCATGACGGACTCATTATGAGATTGAAAAATCAATGATGGAAAAGTCTTACGCCCGTGAACGCCATGACCATGCCGTACTTGTTGCTGACCTCAATCACATTGTCGTCGCGGATGGATCCTCCGGGCTGTGCAATCACTTTCGCGCCGCTTCTGTGGGCCCTCTCAATGTTGTCTCCGAACGGGAAGAACGCGTCGCTTCCAACGGCAACGTCGGTGTTCTTTGCAATCCATGCCTTCCTTGCCTCGCGTGTGAATGGAGCCGGCTTTGTGTTGAACCATTTCTGCCACTCACCCTCTCCAATCACGTCCTCCGCATCCTCGCCCGTGTAAACGTCGATTGTATTGTCGCGGTCAGCCCTCTTGATGTCTGCCTTGAAATCAAGGTTAAGTACCTCGGGAGCCTGTCTGAGCCACCATTTGTCCGCCTTGTCGCCCGCAAGCCTCGTACAGTGAATCCTGCTCTGCTGTCCCGCACCGATTCCGATGGCCTGTCCGTCCTTCACGTAGCACACGCTGTTTGACTGTGTGTATTTCAAAATAATCAGGGAGATGAGAAGATTGTCCCTCTCTTCCTTACTAAGCGTCTTGTTCTTGGTCACGATGTTTTTCAGGCACTCGTCGTCAATCTTCAAGAAATTGTGTCCCTGCTCGAAGGTCACTCCGAAAACCTGCTTTTTCTCAACCGCCTCGGGAACATAATCCGGGTCAATCTTCAAAACGCAGTATCCGCCCTTTTTCTTTGCCTTAAGGATTTCAAGCGCATCGTCATCATAATCAGGCGCGATGATTCCGTCACTCACTTCCTTTTTAATCAACAAAGCGGTCGCCTTGTCGCATTTGTCGCTCAGGGAGATAAAATCACCGAAAGAGGACATACGGTCGGCTCCACGTGCGCGGGCATAGGCACAGGCAAGAGGGGTAAGCTCAACGTCATCGGTGTAGTAGATTTTTTTGAGAGTGTCGGAGAGAGGCCGGCCAATCGCGGCACCAGCGGGAGAGACATGCTTGAAGGATGTAGCCGCAGGAAGCCCGGTTGCCTCCTTGAGTTCCTTCACAAGCTGCCATCCGTTCAAAGCGTCGAGAAGATTGATGTATCCAGGTTTGCCGTTCAAAACAGTGAGTGGCAAATCGCCATTTTCCATGTAGACCCTCGCCGGTTTCTGGTTCGGGTTGCATCCGTATTTAAGTTCGAGTTCTTTCATTCCTTAATACTAATGCATTTTGCACATTTAAGCAACCACGGAAGCAAAAGTCAGCTCAGTTTGAATCCCTTCATTTTCTCGGAAAGATTCTGCACGTCCTCCCTGTTCTGCGCCGTGGAAATGGAAACCTCCTCCATGGCCGAAGTAATCTGCTCTATGTTTCCCGACATGATGTTCATCTTTTCGTCGATGTTCCGGCTCACTGCGTTCAGAAGTCCCATCTGCTTTACAATCTGCTGACCACCGGCAAGCATCTCGGAAGCACCTTCCTTAACCTCGTGCGTGGAATCATTAATCTGCTTCATGGCCTCAAGAACCTGCTGATTTCCCTCAGACTGCTCGTTCATCGCGCTCATCACCATGTTCTCCTGACTCTGCACGGTCTGGGCAAGCTCATAGATTACCTCGAAATTTTTCTGCACTTCCTTGGTGGTGGCGGAAACATTGGCGATGGATGCGGAAAGCTGCTTCAGACTCTGGTTGATTGCCTTACCCTGATTGTTGGACTGCTCGGCAAGTTTTCGAATCTCATCCGCTACAACGGCAAATCCACGTCCGGCCTCCCCCGCATGAGCTGACTCAATGGCTGCGTTCATGGCAAGAAGGTTCGTCTGACTGGCGATGGTCTGGATGATTTTACTGGCCTCCATAAGACCCGCAGACTCCTGTATGATTCCCTCAGCCGTCAGTACCGCGCTATGTACCGATTTGCGACCCTCGTCGGATGCATTTCCCAGCTTGTTTACGGTGGACGTGTTTTTCTCAAGGATGTGCGTCACGCTGCTTATATTGGCGACCATCTCATCAACGGCGGCGGATGATTCATTCACGCATGCAGCCTGTCCCACGACGCTCTCATTCAGCCTGTTGATTCTCGCCATAATCTGACTTGCAGATGTGTTCGCCTCCTGCACCCCGGACATCTGATTGTCCATCTCCATCTTTACCGAAGAAATGGAGCTCACGATGCTTCCCACGCTGTTTGATGCGGACCCCATGCTTTTCTCAAGTGCCAAAGCGGAATTCTCAGAACTCTTTGCCGAATCCTGGAATCCACGGAGGATGCCCTGTGTGTCATCGCGGAACTCATTCAGGTCATTCACCATCTCACCGAGCTCGCACCTAAGGATTATGTCCAGCTTTTTCCTTGTGTAGTCCTTCGCGGAAAGAGCGTCGGTAAAATCCTTGAGCTCAAGTATGCCGCTCTTGATGTCGTTTATGTTCAGGTAGATGTCAAGCATGGTCATCAAGCATCCGAAAGCACACAGAGGAAGCATCTTGGAAAGAATCAGGGTTCCGATTTTTTCACCCGAGAGATTGCGTGGAACCATGAGACATGAGATGGCCAGAAGAATAACCCCGCTTAGAGCAAAGAAAAGGGCCACCACTATGCGCTCGTTAAGTCCCATCGTAGTGTGTTTTTTCTCGAAGGGAAGCCATGTGAGATTACGCTCCAAAGTCTGAATGAATCGGATGTAGGTGAAAAGAGACGTCTCGAAAGCGATTCCTGGGAACATCACAAGGCTGTAAGGAAGAATGGACGTGCCCTCGAAAGCCGCGAAACTGAGTCCCTTAATCGACGCGAAAGAATAGAAGGCAAGTGGTGTCGCGAAAAATGAGAAAACGGGAAAGGCTATGACGAGTTTTTCCAGAACCTTCACAATCTTGTTCAGGCTGTCCACAGCCTCCTCACTTCCGTCGAATGTCTCCACCCGCTTGCTCAAAAACACGTATGCCGCCACCTGTATGGCAGTCTCCAAAATCAAAAGCAGCCAGACCAAGGGAGAAGAGAAAAATGCGAGCGACTCATGCAAAGCCATCCCGCCCACGAAGACGGAAAAGGGAAAGTAAAAAATATTCGGTGATATCGCAGTCCCAATCATCCAGACCAAAATTGATTTTGGAAGTGTCCGCTGTTCAATGCTCATAACAAAACCTCTTAAAACGCTTTAAAACCAACTGTCATCAATCTTAAAACGAAAATAAAAATAAAAATCGCTATCTCTTTAAAAGATATAGCAAAACCATCTATTTTTCAAGCAAAAATCCAAAAAAAATCAGCTCACAATCCGAAGCGAGAATCTTTTGGCTCCAAAGGCTTGATTTTTAGCAAAAAGAGTTCTATACTTCACCCCACACCCATTTTTAAGGAAGACGGCATGAAAACAGAAATCTTGAAAAAGCTATTCGTCCCCCAGTTCGCGAAAAAATTCCTCATTATGATTATCGGCATTTTCTTCATGGGATTTTTCCTTTCTTTTTTACTTGAGGTTGATTGGGGAACCGACCCCTTCACTTTCCAGAACACGGTCATCTCGAAGCGGCTCGGATGGTCTTTCGGAACATGGCAGCTCCTTTTGAACGCGGTCCTCTTTATCCCCGTCATCATCTTCAACAGGCGGCTCATAGGTCTCGGTACCCTCGCAAACATGGTTCTCATCGGCTACACGGTGGATTTTTTTCCGCTGGCTCTGGAAAATGACTTTCCCGCTTCTGGGTCAAATCTGCGGTGGAAACGGAGACGGAGGAATCTTGTGGGCAAAAATCGCAGTCTTTGTGCTGGCACTTTTCTTTTTCGTGATTGCGGCTTCCCTTTACATGAACGCAGACATGGGACTTTCACCCTACGACGGACTTGCCTTCATCATCAGTCACAGGCTCAAAAAAATCCCCATTGCGGTCTCACGCATAGCCTATGATCTCTCGGCGGTGCTCATAGGAATTCTTTTCAGCATCGGAAGCGGAATCAGCATAAGGACGGCCCTCATCGGATCGGTGGCAATGTCACTCACATTAGGTCCCGCCATTCAGATTGTGGGAAAATTCGTGAACGGAAAGCTGCTCAGGATCCAGAAATGAACTCGGCAATCTGTTTTACCGCGGCACGTCCCTCGCTCAAGTCCTGATGAAGCGGCCAGGAATGACACATGTTCTTGTAATGAATCTCCAGGGGAGTCTCGGTGCTTTCAATCCTTGCAATCAGGGAGCCCACCATGGGGTAATAGATTTCCTTCGTCCCGTAAAAAAGCTGGATGGGAGGAAATCCCGTGAAGTCGATTGATGACGGCTCAAAATCGGGACTGTCCATAGCGGCGTTTCCTGCCCAGCTCTTTACAATCAGATCGTTGGAGGCAAGAGTCTCGAAGATATCGGATTCCCCGGCCCTCTGCATCAGCTCGCGGTTCTTTTCCAGGCCCAGTCCCACCTTGGGTGAGATGAGAACGATTTTTCCAGGCTTGTGCGCCACCCTTGAGAAAAGACTCAAAGCCATGTTCGCTCCAATCCCGTCACCCGCAAGAGCTATCCGGTCGGATTTGAAATCCTTGAGCAGGTTCGCATAGACTTTCTGAAGCCACCTCAAGGCAAACCTCACGTTGTGTTCCGGAGCAAGGGGATAAAACGGAAGGCATACATCACAAACTCCGGTTTCCAAAAGCCTCTCAACCGTCCTGAAATGACGCTCGGTAGGTCCTGCAAGTCCGCCTCCGCCGGCAATGTAAAAAACAGCAGTCCCGGATTTTCCCTCATTCGGACTGATTTTGAAATACTGGAAGCCGTCAAAGTTCTCTTTCTGCACGGAAAATTTCTTATATAAATAGGAAGGAATTTCATCCACAGGCTCGGGATGGGCAAGCGACTCGTAATACCGGGTCCTGTATGCGTCCTTTCCGATTTTGTTCCACATTTTGACGAAGCCTTCTTGCAAAAGATATTTTAAACTCATGTCCACATTCTAGCACAATTTCCGGGTCCTGTCCATAATCACTCTCCCCCGCAAAATCAGGTCCTAAGGCAGAATTGACAAAGAAGGGGGAATGGGGTAGACTTCACGCGTACAAAAAAAAGGAGGACTAAATGAAAAAATTCAGGCTAAAATCAATCCTGGCACTCGCGCTGGTGATTTCGGGAATTTTTGTCTCAATCTCATGCAAATCAACGTCATTCGCCGAACCAGAGATGAAAGAGAGGATGTACTGGAGCATCTGCGGAACTGACTCGAAGGGAAATCCCTCGACCGTGCATATTCTCGGAACAATCCACGTGGGCGACGAGAGACTTTATCCGCTTCCATCTCAGGTCATGGATGATTTTGAGAACGCCGACCGTCTTGTGGCTGAAATCTCATCTGAGGATATGGACGCTTTGCAGGGAGAGCTTGTAAAGTCACTTATCACCAACCTGATAAAGGCACAGGGAAGGAACGTCATGAACGAGCTTTCCGAATCAGAACTTGAGACGCTTTTTTCCGTGCTTGACGAGACGATTGCGCGTCCCTTGGGAATGTACGAGCCGTGGCTTCTTACGAACACAATCTCGGTCTTCCAATATGCGAGCTGCGGATTGGATGCAACGAAGGGAGTGGATCAGTTTCTTATGGACAAGGCGAAAAAGGACGGACGTTCATGGGAAGGTCTTGACACTCTTCAGCTCCAGATTGACGTTATGCAGTTCGGAACCTATGAGGAGCAGCTTGCCGTTCTGAAATCGATTCTGCTTGTGCTTGAGAATCCCGAGATTTTCAACAATTACATCAACAATCTTTATGAGGCGTATCTTGCAGGGGATGAGAAAGCCATGCTGGAAGCTGATGAGGACGAAGAGGAGCTGATGGGTGAAAGCGATCCCATGCTGGAAGTGTATTCAAAAAATTACAATGAGGCGCTTCTGACAAAAAGGAACAAGGCGTGGGCTGAAAAAATAAGGGGCTACCTGAATGACGGTGGCGAGACTTTCATCTTTGCGGGATCCATGCATTTTCTGGGCAAGGATTCAGTGTTCAGCTTTCTGGGCAAAAAATAGAGGAAGAGCTGCAGCTACAAGTTGAGCTTGTCTTCCGGATTGATTGCCTTTCCGTTCTTGTAGATTGTGAAATGGAGGTGGGGACCCGTACTCATTCCGGTGCTTCCCACTTTTCCAATGACGGTGTTCGTGTAGACGTAATTGCCCTTTTCACAAGTGATTTTGCTCATGTGTCCGTAAAGCGACTTGTATCCGCTGTGGTGCTGGACAATCACATAGTTTCCGTAGATGCTGCTCCAACCCGCCGTAATCACACGTCCCTCGCTCGTGGGGAAGATGGACGTTCCTTTCGGACAAGCCAAGTCAGTGCCTCCGTGGTAAGTGCGCTTGGAAGAGTCGAAGGGACTTACGCGCCATCCGTATCTTGAAGAGATGTAATAAGCTGAATGAAGCGGTTTTTTGAAAAGCTCGCCGCTCAGCTCAAGGAGTTTTCCCGGATCCATCTTTCCGTCAACCAAAAAGACGGTCGTTCCGGACCTGAGTTTTTCCGTGGCGGTCCTGTTGTTCGCAGTCAGAGTAGGCTCCACCTTCACGTCATTTCTCTTGCAGATTGTCTCAAGCGTCTCCCCGTCCTTTTGCACGGTATAAAGAACTCCCTTCATTGACGGAATCTTGAGCAGGGAATTCACCCTCAGGCTCAGTGCCGATGAGATGACTCCCTCGTTCGCGCTGAAAATGGTTCCGTTGTCCACACCGAACTGCTTGGCGATTACACCTACCGTGTCGTTCTCCTTCACCCTGTAGACCCTGTAGAAAAGCGGTGTCTCGACGAATTCCTCATCAGTCACATCATCCTGCGCGGCATCCTCAATCAAGTCCGAACCTTCCGCGATGAGTCCAGAATCCATGGAAAGACCAGCATCGTTTTCCAAAGGCTCCACGGAATCCCCGATGGCATTAAGCACCGCAAGCTCGGAATTCTCGTCAATATTGCTGTCAACAGGAAGACCGCTTATATCCTCCTCCGCAATATTCTCGCCCGGAAGAGGCTGATTATACTCATCGACCGCAAGATCACTCTCATCGGCAAGACTGTCACCAAGACCACCGCCCTGACCGCTGTAGTTGTTTATGTGGACAAGGACCGCCGTACTAGCGAATCCCAAAGTCATTGCCAAGAACATGGAGAGAGCGCCTGTCAGAATGACTTTCTCATGGGTCCTGACTTTGAGACGCTTCGTGTAGCAAATTTCCTTCGAAAAAATAAATTTCTGTTTCATCGTACCGTACCAACTATAAACTCATGGAACCGCCCATGTAAAAAAAATCAAGCTTGAGAAGCCGGTTCCCTTTCCTTTTTATTCAGCCCGATTAAGTAGGTCTCAAAGGATTCTGTCCTGCAGGCCTCCGGTTTGAATCCCTTCGCCGTGGCAAAAATCCCGCGCATCTTAATCAGCTCTTTCTGCTGATCCCCGTTCTGGAAAATCTTCACGCAGAAATTTCCTCCGGGCTTAAGCATCTCTTCGGCATACCAAATGGCCATCTCCACAAGCGACCTGGACCTTGCTGTATCAACTGTACGGTTGCCGGTAGTAAGAGGAGCCGCATCACAAACGACGAGATCATAGGGTCCGTTCTCCTTGATTTTGGAACGGATTTCCTCACTCAGCAAATCACCCTGGAAGAAAATCAGGTTGTCGCCCTTGACTGACTTAGCCAATGGATTCAAATCCACCGACACTATTTTACCAGATTTTTCGAGTTTGCGCAAGAGCCATGTGGTCCAGCTTCCGGGAGCGGATCCCAAATCAAGGACTGTATGACCGGATTTCAACATTCCGAATTTCGAATCAATCTCCTGCAACTTGTAGACACTGCGGGCGGGATAGCCTTCCTTGAAAGCCTTCTGAGACCAATAATCCGGTTTGCTGTAAGAATTGGACGCTTTTGCCATACCCCGTTATCGGCATTTTTCGCCGTTTTGATTAGGGAAAGCTTCCGATGGCACAGAGAATCCCCCGTTGGATATTACTCGTTGAACTAAATTTTTATCCTGCCCCGGAAACTTCTTGCCAGAGTCACTTTGTCAATGTACTCAAGATCACCGCCGACGGGAAGTCCGCTTGCAAGACGGGTAACAGTACAGCCTGACAATGATTCGGTCTGGGAAAGAACGTGCTGGATGTAGAGCGCCGTTGTGTCACCTTCCACAGTGGGATTCGTCGCTATTATGACCTCACGGATTTCCCCCTCCCTGACCCTCTCAACAAGAGATTTTATCCTGAGCTGATCCGGCCCCACGCCGTCAAGAGGAGAGATTACACCTCCTAGCACATGAAACAGTCCTTTGTACTCATTCGAATTCTCTATCGTTGAGACATCCTGGGGCTGCTCCACCACGCACAGAAGGGATCTGTCACGGCTCATGTCGGAACAGATTGGGCAAGTCTCGCTTTCCGTCCACGAGCCGCATATTGAGCAGGGATGTATTTTTTGCTGAAGGGTCGCAATCTGCCTTGCGAAACGGTCCATAAAAATCGGATCGGCTTTGAGAAGATGATTTGCGATTCTTGCGGCAGATTTTTTTCCGATTCCCGGAAGCCTTGAAAAACTTTCGGTGATTTCGTCCAGTGCGTTCATCAACCAAGCCCGGGGATATTCATTCCAGAGAGCATGGGCCCCAGTTTCGCCTTGATTTCTTCCTGAACGTTCTCCACCGCAGCATGATGGGCCGCCTTGATTAAGTCCTGGAGCATCGGAACGTCGCGGTTGTCCACGCAGATTGGGTCGAGCACAAGGTCAATCATCTCAAACTTTCCGTTCAAAGTCACGGTCACCATGTTTCCGCCGGAAGAACCAGAAGCCTGCACCTCCGCAAGCTGGGACTGAGCGTTCTCAAGCTGTCCCTTAAGGTTCCCGATGTTCTTTATCATGTCAAATGGATTCATATTTTCCTCTTTATTACTGACCGACAATCCTTCCGCGAAAGACATCCCGTATGAGAGCGACGTCCTCCGGCAGACTGATTTGTCCGGTTTCTTTTATCTCCTCTTTCAATGTAACAGAAAAAGCGATTTCTTGTCCATAGACCTTCGAGAGATATTTCGAAATCTTTGCGCTGCACGAGCGTATTCTGCTCAAGTCAAAATCCGTGGAAATAGTGCACTCCACGGTCCCGCCGTTTTTTTTCCAATTTTCGGTCTTTGAAATGAGCGCTCCGACAAAGGGCTCCGTCTCGGAAAAATCATTCTGGACTGCCTCACGAACTTTTTCCACGCTTGAAGTGTCCACAGCTGAGGACGGCACAATCTCCCTGTCAGACTGTTGTTCCGGAGATTTTTTTTCACCCTCGTCTTTCCGCACGTCAGGATTTTTTTGCTCCCTGCTTTGAAGAGAGTGCAGAAAATCACTCAGGTCTGGAGGCTCCTCACCATCCGGCGCATCCTGATATTCGGATCCGTCATCCTCAAAACTTGCTGAGTATTTTTCAGGCGGTTCAGCTCCGCCAAAATCAAAAGGGCGGTTTTCAGTCCTTGTCTCCTGATTTTGCAACGCAAGATTCTGCTGCTCAAGATTCTGCGGTTCAAGACTCCGCGCATCATCCCGCACTACCCTGGCCAAAGAAGCATTCGAAAGCATGGGACGCACGGCATCAAGGGCACGCTTGACTTCCATGGGAGAGACATAATCTTTCAGCCAGCACAATCTGCTTACGGCAAGCTCAAGCTCATACCTTGGACTCAGGGAGTAACGGATGTCTCGGTAAAGCTGCATGAAAATGGAAAGGGCCCGCTCAATCTGCACGCTGCTCCATGAGGAAAGAACGTCCGAGTTGAATCTTTCGGCTGCCTGTCCCAAAAGAGCCTCCTTCGTGATTCCGTTTTTAATAAGAAGAA
>ODAI010417436.1_pt1 | contig 11554 bp, 7 predicted proteins | sample 1539321 | NCBI WGS metagenome assembly ODAI01 (sample SAMN02144231, study PRJEB22623) | gut metagenome | biome: sheep rumen | host: Ovis aries | place: New Zealand
CCGGTGGTTGACCCGGCCGGTGAGGTTCACGCCCACGGCGCGGATCCGGGAGGGGTCCAGGTGATATTTCCGCAATTGTTTCTTCACGCAGGCGCACAGGCCGAGGACCGACTCTTCCGTGCCGGTCAGGGTGAAGGCGATCCCGTCCTGGAACTGGATCAGCCGGCCGGTGAAATCCGTGACGGCCAGCGTGAGTTCGTCTTTCCCTACCTCCACGCCCACGAAGAAGCCTGCGTCCGGGTTGAGCCCGTACAGGCTCGGCCGGCGTCCGGTGGCCGATTCCTGCTTGCCCCAGTCGGACAGGATGCCCGCCTGCTCCATCTCGCTGACGATGCGCGTGACCTTGGGTATGCTGGTTCCCAGTTCATTGGCGAGGTCCGAGAGGGAGTAGGTGTCTCCATTCTCGCAGAGGGCGAGAATGCTTTTTTTCTCCGCAGGATAGCGGTTTTTCAGCAGGCTGTCCAGGAAAGGTTCCATGATTGTATCGAATCAACGCAAAGATAGGATTAATCCGACAATTATACAAGCGGTAATATACTTGAACTGTTAAAATTGACATTTTTGTTTTTAATAAAATGTTAAAAACCTTTGATTTTTTCCTGGCGTTTATTAAATTTGTCGCAGACCATACGGAATCCGTTTATAAAGAATCGTCTTATGAATGCTATTGACTTTGGAGCCATGGCAGCACGTTATCGTAAGGAATTGTACGACAATGTCTTGCCTTTTTGGCTGGAAAAATCCCAGGATAAGGAGTTCGGCGGTTACTTCACCTGCCTGAACCGGGATGGAAGCGTCTTCGATACCGACAAGTTCGTCTGGCTGCAGGGCCGGGAGGTCTGGCTGTTCGCCATGCTGTACAACCAGGTGGAGAAGAATCCGGCCTGGCTCGCCTGCGCGCAGCAGGGGGCCCGCTTCCTGGAAAAATACGGCCATGACGGGAACTTCGACTTCTATTTTTCGCTCACGCGCGAGGGAAAGCCCATCATCGCCCCCTACAACATCTTCTCCAACACGTTCGCCTGCATGGCTTTCGCCCAGCTGGCCGTCGCAACGGGGAATGGGCATTATGCCGACATCGCCCGGAAGACCTTCCAGCGCATCCTGGACCGCCGCTCGAATCCGAAGGGCCGGTGGCTGAAGGCCGTTCCCGGCACCCGTCCCATGAAGGACTTCGCCCTCCCGATGATCATCTGCAACATGGCCCTGGAGATCGAGCCCATCATCGAGGACAAGTCCCTGCTGGACAAGACCATCGACGAGGCCCTGCACGAGGTCTTCGACGTGTTCTACCAGCCTGACCTGGGCGTGATGGTGGAGAACCTCGCACCGGACGGCAGCCTCATCGACTGTTTCGAAGGCCGGCGCATCAATCCCGGACATGACCTGGAGGCCCTGTGGTTCATGATGAACCTGGGCATCCGCCTGCACCGGCAGGACATCATCGACAAGAGTATGGAGATCGCCCTCCGGGTCATCGACTACGGCTGGGACAAGGAGTACGGCGGCATCTTCTATTTCATGGACCGCAAGGGCTATCCCACCCAGGAACTGGAATGGGACCAGAAACTCTGGTGGGTGCATCTGGAGAGCGCCATCGCCATGATCAAGGGCTACCGGCTCACCGGCAACGAAAAGGCCCTGGAGTGGTTCCTCAGGCTGGATGATTATCTCTGGACGCATTTCAAGGACCCGGAGTATCCGGAATGGTATGGGTACCTGAACCGCAGGGGAGAAGTGCTCCTGCCGCTCAAGGGCGGAAAATGGAAGGGCTGCTTCCATGTTCCCCGCGGCCTCTACCAGATTGGGACCATCCTGCAGGAAATCGCAGACAAAAAGTAAACAATGCCTCAAGATATGAAATCATTTACCCGTCTGATCGTTGCTCTGCTGGCCGGACTGTTCCTGGTCCAGGCAGCAGCCTTTGCCCAGGCCCAGGTCCGGGGCAAAGTGACCGATGCGGATGGCAAACCCCTCGCGGGTGTCACGGTGCTGGTGAAAGGCACCACGAACGGCACCATGACGGCGGCGGATGGAAGTTATTCCCTGCGCGCGGCCGAGGGCGATGTCATCGAATTCTCCTGTCTGGGCCTGTCCACGGTGGAGCGTACCTTTGACGGCAGCTCTGCCATCAGCGTCACCCTGACGGAGGATGCCCTTTACCTGGAAGACGTGGTCGTCGTGGGATACGGAACGGCGAAGAAAGAGACCCTGACGGCGGCCGTATCCGCCATCAAGGGTGATGAAATCCTGAAAGCGCCTGCGACCAATGTTTCCCAGGTGCTGGGCGGCAAGCTTCCCGGCATCTCCTCCGTGCAGGAGTCCGGTGAACCGGGCTTGGACCAGGCCTCGCTTCGCATCCGCGGTTCCGTGTACGGCGTCGCCTATGTCGTGGACGGCTATCCCGTGGACAACATCAACGACATCGACCCGGCCGACATTGAGAGCGTCTCGGTCCTGAAGGACGGCGCTTCGGCGGCGGTGTACGGCCTCAAGGCGGCCGGCGGCGTAATCATCATCACCACCCGGAAGGGTGACAAGGGCGATACCCGGATTACCTACAATGGTTCAGTGGGCGCTTCCATGAATGCTAATTTCCCGCGTTTCATGGACGGTCCGCAGTTTGCCTATTACTATGATGTGGCGCAGATGATGGACCTGCTGTCTAACGGCGAGATCGCTTCTCCCGAGGATTATGTCCCGTATTTCACCCAGAAGAATATCGCAGCCATGCAGGCTGGGACGGACGGTTGGGACAATGTCGATTACGTGAAGAAAGTCTTCGGAACCGGCCTGACGCAGAAGCACAATGTGACTGTCCAGGGCGGTAATGACAAGGCCCGGTTCTTTGTCAGTGCCGGTACATTAAACCAGAAGGGCAATATCGACAAGTTTGATTTTACCCGCTATAACATCCGCTCCAACATCGAAGGGAGCCTCTCCCAGCAGCTCAGCTACAAGGTCGGCTTGTCGGGCGTTATCGGCGACCGTTCAACCCCTGCATTCCTTTCGGGTGGCTCGGACGGCGGGGCCACCGAGGTCGGCTGGTTCTCCATTGCCCGCCAGGTTGTCCAGATGCACCCGTATCTTCCTGAGAAATACGATGGTTACTATACCGGCGCAGTCCAGGACAACCAGAGTTTCCTGGTCAGTCCGCTTGCCGCCATCTATGAGTCGGGTTACAAAAAAACCAGAAGTGCTTCGGCTTCTGTCAATGCCGCCCTCATCTGGAATATCCCTTTTATTCCGGGACTGTCCCTGAAGGCTTCCGGCTCCTATGACTACGGGGTGAGTTACAATAAGAACCTGAGTACTCCTTATACCCTTATGCAACGGGTCCGTACAGATGCCGGATGGGTCTGGCAGCAACGTACGGACAATCCCCATATCGCCAACAATGTGAACAACCTGGGGGAAGGCGTGACTTTCTCGCAGCAGATGGTGGGGCAGGCCAGCGCCGGTTATGTGCAGGCTTTCGGCAAGCACCATGTCGATTTGATGGCCCTTGCGGAAATCCGTGACTATAAGGGGAATGGACTCGCCGCGTATGCACAGGGCCTTCCGTTCGACTCTCTTCCGGAGTTGTCGAACGGAGTCGCCTCCAATTCACCGGTCAGCGGTTGGAGCGGCGCTTCCCGGAGCCTTGGTTTCGTGTTCAGGGCCCGTTACGACTATGCGGAAAAATACCTGGCGGAAGTGACCGGCCGTTACGACGGATCCTATAAATTCGCCGGCATGAGCAGGACCCGCTGGGGATTCTTCCCCTCTGTGTCCCTCGGGTGGCGTCTGTCCCAGGAAGAGTTCATGAAAGGCATCTCCTGGCTGGATGACTTGAAATTGCGTGCCAGCGTAGGCCTTCTGGGTAATGACAGTGTCAGCGAATATGCCTTCCTGAGCACTTACTCCCAGTCATCCAACGTAGCGTATGGCCAGAAGGGAGGAGCAACGGTGGTAAGTCCCGCTTACTACACGTCCGGCATTCCCAATACCGATCTCTCGTGGGAGAAAACCCAGAGCTGGAACGTAGGTATGGACTTTTCCCTCTGGGGAGGTCTGCTGGGAATGGAGGTCGACGGCTTCTACAACTATACCTACGACATGCTGACTTATCAGTCTACCGGATTCCCTTCGTCCATGGGTGGTTATTATCCAACGTGGGTGAATAAGAATGCCGTTGATGCCAAGGGTATCGATATCCTTGTGCGTCATCGTAATCATTTCACCTTGGGAGACGATCCCTTCTACTATGAGGTGACCGGCAGTCTCACCCGTTCGAAGACGCGCTGGCTGGTCTACAACGACGATCCCAATATTGTCGACTGGCGTAAACGTGTGGGGACCACCGTGGGCAGCATCATGTGCTGGCAGGCCGACGGCCTGTTCAGGACCGAAGAGGAAATCGATGAGGCCTCCTGGTACGGTACGCGTCCCAATGTGGGCGACATCCGCTACATCGACCTCAATGGCGACGGCAAGATCGATGAGGACGACAAAGGTTATTTCGGCCGTTCCAACCGCCCGGAACTCACGTTCGGCTTGAATTTCAACCTCGCATGGAAGGGGATTGATTTAAACGCCCAGTTCACGGGTGGCGCCCTCTTCGACATTTCCATGACGGGTACGTACTACAACGACAATGACGACAATACCATCTGGACCCAGACCTTCAAGGAAGGAGGCAATTCGCCGCTGTTCCTGGTTCAGAATGCGTACAGCGCATTCAATCCCGAAGGGACATTCCCGCGTCTGACCCTGGCCAAGACCACCCATGGAGGTGACAACGGACTCAGTTCCACGTTCTGGATCAGGGACGGTAAATATGTACGCCTGAAGAGTGCCCAGCTGGGATACACACTTCCCAGGAAGTGGACTTCCAAGCTGGGAATCCAGTCTCTCCGGTTTTTTGTCGAGGGACAGAACCTGTTTACCATCGACGGTCTTCCGGAAGGAATCGACCCGGAATCGCCTGGCGTGAACAACGGTTACTATCCGCAGCAGCGCCTGATGATGGGCGGTATAACTTTGACGCTGTAATAAGGGAGAAACAGTTATGAAAAAAGTATTGTTTCTGACTGCGGCCCTTGCCGCACTTGTGGCCTGCAACAACACGCTGGACCTTACGCCGACAGACAGGGTATCGGCCAAAACCCTATGGGAAACCACCCGGAACGCGGAGTATTCCGTCAATCACCTGTATTCCTACATCTGGGGATATTATTCTGCCCCTACGGCAGCCGGCCTTACCGAAGCCCTTACCGACGAACTCAAGTATACCTCGTACAACTTCAATGCGATGGCGTATATCCCTTCCTATCTGGCTTATTTCGAAAGCACGGTAACCGCCCAGACCATCGACGTGTACCTGGGCATGTGGGGTTCGCTGTATGTGGCCATCCGGGAGACCAACGAAGCGATCAACTATCTTCACGCTTACGGTCAGATGCCGGAAGCGGACAAGGTCAGACTGGAAGCCGAACTGCGTTTCTTGAGAGGATACTTCTACTTCGAGCTGATCAAACGCTATAAAGACGTCATCCTGTATGATGAGGACCTCGCGGCTATCGTGAAGGATAAGGCCGTGTCCTCCGAAAGCGAAGGATGGGACATGGTCCAGGCTGATCTGGATTTTGCTGCGGAAAACCTGCCCGCCCCTGCCGTTGCCGGCGGCCGTATCAACAAAGGCATGGCTTATGGCTTCATTACCCGGGCCATGCTCTATGCCAAGCGTTACGATGCCGTGATCGCGGCTGCAAACGCCGTAGCGGAACTGGGGTATTCCCTGGAGCCCGTGTATGCCGACGCTTATGGCAAGTCGCTTGCCGCCGGCAACCGGGAGGCAATCATTCAGTATACCTTCGATTATGCATCGGGCCTCACGCACAGTTTCGACTTCTATTATACTCCGGGCGGAGATTATGCCATCGAAGACATGAAGGGCGGTGCCTATGCCGTCCCCACCCAGGAGATCGTTGAGAGCTATGAACTCGCTACGGGCGGATTCCCGTCCTGGAGCGCTTGGCATGGTTCAACCACCAATACGCCTCCTTACGAGTTGCTGGAACCTCGTTTCCAGGCCAGTATCCTGTATAATGGCTCTGCCTGGAAAGGCCGCACGATCGAACCCTATGTGGGTGGTATCGACGGGTGGGCCGCCTGGAAAACGGACAAGGAGCCCAAAGGAAAGACGGTTACCGGCTACTATCTTCGGAAACATGTCGATGAGGGCTACAGTGTAACGACCTCCGGAAGCAGTCACCCCTTTACCCTTCTGCGTTACGGTGAAGTGCTGCTGAATAAGGCGGAAGCCTGCTATCGGACCAACGACAATGCGGGCGCCAATGCCGCCGTGCGTGAGATCCGCAGCCGTGTGGGGCTTGCTTACACCGATAAGAGTGGAGATAATCTCTGGAAGGCTATCGTCCAGGAAAGGAAAGTGGAATTGGCCTTTGAAGGCCTGCGCTATTGGGATCTGCGCCGATGGGAAGTGGCCGCCCAGCCGTATCCCGAGGGTTTGAGCGCTTATCAGCAGCACGGCCTGAAGATAGAGCCGGAGGGAAGTGGTTTCCGCTATACCTACGTTTCTGTAGATGAGAAAGACCGCAATTTCCCGGAGCGCCTGTACCGTTTCCCGATGCCCAAATCGGAACTGGAATCCAATTCGCTTGTGAACCAATATGATGAGTGGAAGTAGTATGAAAAAGCATCTGTATATTCTTTTGGCTGCGCTTGTGGCGCTTGCTTCCTGCCACAAGCCCGAGTATGTGGAGCCCACGGCGGAGCGGCAGGGGCTTACCAGCCTGACTGCCATCCTGGGGGATGGCCCTTATGCCGGACAGGAACTCGCGAAGCTTACGGTTACGGACCCCGATGCCACGCTTTTGGAAATTCCCATTCCGTTCTATTATCCGGAAGTCTCCAATGACGAGACCCTCATCCACATGCTGAAACTGCGTGTTCAGGCTGAACTGCAGCCCAATTATACGATCACGCCGAAATTGGGTGTGCTTGACCTTACGGTGGAAAACTATTTCACGCTCACGGATCCCAAGGGCAATTCCCGTGAAATTACGATTACAGGCAAGCGCACCAAGTCTTCTTCCTGCTCCCTGGTAGCCATGATGGTCGAGGACGTGAAAACTTCGGCCGTTATCTATGAGGAGTCGTCAAAGATCCTGATACCCTATCTGGACGACCTCTCGTCGGTACAGATTACCGGCCAGGTCTCTCCGCATGCAAAGTTGGTCAAAGTCAATGGAAAGGCCTACAACGAGAAGGCCCGGTATAATCTGAATACGGGCGCCAGCGTAACCGTGCAGGCACATGACGGTGTCTCCGAACGCACCTATGTCGTGGAGCAGGGTATTCCCAGCCTGCTTGGTTCCGGTATGAGGGAAGAGTCTGTCGCCCGCCTGTTCAATGTGGATCCTGAAACCATGGCCGGCCTGCCGCCTTATACGGACGATTCATTCGTGTCGCTGGCCGGATTGGGTACGAATGTGGTTGTGGGCCTGGGCAATGGCCGTACACCTGTTTACCTGGATGCTTTTACCGGTTCCAAGAAGGGGGAGATCAACCTGGGAAGCGCCGTAGCCGACTGCCTCACCAGTGATGATGCCGGTCATATGGTTATCGCCAACTTTGCTACCGGCGGCCTGGAGGCACAGGACGTCAACCTGTATGTTACCTCTTCGGTTTCGGAGGCTCCTGAACTGCTGTATACCTTCACCAATCCGCTGACCACACCCGTCGGCCACCGTGTCAAGGTTTCGGGGAATGTGAAGGAGAATGCCTGTATCGTATTGACTTCGGAAGGTGTCGTTGACTTGACCTTGTCTTCCGAAATCGTGTATCTGCTTGTCCGCGGCGGCGTTGTGACCGAAGTGAAGACCAAGAGTTTTGCCGGCCTGGGTCTTGCCTGGGGTTCCGCTCCGGTTAACAGTGCAACTGTCTGCGCCGTTTCCGACAATCCTGACAAGGATGGCTGGTTCGTGGACTATTATGGGGAAAACTCGGATCCGTCGGTGACCAGTGAAAGTGCCGATTGCTATATCCTCCATTATGTCGATGCCAAAGACAAAGACCATTGGCTGGACCTGGTGGGCAACTGGGGTGTCAATCCCAACTGCCTGGACCTGAAAGTATTCAACGGAACGCCTTATCTGACGCTCTTTGCCGTGAGTCACTTCCCGCAGTGGGATATCCGTCCCAGACTGCGCCTGTACGATGCAACGGATCCTTCGGGCGTCCGCAAGTTGATGGGAAACGACAATCTGGCTATCTTCCAGAAAGGAGCCCGTAATGAGCCCACCGGTGCTTCCGGTGATGTCGTCCTGGTACCTTCTGCCGATGGCTATCGGATGTATCTGTATTATTATGACCACCATACGCAGGTTATCGGTGCCTACGTAGCAGATTGTTTCGAGATATGAGAAAGCTTTTCTATATGATGGGGGCGGCCTTGGCTGTCATGGCTACCGCCTGTGGCTGCAATAAGCAGGGGAGTGGCCTCCCCGATGTCTGGCCCTGGGATGACCCCGATGCTGATGACGCTCCTTGGGAGGAGATCGTGGATGGTCGATATGGAAGCCTTCCCGCTTATGTGAAACTGTACCATTCCCCTTCGAAACTGAAAGGGAAGAAGGCCGAGGCCTATATTGCTACGGTTGACCTGACGCAGGCCTCCTGGCATGTCTGGGGCCTCCGCGATCCGGAACTGGACGGCAGTGAAGATGCCCTGAAAACGCCGACGGAGGTATTCAATGAGCAGGGAAACCCTGTTCTGGTGATGAACGGTGGATTTTTCTACACGGACTCGGGAGTCAACTACCCGGCCAGTATCGCTGTGGAAAACGGCGAACTGCTGTCGCCCAACATCAATTATGCTTCGGAGGACTGGGTCACCATGTACTATCCTACCAAAGCCGCTTTCATTGAACATGCCGACGGCTCCATGGAAGCCTCCTGGACCTACTTCTCCGATGCGGATCATCACTACATTTACCAGAACCCGGCAGAAAACGGATACGGGAGTACCCCCCAGGCTATACCCGGTGCAACCTTCCCGTCAGAGGGAGCCTTGTTTGAGGCTAAGACCGCTATCGGCGCCGGACCTGTCCTGGTGAAAAACGGAGAAATCAGGGACACCTGGCGTTTCGAGTGCCTGCCCGGGGACTATGATGTGAACTGCATCAATCCGGATCCACGTACCGCTATCGGTGTCACCGCCGACAGGAAACTGGTGCTGTTTGTCTGCGAAGGCCGGGAGATGACGGAGGGAGTCAATGGCTATTCTACGGAGAATGTAGCCAGGATCCTGAAGGAATTCGGTTGTACGGATGCCGTCAATCTCGATGGCGGAGGCTCCACCTGCCTGCTGGTAAACGGTATGGAAACGGTGCAACCTACCGACGGAATGCAACGTTCCGTGGGAAGTTGCATCTATATAAAATAGATACGATGAAGAGATTTTGGACGGTGCTGCTTGCCATATCGGCCGTGTGCTGTACACGGCCGGAAACTTTGGAGCCTGACCCGAAGGTGGAACCGGATCCCGTGATTCCCGTCACCCCTCCGGATCCTGTTCCGTCCCAGGCTAAGCCCCGGTATGTGTGGATCGACGCATCGGCCAATTTCCGTTATTATGCCAATGACAAGGCCTATATCGCCAAGGAACTCAAGCAGGTGGCTGATTGTGGCTTCACGGATATCGTTGTGGATGTCCGTCCCACGGAAGGTACTGTTCTCTGGTCCTCTTCCGTCGCACCGCAAGCCCGGCGGCTGGCAGCCTGGATCGGAAGCAGCTACCGGTTTATTGAAAGGACAGCGACCTTTGACTATCTGCAGGCCTTTGTCGATGCCGGGCATGCAGTAGGTCTTAAAGTCCATGCCGCCATCAATACCTTTGTGGGCGGTTATGGCGGTTATTACGGACTGGAGAGTGAAGGTCCCATTTTCTCAGGGGACATTCCCGCTTCATGGGCATCGGTGGACTATACTTCCGATGGTTTGAGAAGCGCTTTCTACGACGGAGTCCAGGGGACGGTATTCCTGAATCCTGCCGACGACGATGTGCAGGCGTATCTGCTTTCCCTGCTGAAAGAACTGGCCGCATACGATATCGACGGGATTGTGCTGGATCGCTGCCGTTATTCAGATGCCGGACTCCAGAGTGACTTCTCCGATGTTTCACACCGTAAGTTCGTCGACTATCTGGGGCACGAACCTGCCAAATGGCCCGTATTTGAGGCCGGGGTGGAGGATGTCCCGTCTCCCATGGGGGAGGACCAGTATGCCTGGCTTGCCTTCCGGGCGAAAACCATCCATGATTTTGTCGAAATGGCGGCTGATACCGTTCATGACGTCAATCCGTCTGTCCAGTTCGGCGTGTATGTGGGAGCCTGGTATTCGTCGTATTATTCTTCCGGGGTCAATTGGGCCAGTCCCCGCTATCCCACCCATAAGGCATATCCCCGCTGGGCCAACAGCGAGTATCACAAATACGGTTTTGCCGATCATTGCGATTTCATGCTGTTGGGCTGCTATGCCGCATCGTCCAGTATCTACGGAACCTCAGAGTGGACCATGCAAGGCTTCTGTACGCGGGCCCGCAGCCTGCTGATGGGAGACACCGTTTTCTCCGGAGGGCCGGATGTCGGCAATCCGGAGGGCTGGCAGAATGGAGGAAAAAGCGCCTATATCCCCAGGACGGTGGATGCCTGTATCAATGCGGCCGATGGCTATTTCGTCTTCGACCTGTGCCACATCAGGATGTTTGATTACTGGACTCCCTTCGAACATGCATTTTCAGATTATCTCAACACTTTAACTAATTAAGTTATGAAAAAAGTACTCTATTTTCTTGCTGCCGCCCTTGTTGCTGTAGCGGCTTGCAGCAAACCGGAAGAAGAGAAACCGGAACCCACCCCGGATCCTACCCCCACCGTTCCGGATCTTACCCTCACGACTGACAAGATCGTGGATGTGGATGCGGAGTCTTCCATTTATACGGTCAAGTTTGGCGCCGGGAAGGCCTGGACTGCCAGTCTCAGCTATCCGGATGGCTCTGAATCGGGCGCTGTCCTGGACAAGAGTAAAGGTGATGCCGCAGAAGCTGTCGACCTGCGTGTGACTTTCGACGGATTGCCTGAAGGAAAGATCGGCCGCCTGGTCCAGCTGGACCTCAAAGCCGGCTCGAAGACGGAGAGCATCCTGTTCTTCCAGGGTCTTGTTTTCTTTACGAAAGCCGACAATCCTGCCGCTTTCGAGACTGCCGGTGGTGACCTCAAGGTGAACATCCTTACCAATATGGATGTTACCGTCAAGAAATATGATGGTGCCGACGAGGCTTTCCCCTGGGCTCCTGTTACCATTACGGAGGATAAGGCTGCCCATACCATCGACCTTGCATTCAAAGTGGCTGCCAATGGTGGCTATGACCCCCGCCAGGCGTATGTGAAGTTCACCCTTCCTCAGATCCAGGATCCGGTTATGGACGATGAAGGAAACCCCACCGGCGAAACAAAGGACCACGTGGAGCGCTTCTATCTGGAACAGA
>ODAI010522650.1_pt1 | contig 11554 bp, 11 predicted proteins | sample 1539321 | NCBI WGS metagenome assembly ODAI01 (sample SAMN02144231, study PRJEB22623) | gut metagenome | biome: sheep rumen | host: Ovis aries | place: New Zealand
AAATAAGAGCACCAATAGTCATGAAATTGATGTGGGTATTGATTTCGCCAAAATTTGAAAATTTCATTATGTTGAATTTCACAATGTCTATAAGGCAGCAACCTGTGAAAATGATTAGTCCCAAAATAAGAGAGCCGGTAGAAGAGCTGCCAAAAAAAAGCTGCTTTTCGGCCTTTTTGTTGCCAATGGAATTCAGGGTGAGGGAAACTATAACAAAGAAGCCTTCCAACATACCAATAGAGTGCAGTACGGGGACAAAGTGGCAAATGTGAATTACTTTCATAAGATGAATTATGCAGGTAGTGAGTACAAAGAGCAGGTTGAGCACTAAAAGCACCAGGCCGATGATTCTGATCCTGGAGTTTTCGCTGGTAATGATAAAACCAAGAATTGAAGGTGGAATCATAAAGAGTGAGAAGTACTCAATAAAAGTGTAAAAAGACGGGCTGTCGGTGATATACCAAAAGATATCGTTATAGCACAAAATATAGACGCCAATCATTATAGAAGTGATGGCGCTTAGGAAAATACTAAAATCGTGGTTTTCAGCGAAAGCAAGAAAGGGTGCCAGAATAAGGAGCATAAAACCAAGATGACATAGATATACACCTATTACCATAGGAAGCTTACGGTTTTGTAAAAGGAAATTTTTCAGGTCATTATAATTTCCGAAGTATATTGGAGAAAGCCCTGAAAATGCATCATCTTCTCTTGCTGTGATTTCTATTCTGACTTTTTTTCCCGAATAGTCTTTCGGAAGTTGAATAAAATGCTCCATTTTAGGAAGCATTCGCCCCTGGCTGGCAATATCATCCCCAAAGGAATAAATGATATCTCCGTCAACAAATACCCTGACAGAGGAAAGAACTGTCTTAAAAGTTATGCTTGCAGGGGAAAGCTCTGAAGAAGGCAGGGGTCTTTCGAGGGTAACAATATCGCCGTTATTAATAACCCCGGTACTGGAAACCTGAATACTCTGTACAGCCCAGGTTTTTTCCCCAGTAGTAATAGTCCAGCCGTCATCCAGCTGGACTAGTTCATACTGATTTGGAGCATTGAATTTTGGGGTGCCAAGCAGCAGTAGTGTTGTGGTAATGAGTGCTACTGCCAATGCTGACAATAAAGCTGTTCGGATCTTTACAGTCATCTGCACTGATTTAATCCTCCTGCTTTTCTAGAAATGTCCGTGGCTTCCTCCGTGGCTGTGGCCGGAACTGGAGGTGAATGTAGTGCTTCCGCCTCCGGAGCCTCCTTTACTGCCGGTATCCTGAGGTTTAGGAGTTTTACTAAGGGTTTTCCTTATAAAACGGTCCTCTTTGACCCGTAGATTAACTCCTTTTTCTGATTCATATGCTGTAGCAGTGGTGGCGCTTTTAACGGGTGTAAGCTCTGAAGCCATAATAAAAAGAGGAACTATAGCTAAAACAAGGCCGATGATGACTGCAAAAAAAACATATTTTGCAACGTCTAGGCTTGTTCTGGGAGCCTTATATCCTACGTCATAGGGAGTGCCCTGAGAATATAGATCAAGAAAATAGTCACATACATTTATATATTCATCAAAGGCAAGATCATAATCACCATCCCTAAGGTATGGAAGCATCCTGTCGGTCATGTATTCCTGACCATAGTCTGTGAATGCATAAATGGCATCACCGGAAGTGTTTATCGCCCATTCCCGGTCCTCCATGCTGAGCATAAACAGAATGCCGTTGTCGTTGTAGTCTGCGCCGAAACCATTGTAGTAATAGTAGTTATCGGCGTATTCCTGAATCGATCCGTTGTAAGAGTCTACAGTAAGGACAATGACGTTGCATTGCCACTTTTGGCTGATGCTGTTGAGTTTTTCGAGAAGATCTTCCTCCTGATTCTCCGTCAATAGATCTGCATTATCAAGAAGGCGTTCTTTTTGCCTTGTGGAGGGAACTTCGTAGCTATCCCACAAGACATCAGCAGCATGAGTATTTAGGGGCAAAAGAAATGTCAATATCAGGAACAATACAATTGACAGGGCTGTCTTTTGTTTGAATTGTTTGGTATTGTTCATTTTTTTTTTCCAATTTGTCAGTTCAGAGAACAGTCATCATTATAGCAAAGGCTATAGCTGCGATTACAGCTGAAATGGGGAAATAGTATTTGGCAACCCTTGCCCAGCTCATGGGAAGGTTCCCGACAAATTTCCCGGTTTGACCATTCATGGCAAAGAGGTAGTTTCCTTCATTCCAGGTGGTGTTTAGGATATACACGGGATATAGTGCGTATTGAGTTGATTCATCACTGGAGCTGCAATTTTCTCTGGTGGGTCTTAAGGTGTTATATCCGCTGATAGTGCTCTTGATATTCGAAGTGATAGTGTTGGCCATTCGCTTTATGGCTTTTTCCCGCACTTCACTGGCAGATATGTTATATTTGTTCGCCAGAAAACCTGCCAAATATCCCATATTGAAAGGAACCATTGCCTTTCGGTCAAATGGTTCAATGGATTCCATGAGATTATCAGGCATTTCTTTTGAACCATCCTCAGGTACCTGTGAGAAAGTCTCGCTTCCCGCACGCTCTATGCTGTAATGGCTTGTCTCTGTGTAGTTATATTTGGAGTCGCTCCAGGTCCTTATTTTAGTGCCTTCGAAGCTTCCGCTGTAGTCCTGAGTAGCTGAAAACAGCCAGAAGGGTACATAAACTCCCTTGATCTCGTCGATATGGTTCTCATCGAAGAAAACCTTGGGCAGAAGTTTTTTAGATTTGACGTAGCCGGCATATGCCTTCATGGCATAATCTTTTGTCTTTGTAAATGGAATGATGTAGTCCGGTTTAAACTGACCGGTAAATTTCTCATTTACAACGATATTGTTGCTGCAGAAGGGACACTTCATTGAGCCAAGTGATTCGGTGGCAAGAATCTCTCCCCCGCAGGAACCACAGCTGTAAATATACATTGGAGTGTCATCGGTAGAGCTGTCAGTGACATAGTTCTCAGCCGACTCTCCTGTGCTTTCAGAATTATGATTTGCAACGTAGTCATGTACGTCAAATTCAGAATCACAATAAGGGCACTTTATTTTCTGGGTCTTAGGATTGAACTCCATTGCCCCGCCACAGGCGGGGCACTCATATTCATGTAAGGCCATATTATCCTCTGATTGAACTTAGTTAGGCTTTGGTGATCCACAATTTGTGCAGAAGTTGCCGGTGTTTACGTTGCCGCAGGAGCATGTCCAGCCTGCTGCTGGTCTTTGTGCCCCGCAATTAGGACAGAAATTACCGGTATTGACATTGCCACAGGAGCAAGTCCATGGGTTACCTGCGTTTGCGGTAGGAGCAGACATCTGTGGAGCAGCCTGTTGTTGCTGGGCTCCCATTGCAAAGAGCTGACCTGCGTTCATGCCACCCGCCTGCTGTGCCATATTCATGCCTGCAAAGGCCATCATTGGTCCGGCTGCTGTATTCTTGGCTGCATCCTGCATAGCCTGTGCCTGAGCGCTGGCAATAGTTGCAGCTGCCATATTAGGATTTCTAAGTGCACCGGCTCTCTGGAGCTCTTTGATTGTCTTTTCATCTTCCTCAGATGCATTGACAGAGCTTACACCAAAGGTGCTGATCTTGATTCCGTAGGTGCCAATCCAGTTGTTTGAAAGAACTTCATTGAGGGCATCAGCAATCTCTGTTGTGTGTCCTGGAAGAGCACTGTAACGAATGCCTTTTTCTGAGATCTTGGCAAAGGCAGGCTGAAGAGCAGTGAGAAGTTCACTCTTAAGCTGAGAATCGATTGAATCTCTTCTGAACTCGTCGGATATGTTTCCTACAAGATTCTTGTAGAAGAGAACAGGGTCGATGATGCGATAGCTGTATTCGCCATGGCAGCGGATATCGATATCCATGTCAAGGCCTACATTGGTGTCAACAACACGGAAAGGAACAGGATTAACAGTACCATACTTGTTGCCCATGATCTCTTTTGTATTGATGTAGTATACTCTCTGATCTTTAGCAGCTCCGCCGCCGAAGGACAGACGCTTATAGAATTCTTTGAAGGAGTTGACGATATTTTCTCCCAGATCACCGTAGAAAATGGAAGGTTCTGTCGAGGTGTCAAAAACAAATTCACCGGCTTCTGCACAGATTTCAGTAATCTGTCCCTGATCAACCAGAATCATGCACTGACCTTCATTGACAGCAACGATAGATCCATTGGAAATGATATTGTCGTTTCCTTTTCCCTGTTTTTTCTTTGCCTTGGTAAGGAGCACTTCATTTGGAAGTGATTCACAGTAAAAATAGTCTCTCCACTGATCGGAAAGGACACTACCTCCTGCTGAAAGTGCTGCTGAAATAAGCCCCATAGTTGTCTCCTTTCATACATAAAAACTTTTTTTCGTATCTTATATTCTCGCATATTTATCGTCAAAATGCTACTATAATGCAACTACTTTTATGCTAAACTATTGATGTATGGAAGATTTATCAATTAGTGTGACAATAATTTCAGATGGTAATGACAGGACTTTTTCTGTCATTAAAGGGACAAGCCTTAAGGCTGCTTTGGACAATGAACACATAGGCTACAGTCTTGTGTGTGGTGGCAATGGAATCTGCGGAAAATGTCTGGTTACCTTCCTGTGCGGAGCACCGGATGCTACTTTGTCAGATAAAGAGCATCTGTCAGCTTCCCAGATAAGCATGGGAGTGCGTCTTTTGTGTAAAGCCATTCTTTCAAGAGACTGCAAGGTGAGCCTTGGGGACGTGGTTAGTGGATCATTTTCAAAAGATGGGATAGTGGGCCTTGATAAGGGCTCTAGTGGCACGTTCTCTACTGACCGGGCAGTAGCTGATGAGACTTTTTGCGGCTGGAACAGAGGAGATCCTGACATTGCAAACGTGGTAACAGGATACCAGAATCCCTACGGTATCGCAATTGATCTTGGTACCACAACAATTGCAGCTGCTCTTATAAGAATCGTTTCCGCCAGGGGAATCGAAACGGCAGAGAACCGGCCTCAATATGAGGTGGTCAGAACCGCCAGTTGTGGCAACAGTCAGCGAAAATATGGAGCAGATGTGATTTCCAGAATTCGGGCGGCATCAGAAGACGATAATGTAGAAAAACTATGCAGCTCATGCAGAGAGGACCTGCGAGGACTTATATATGACCTTACAGGGGGAGAAACGAATCTTAAGGCAATCACAATTGCAGGCAACACCACAATGCTGCATATTCTGATGAAAAGAGATGTATCATCCCTTGGGAAGTATCCCTACACTCCGGTGACACTTAGAATGGAAAGTCTGGAATCAAAGGAATTGTTTGGTGGTGCAGACAATACCAGACTCACCTTGTTGCCGGGAATATCGGCCTTTGTCGGGGCAGATATTGTGTCAGGTCTTTACAGTCTCGGACCTTTGAGGGGCGAGAAGTTCTTTTTCATAGATCTTGGCACTAATGGTGAAATGGCTTTTTTTGACGGAGAGAAAATTAAAGTTGCATCAGCTGCGGCAGGAAGTGTTTTTGAAGCAGGAGGCATCAGCTGCGGAATGGCTTCGGTGTCAGGAGCAATAAGTCATGTTTCAATAGATAGAAGAACTAAAAAGGCCAGGATAAAGACAATAGATGAAAAGGAGCCCACAGGCATCTGTGGAACCGGTGTTATAGAGACAGTTGCAGAGCTTTTTAATGCCGGGATCATAGATGAAACAGGCCTTTTGGAAGATGAATATTTTGATTACGGCTATCCCCTGACGGAGGATGGAGCTATCCGATTTACGCAGCAGGACATCAGAAATGTACAGCTTGCAAAGGCAGCAATCTACACGGGGGCAAAAGCTCTTTTGCAGGGTAAGATTCCTGACAGGGTTTATGTGTCAGGAGGCTTTGGAAACAATATGGACCCAGAGATAATAGAGAGTCTTTCAATGTTTCCAAAGGAGTTTAGTGGTAAGATTGAAGCAGTAGGGAACACTTCACTAAAAGGAGCGGCTTTTTATACCGCCGCCTCGATTCTCGGATCATCGGCTCAAATTGCAGCCAAAAGGGAGTTAGAGGAACTTATTCAAAAGGCAGAGGTTGTAGAGTTTGCAGAACTTGACAGTTTTAGTGAAGATTACATTGAGGCTATGAATTTTTGAAGAGTAGTGACATACAGTTTGAAGCAATCTCTTTAGAAAAACCGCAATAGAATAATAACAGGAGGAAAAGACATGCTGGACGAAAGATGGGTGTTTTATAAGGATGTAGAGGCTCAGGATCAGGGAAATGGTGTCGTAAGGCGCGTTCTTGCCTACAGCAAGGATCTCATGTGTGTTGAAAATACTTTTGAAAAAGGCGCTGTCGGGGCGCTTCATCACCATCCTCACACCCAGATTACCTATGTGGTAAGTGGAGAATTTGAATTTGAGATAGATGGAGTTAAAAAGATAGTTAGAGCCGGGGATACCATGCTTAAGATGAATGATGTAGTTCATGGATGTACCTGTCTTGAAGCGGGAAAGCTTCTTGATATTTTTAACCCCATGAGAGAGGATTTTGTATGATCTGTGACAGTTGTGCAAATTATGTTTATGATGATGACTGGGAGTGCTATACCTGTGTGGTAGGTATGGATGAGGATGATTATTATCGTGTTATGTCGGGGGGATCGAAGGAGTGCCCCTATTATCAGGACAATGATGAATACAAGGTGGTAAGACACCAGATATAAGAGGTTTACTATGGAAAAAAAGAAAGTACCTAATATTACCCGTGAGTGCGTGGAGGAAATACTGGACAAAAAGTTCCTTCATGTCTTTGATCTTAAGCATACAGAGGGGAAGCACTATTATGATGCCACAAGAAGGAGCTTTGACAAGCTGGTGGCACCTATGACTGAAGAGGAATTTAAAAAGATGTTGCCGGATGCAGTCAGCTGCGTGGTTGTTCTGGAGACACCGCAAGATGGTCCGAGACTCCTTTTGTCCTACGAATTCAGATACCCAACAGGACGGTTCCTGCTTGGAGTGCCGGCGGGGCTTATAGATCCGGAGGATGAAGAAAAGTCACAACCCTTATTAGAAACTGCAAAGCGGGAGATTTTTGAAGAGACCGGGCTTGTTGTAGACGATGAGAGGGATGAGATATACGTTATAAATCCGCTCTTATTTAGTACTCCCGGGATGACAGATGAGAGCAATGCCTTGGTTTTTGTAAGGATAAAGGCAGACAGTACCGACAGTCTCACTCAGAAGGGGGCTGAAGGGCAGGAGTGCTTCGATGGCTTTGAACTTCTGACGCCGGATAAGGCAAGAGAGATACTTAGGGCAGGACTTGATGAACGGGGACATTTTTATTCCGTTTATACCTGGGCTGCACTTATGTACTTTACCAGTGAAATATGGAAGAAAAAGTAACGAAATAATAGTATAATACTATTGAGGAGTGAGAGGATTTTAAGGAGGCTATTATGAAAAGAAAAATCTTGGCATTAACTATGACAATGCTGTTTGCAGCTGCAAGTATCGGGGGATGCGGCAATAAGGAAACACCTGCGCAGCCCAAGGAGCAGGAAGCTGCAACAGAGGTATCAGAAGTAACGGCGGAGGCATCTGTGGAAGTCCAGGAACAGGAGGCTGCAGCAGAGGCTTCGTCAGAGGAAGAAAAGCAGGATCCTGAGATAACAGCATCTTTAGATGAGGTTGTTAGTCAGGGGATACTTCTTTGTAACAATAATTTGTTTAAGGCAGGAGAGACCAGTGGTGAAGGTCATATCCTTATGGACAAGGATGAAGCTGATGCTGATGGAAATATCAAATGCTACTGCCTTGAGATGTTTGGCGCCTATGAGTTTCAGGATGGAAACTTTGTAAAGTGTGCCGGTACCGGTGCGATTCCTTGTGTCATAACCGTAAAGCAGAATGATGATGGAACCTATGAATTTATTTCCATGGTTGAGGCAGAAGATGGTAGTGCATTCGTGGATTCCATTAAAAAGAACTTTCCGGAAGCTCTTTGGAGCAGATGCATTACTATTGATCCTGATGATGCAAATGAGCTGGAGAAACAGGAGAGGTCTTATGCTGAGGAATACTTAAGCACCATTGGACGTGAAGATGCAGAAGTCGGAGATTATAGCGATTTTGAACACAAGCTTCTTACCGATGAGGGAGTATCCGTGGATGTTTCCAATAAAATGATGGATGTTCAGTCCGGTGACGGATTCGAGTTCTTCTGTCCTATGTGGATTGGGGAACGTGAAGTTCTTGATGACAATGTCCGCTATGTCTATAAGACAGAGTTTGATAAAAAGAAACAGCTGATTACATTTAGCAAGGTTGACTATGAGTCAGGTGAGGTACTTGAAACTTCTTCCTACAGTGCAAAAACAGGAGAAAAGACAGAATAATGTATTCCATAGCAATTTGCGATGATGAAAAAAGCTCTGCTGCTCAAGCGGCAGAGCTTTTGGAAAAATACAGGAAATTCCATGAGGGACTTGAGTTTAAAGTGGATATTTTCCAAAGCTCCCTGGAGCTGCTTGGAGCCATGGAAAAAGAGGTATATGACATTTATCTTTTGGATATCTACATCGATAAGATAAATGGAATTGAGCTGGCTGATACCATAAGGAAAAAGAATGAGGTGGCCCATATAATTTTTATGTCTTCCTCCAATGCTTTTTACAAAGAAGCGTTTAAGGTAAATGCGGTTCATTATCTTGAAAAGCCTATATTGGAAGAGGATTTTTTTGATGCCATGGACAGAGTATGTACCCGGGAGGAAGAAGCTCATTTTCTCATCTTCAGGGAAAGTGGAGAGGTACATAGAGTTCAGGTGGAAGATATTATGTACATAGAATCAGAGGATCACTACAAGAGGATTGTTCTTCAGGATGACAGTTTTCTTATCAGAAGTACGCTTCAGATGTTAAAAAACAATCTGGATTATCCATATTTTTATGCCATGGGAACAAAAAGTATAATTAATTTAAAGAAGGTACTAAAGATCACCAGAGACTGTGTTGTTATGGAGGATGGAAAAGAATTCACTGTCCCAAGAGGAACCTACAGAAGCTTCAGTGAACTTGTTTTGAAATATACCTTTTAAAATAATTACCATAAAGTCATTTGGTTCGTATAAATATATGACTGCTGAATAGTCAATAAGTTTATGAACTGAAAGGAGAGCAAATTATGTCTGAGGAAAGAAAAATTTTATCCCAGAATGAACTCGAAAATATATCGGGAGGCCGTGCCGCATCAGCTTCTGCAGGTGCTAAGGCATCAGCAGGCGCAAAAAATTCTGCTTCCGGAGAGCAGTCATGTGAATGTTCTAATTGTGGAAGGACTACAAAACACATAGTATATTCCGGTGGAAGAATGGTCTGCAGCGTGTGTGGGCAGCCTAGTTGGGGATAAGTGGCAATCTGGAAATAAAAAACTATGAAGCTGGCACAGAGGAATATTTGCTGTGTCAGTTTCTTTTTTTATAATAAATGTAAAATAAAGTTTATTATTGTCTATTTTATCGACAATGATGATATTATAAGAGTACAAAAATGCCAAAATAGCAGTTTATATACACGGATCTGCAAAAGGAGGGCCCTGTAATGGCTATGAACAACACGGAATTTGCTGCATTTTTAAAGGAGCAGCTGGAAAGCCAAAAGAATATTTATGTACCGGTTAATTCTTCCTTTTTAGAGAAAGTAATCCATGCCAGTGCAAAGCCGACAGATCTTCATCCAAACCCCGAGGATGAATTCTGCTTTCCTTCTGTGGGACCAAGCTATAGGATAATTGGAGAATATGAAGTGAAATATGTTGAGGTGCTTCAGGGTGGTGGAAGGCCGGACATTGAGCCTTTGACTGTGCTTAAGGCGCATCCCAATGGATATATTCTGGTAAATGGTCATCATAGATGGGCAGCAGCTTTGAAGGTAGGAATGAAGAGGGTGCCCATTAAGATAATCAATGTCATGCTGGAAAAAGATATCAGAAAGGTTCTGGAGAATTCTGTGCATGATAAGAGAGTAACCCTTGATCTTGATGAGGTTGTATTCCGCGCTGAGGGAGATACTCTGGTTGAGAAGGCTCCCGGATTTATTTTTGGAAAGATATTCAGTAAGCGAGTAAGACTTGGAATTCCGGCATTGTTTAAGTACCTGAAATTCAATGGATATGATATCTGGGTATATACCTCTGAGAGTTATTCTATAGATGATCTGGAGAGATTTTTCAAAAAATATGCTGTTTATGTTGATGGAATCATGACGGGATTCAAGAACAAGAAGTCCTATGAGTCTGAAGCTTCCAAAGCCATGAGAGAGCTTATTGCCAATAAGTACAAAGAGACTATCCATATAGATAACGACCTTCTTCTGATCACCCACAGTAATTCCAGTGATTTCGAAGAATTTGATCTGAATCCTGACGATGCAAACTGGTCTAAGAGCATTATTGATATAATGGAAGAAAGAGATAAAGCCCAGGCTGATAGTCAGAATTAAGTCAAGGGTAAGATATGAGTCACTGGGGATAGTAGATGAGTTAATTGGATGTTACAGTTTTGAGTCAATGGGGACGTTACAGTTTGACTCACTGCAAGGCAGCGAGTCAAACTGTAACGTCCCCATTGACTCGAAACTGTAACGCCCCCAATGACTCATTTTTAATCCCAATTTGCTGTGAAGAAAGTCCAGAAGGTTCCAAAACGGAGTTGAGGGGATTTGAACCCCTGCGCCGGACGAGCCGACCTACCGGATTTCGAATCCGGACCCTTCAACCACTTGGGTACAACTCCATAAATCAAAGCTTTTTTATTATACTTTTTTAATCCTTTAGCGTCAATCGGATTACTTGGCAGTAAGAGGATTATTTTGTATAATTAAATGTAGTGTGCGTTTACAAAAATGAATATTCAAAGGAGGCCTTTTTCACATGATGAGAATTGGTATGTTGACTAGCGGTGGCGATTGTCAGGCTTTGAATGCAGCAATGCGCGGCGTTGTTAAGTGTATTGCGCACAGCGGTGAGGAAGTTGAGTTCTACGGATTCAAGAATGGATACAGAGGACTCATCTACAGCGATTTCAGAATGCTGACATCCAAGGACTTTTCTGGTATCCTGACCAAAGGCGGAACTATTCTGGGTAGTTCAAGAACACCTTTTAAGACTATCAGAGAACCTGACGAGAACGGACTTGATAAGGTAGAGGCAATGAAGCAGAATTACTACAAGCTTCAGCTGGATTGCCTTGTGGTTTTGGGAGGAAATGGCTCCCAGAAAACTGCAAATCTTCTCAGCCAGGAGGGGCTGAATGTTGTGTCTCTTCCTAAGACTATTGATAATGACCTTTGGGGCACAGACATGACCTTTGGTTTCCAGAGTGCCGTGGACGTTGCAACCAACGTTATTGATAACATTCACACCACAGCCGATTCCCATGGCCGTGTTTTCATCATTGAAGTTATGGGTCATAAGGTTGGATGGCTTACTCTTAATGCAGGCCTTGCAGGCGGAGCAGATGTCATCCTTATTCCTGAGATACCTTACGATATAGGCAAGATCTGTGATGCCATCGAGGCAAGAG
>ODAI011050488.1_pt1 | contig 11554 bp, 10 predicted proteins | sample 1539321 | NCBI WGS metagenome assembly ODAI01 (sample SAMN02144231, study PRJEB22623) | gut metagenome | biome: sheep rumen | host: Ovis aries | place: New Zealand
GACATAGCTATCGGAACCGCTAAACTTTTTGGCATCAAACTGATGCGCAACTTCAACAATCCTTATTTCTCGCGCGATATAGCGGAGTTCTGGCGCAGATGGCATATTAGTCTCACTACTTGGTTTAGAGATTATGTTTATATCCCGCTCGGTGGTTCTCGAGTAGGAAAATGGAAGATTGTTCGCAATACTTTTGTGATATTTTTGCTTTCCGGCTTCTGGCATGGCGCTAATTGGACGTTTATCGTATGGGGTGCATATCATGCAATACTTTTCTTACCGCTTATTCTTATGGGAAAGAACCGTAAATACACCAACCAAGTTGCCGAAGGTCGATTATTGCCCACATGGAAAGAGTGCGGGCAGATATTGCTTACTTTTACTCTTGCTGTAATAGGTTGGATTATTTTCCGAGCGGAGACTATTGGGCAGTCTGCAGAGATTGTAAAAAGCATATTCGATGTGTCCTTGTTCTCTATGCCGATGGTAATTGTAGGATTCAAGCGAACCATATTCTTCATCGCGGTTATGCTTTTGGTAGAGTGGCTTGACAGGAATAATGAGCATGCGTTTTGTCTGAAAGGCATCCCCGCATGGGGACGTATGGTGATCATATATGCGTTAATCCTATGTATGATAGAGTTTATGGGGAATAGTCAGTCATTTATTTATTTCCAGTTCTAATGAAACGATTTATAACTACCATATTGTTATTCGTATCAGTTCCGCTGATTTTGTTAGTGGGAATTTATCTATGGACGGATCCGTTTCGGTGTGTACATGTGTTTGATATCCATGATGTAGATATGACAAACAGGGAGTATCTGTCTACAGAATTGTTCCTCCGCAATAATCCGGTATATCATTATAATTCGTTTGTGTTCAGCAGTTCCCGCGGTGGCGGAATAAATACGTATCAATGGAAACAATATCTACCGGAAGATGCGCAGCCATTTTTATTCCAAGCATGGGGAGAGAGTTTGACCGGCATCGAACTGAAGATTAATTATCTTAATGAACAACATGTGCCAATCAATAATGCGTTGATATTATTGGATATTCCGAGTTCTTTTGCAGCTTATAATCAACTGCCTCGTGAGGCATTGTCTATGAAGCATTATATGTTTACCGGTCATACTAAATTTGGGTATAATGTAATGCAATATCTCAATTTCATCCAAAGTCCTTCTTTGTGGATCAAGAGCATAAAGAATAGAGCAGCCGGAGTCCGCATGTCATGCGAATCGGATACGGTTACGAATGACTGGGATTACTCTAACAGGTATCATTATACTGAATTGCCAGTGCAAGATAGCCTAAAACTATGTTCGGAAATGACAAGAAAGACATTCTTTGCCAAGTGGGAACACTCGAATAAAAGAGTAGAGGTGTCCATGCCAGTGATTACTCCTAAACAGGAGGAGCAATTGCGCCATATCAAGTCTATATTAGACGCAAATCATACAGATTATCATGTTATCGTTACTCCGGCTCCATGTTATACGAATCCGGCAATTAACCCGAGAGACTTAGCATTTTTACAAGAGGTCTATGGCGCAGATCGAGTACATAATTATTCCGGTAAGAATGAGATGACAGAGGATTACAATAATTTCTCCGATCCCGGTCATTTCGGATTGAGAGTAGGGTATATGATAATAGAAGATATATATTGCGCAAAGAGAAAAATAGAATGATACCTAAAATAATACATTATTGCTGGTTCGGTCAAGCACCATTGCCGCCTTTGGCCGAAGAATGCATCGCTTCATGGAAGAAATATATGCCGGAGTGGGAGTATATGCGATGGGATGAGACGACGCTTAGCCAAGCCTTAAAAGCCTACCCCCATCCCCTCCCTAAAAGGAGGGGAGAAGAGACCACGCTTATGAAGTCCGCAGTAAGTAGTGAGGGATGTTGGTTGGATTATATGCCGACATATGTTAAGCAGGCTTATGAGGCGAGGAAGTTCGCTTTTGTGTCCGATTATGTGCGGCTATGGGCGCTGGAGCAGTACGGAGGACTCTACATGGATGTGGATTTTGAGGTCTTCCGGCCGTTTGATAATCTGATGGACAAGTATCCTGCTTTTGCCGGATATGAGGGCTCTAAACGGCAGCCGGTGATGCAAGGAGTCCTTGCCTCCGAACCGCATGGAGCGTGGGTGAGAGATATGTTGGCTACATATGAGAGTAGAGAGTTTATCAAACCGGATGGGAGTCTGGATCTGACGCCCAATACATCGTATTTCACCGATCGGTTAGAATCGCAAGGGTTTGTGGCTGATGGCGTTGAAAAAGATTTCTATTTATTAGAAAGTACAAAAACACAAATAAACACCGTTCCGGCAATAAACATAGAAGAAGGAGAGGTAACCAAAAACGTTGATTGTATCAATCAAGAAAAAAATAAAAAAAACAGCCATGAGGATGAGGGCATTTTTATGCTGCATGTTTTTCCGGTGCATTATTTCTGTCCGGTGTTGACGACGGGGGAAGATGTGCGGACGGAGGAGACATATTGCGAGCATAAAGGCGAGAGTTCTTGGGCACAGCAGACATGGAAAGGTAGGCTAATGCGCATGTTGAGTCCCCAATGGAAAACCCGAATCATCAAACTCAAACGAAAGGTTTTGGGGTAAAAGATAGATCTATTTCATAGTTATAAAATATTTGCATATGAGACACAATGTATATTATGGTGAGTACACTTTAGCCTATTGGATACAGATGCTAGAGACGGGTGCAATCGTGTTGCCCGAGTATCAACGTGGGTTTGTTTGGAAAGAAGAGGCTGTGAAGCGGCTTGTCGAGTCGATTAAAGCGGACGAATTCGTGCCTCCGGTTACTATCGGAGCTTATCATGAAAGTGATAGAAAAACCAACTATATATTAGATGGTCAGCAGAGATTAACCTCTTTGCTATTATTAAAGCATGGCATTTTTCTAAACGAGGAAACATGGCAAACTAAAGAGACAATATATGTCGCTAATGACCCAGCAGATGAAGAATCGCAAGAGGAAGTGATTGTGGAAAAAGCATGGACATATCCAGAGTTGCTGCGTGATATTGTTGAAATGGCTAAACCGGATATGACAAAATATCATGCAGTTAATTACGGTTTTTCCCCGGAAGAACTTAATCGCTTCTTACATGAGAAATATCTTGGCTTTTCCTATTTTGTCCCTGATGCCAGTATGTCTCAACCGCAAATTTTTGCATCTATCTTTCGTAATATAAATCATACCGGAATTTCACTTAGTCCTCGTGAAAGTCGCGAATCTCTCTATTATTGGGATACGTCGATTAGGGCATTGTTCTCTCCCTCTTTCAGTCATTTGATAACAATTCAACCTAAAGGTCAGAAGAAGCAGATGGTTGATTTTGTGCGCTATTTATCTATTATCAGTCAATATATCACCCAAGGTGAAGCTGCCATCGCCGCCGGAGGCCGGTACCCTATGAATTTGGAACAATACTATGAAGATTATATCTTTTCTATAGTGAAGCACGAGCGCCAAGAGATGTTTGGTGTGTTCGATACGTTATTCCCAAATCGTGACTATGCTCCGGATATGCTGAGATTAGCTACCACACTCAATCGACTAGATTTCTTCTCGGATATGTTTGATTCGATTGTCCCTATGGATGTTTATATGTTCGGATTGGTATATCATGTGCTCTTTATGAGAAAAGAAATTGATATGTCAATGCGAGATGCATTGAAGCAAGATCTTGATAATAAGATTGCGGTGTTCTTGCATGGTTCTGCTGGAGCGGAAGAACGAACCTTGCATGCGCGAAGTCCGTCAGCTAAGAAATATGTCAAAGAACGCGTACACGCATCAATTGAGATATATGGAAGGTATATACTATGAGTAAGCATATTTCATTTATTTGTACCCCGCTATATGGCGTATTGGAAGATGCGTGCGAGATATTAGCAGACAATTCCGGCAGGATGTTGTCTAATATGTCGGCAGAGTACATATTGTATAGCACGTTCCTCAAAATGACCGGTGCACAAGAGCAAAAACTTAAATGTATCTGCTGGGAAGTGGCGACAGATAATTATGAGTTCAGATATAAATGGCAAAGTGGACAGTTTTCTATCGGAGAATGTTCCCGCTTGGAGGACAAGCAAAAGGTGTTAAATATGCTATTTGAACTAGTACGTGAAAAAGATCATAGTTTTACTATATCGGATACCGATAAGATAGAAATCGTAAATCAATCTATTGGTCATGTGGAGAGATTTATGAGCGCGTCTATGATTCAGCATACTATGGATAGAGTTCATCAGGATGAGTTTAAACTATGGAAATCTACATTCGATGCTATCCGTAGTTATCCTGCTTGCATTTTAGCTATCAGTGGTAATGCTCTTAAATTATCAGTTAAACGCGATAATTGTCCGACTTCTTTCAAGGATGCTACAACGTATGGCATAGATGAATTATATCAACAGCAGTATAATCATCGTAACCGATGTGCGCATAATACGACTTCGTACCAAGAAACTGATATGGCACTATTCCGCAATTTAGGATCCGTGGATTTATATCGATATAATTATTTGATATTTTTTACGTTGCTTTTAATCATTGATGATATAACAATTCGGCTTTTCAAAAAGTATCTGGAGATTTGTATAGAAGAATAATGAGTTCATGCGAAAACATATGGCTTGATACCCGCGTATCTTATTTCCCTCGCATGACATCCAATGCAGAGAAAGATATGTCTTTGCAGAAGGTGTTGGATATGATTCGTTCTGATGAATTTTCACAACGAATAGTGAAATTGCGTAGATTCAAACAAGAAGGAAATGTAGAACAAGCTAGTCGAATAAAATCCAATTTACCGGCAATAACTTTCTGTGCTACATTTGAGAAAAAGCGTCGATCCGATTTGTTTGTTCACTATAATAATCTGCTTGTCATTGATATCGATGAATTGAGCGAAGAAACAATGGAACACGTAGAGACTTGTCTATTTGAAGATCCCTATGTGTTGGCCTATTGGAAATCTCCTTCCGGGAATGGTTGGAAAGGCTTGATTTCGCTGCAGTATCCGGAGATAGCTAAGATTATTGGAGTAGTAGAGCGTCATCGTCAAGCATTTTGTGCAGTTGAACAGTATTTCAAATCTCATTATGGGATTGAGTTAGATCCGAGTGGAAAGGATATTACCCGATTGTGTTTCTTTAGTTGGGACACAAAATTGGTAAAAAAGGAGCATATCGTAGCGTTTGAAGTTGAGTCAGTCAGTATTAAATCTCAGTGGGAGCATAAGCATAGGGACAAAATGGTAGAAGTAAAAGAACAGGTTCCTATAGCGCGACATGAACTCGTTACGTGGGCAATGATTGAAGGTAGGAGCACTATGCATAATAATCAAAAAGAGAGGAATACGATAGAGAAGATATACAAGTTCCTGTTGCGCAAGCATCTATCTATCACCAGTAATTACCTGAATTGGAACAAAGTAGCATATGCCATTGCTAATACTTTTCATCCTGTTTATGGAAGAAAAATATTTATGAAACTATGTGAATTGGATGGCGCAGCACACAATGCAAAGATGAGTGAAGATTTAATACGAGATGCATATTTAGAACCCGATAAAAGAACTGAGTTCTCATCAATAATCTATTTAGCAGAAGAAATAGGGTATGGCAAGTAGTTTGGAAGGTGGTCTTATGCAAGTGCATAAGATGACAAGTAATGACATGAAACACGTCGAGCCACGACAATTAAACACCGCACATGTCAAGTAGTTGAAGTTTAATAATTTATTCCGTATCAATTTATTTATTCACGAACGAAAATGCCATGCCCTTTCCTCTGCTTTCACAATATATTACGCATGATGCAGTGCTAACGAAACTGATAGCATTGCGATGTACGTGTGCAGAGACTTACCAAAAAAAGTTCTCGGTCAAATATCTGGTAGGAAAGCAAAATGAAATAGCACGATATGACTGCGATGTTATATACAAAATCTTTCCTCCAAGAAAAAGGTGGGTGCACATAAGCGCTAAAAGAAGGCAATATGTCAAATCACAGCATGAAAAGAATGTACAGAACCTTCAACTTACTATCGCGAGAGAAGATAAGGAAACTATACATGCTGATTGGTATAACCGATTGGAAGAGTATATAGACAAAATAATAGCGTTGGCGAAAGATGAGAATTTTTCCTTTGCAACACCGGAGACTTTTGCAATAGAGAAAAAGCGTAAACAAAAAGATCGTGTAGTTGAAGCACGTCCTATATGTCAATTCAAAACGTTAGAGGAACGAATTATAGTATCGTTATATAACCATATCTTAACGAAGTTGTTCGATCCTTATTTCTATCAGCGCTCATATGCATTCCGTGATGCAAGCAAAAGGAAGGGTTTGCCTATGCAACATCTTCAAGCAATCGAGGATATAAATGCATTTCGAACTACATATACCACTCCACTTTGGGTTGCGGAATGTGATATGAAGAAGTTTTACGACACGATTGATCATGCTGTCATAAAACGATATTTTATAGAGTTATTGGATAGAAGCAGAATTGACTATAATTTTTCGAATGAAGATTATGATCAATTAAAGCGAGTGATGTTTAGTTATGTTGACTGTTTCTCATTCTATCAGAATGTATATATTTATAATTCAAAACTACGCAATCCATTCTGGAGCCGAATCAGGGCACGTGGGTACACTAAAAAGATAGAGTGGGTGGAAGATGATATTAAGAAGGCATGTGCTACTTCTCGACCTTACCCCACAGATGATTATTATCGGCATTTTCTCGGAGTTCCCCAAGGAGGAGCTTTGTCTGGATTGATAGCGAATATAGTGATGCACTTTGTGGATATCAAGTTAAAAGATTTCTATGACCGCCCCGATTTTCTCTATATCCGTTTTTGCGATGACATGATTATGATGTGTCCGGATAAAGCTTGTTTGAGTAATGCTTTTGAAATCTATAAGTCATCGGTAAAAAATATGCATCTATATATCCATGATGATACACCGATGACGTTTACACACATGCGTGATTTCTGGAAAGGAAAGACGCGGGCTCCATATGCATGGGGTGCACCGGGATATCCGGATGTGATGCCGTGGATCACATTTGTGGGATTTGATATCAACTGGCAGGGAGAAACTCGTATTCGAAGGTCTACATACAAAAAGGAAATTAAGAAGCAATACGAAAAATATTTAGAGATAGTTAAATTGTTTAGTGAAACCACAGAAAGCCCCTTGCGTACGTGTGAGTTTATTATGGAGAGTGTAAGACGACGCTTGGTAGGGATGAGCGTAGGACGTGTAACACTATGGAACTATAAGCATTTTGAGAACGAGATGTGTTGGGCTAAAGCATTTAAAACGCTATCCGATAATAGCTGGACGCGTCATCAACTTAGAAATCTAGATCGTCATCGCAATATGTTGCTAAACCGTCTAAACCGTTTTCTCAGACGTTTAAATTATGATCATGCTAAGTCTGAGACGTTATCGAAAGACCATCCAAGCCACCCGATATATTATGGTAAACCCTTTAGCTATTTTGGACAGGTACTAAAGAAATAATGCAGACGAAATGTTTTAAGAGCTGTATTGCCGTCCTTCGGGGCGGCTTTTTTATGTCCTGATTTGTCGCTCAACCGTTTTTTGATTATAACTTCATTCCATCAGTTCACCATTTCTTCAACCCATTGTTTCAGTTGTTCTTGGGAGATATTCGCAATACCTTGCTCAGTGATCAACTCGTATTCGGGTAGCGACGGACGGAAGATCCAACGACGTGGCGAATCATCAACCATAGCGTTTAGATGGATGTTACCTTTGTACGCTTGCTCCAAATAGACGTTGGATATATGCTTGCCATCAGAAGTAATCCAAGCGAGTTCCTGGACAGGGATATCAAATCCCCATTCACGCAGATGCCCCTGTAAGCACTCTTCAATGCGTCCAATCCACTCCGCTTTCACGCCATTCTTCTCTGCCAAGGTCCTAAACTGCATCACTGCATCTGCTACTTGACGGATAATCTTCTCTGCTTTTCGGATACCATTATCCGCAGCAAACAGCATCACATCCTCTTTCGTCCAGTCTGCGTATTTGCCACGCATCATCAGACAATGCGTTTGTTCCGGAAGAAATCCGCGCCGGTTGAAGATGTACGTCATGTCGTATGCCGGAGCGAGAGACCATTCTCCGCGACGATTCATAATGAATGCAAAGTTTTTATTATGATCATCCGTGTTGTTTGCGAGGTAATTGAAAACCATGCGCCGGAATACTTCATCAGCAGTGGCATCCGTTAGATGCAACTTGCGACAAACGAGTAGCAGTTGCTCGTAGCTATTTGCATCCGGATCCATAGCAGCCAATGTCTGCGTATGCAGTTTCTCACCATTCGGCCTATCAAATCGCTGCGTCACGAAGTGATTTTCACCATCTGCCGATTTGAGTTCAGATGGCATCATCTCTATTCCTGCCGCGCGTGCCATCTCGTAATACGTCATCTCCAATTCCGCCGAACTGCGCTCTGCATCGCCAAATTTCAAGATATAATAATCATAGCCATCCAGTCCGGCAATCTGGCCGGAACGCATCTCTCCACTCTGGCGATTGATGGCAATTATTGCTTTCGGTTGGCGTCCACCGGCAGACGTACCTACTGCCATCAACATCTGCTTCGTCAACTCCTCATCCGGAGCGATATGTGCTTCCTCGCGTTCTATAAAAATCTTCTGCGCCAAATGCGCCAACTCACCTACGTTCACCGGTTCGGCATGCGGCATCAACTGGGCATCCGGTTCGAACTCCAACGCACCCATTCCGCGCTTGCCGATGAATGTCAACTTGTCCAACGGAGTCACCTCAGCCGGAGCCAGATGCTGATCAGCACGCCAATGCTCAAACAGCGTATTACCCCAGTCATCCGGCAATGAATCAGCCAAAAACGAAGGGAGCCGTTGGAAGATACGTTCCTCTTCACTGCCAAACGAACGATACAATGCATCCTTGTCAATGGGTGCGATTAGTGGCGCAATCGAGACGCCACCTTTGTTGATGTAGGCCGGATTGTAAGTAAAGAACGAGCGTCCTGTCTGAGGTTTCCATTCCAGCGCGCCAATCTCCTCACCCCATAGGAAAATATGAATGATATGTCTCATGATTTCTTGTGTCTTACTCGCTTAACCTGTTCTTGACTTCCGCGCAAATCATAGGGGGATTCAGCTATCTCTGCAAGCAGCGTGTTTACTCCATCTAACTGTCCGAGTCCCCGTAGCAAGCGCAGTAGTGTACCGAACGAGATATCTTTACTCTGTCCAGTCTCAAAAGCTTGCAATGTCGGAACAGACACACCGGCACGTTCTGCTAACTCTTTCTGCGTCAGCCCCAACCGTATCCTGTATGCCCTTGCTCGCTGCCCCAAGATACGAATTATCTCCGTCGTTGAATATTGATACACATCCTTCATATAAAACTAATTCTATTTTATATTAATAGCATATTTTGCGCGTAATATATAACGTGCTTTGTTTTAAATTCGCCGCAAAGATACTGCTTTTTATTCATTTATGCAAGTTTTTTGAAGAAAAAATCGCAAAAAAGTGAAAATAGTAACGTTTCTATACGATTTTCACAAACAAAAGTTGAAATGTGTTAACTTTGCGGGCAATGGCGATAGTGCCAGAAACCGAATAAAAGTTAACACATTATGAAACATTTATCACCGGCCGAAGAGGCTGTCCTGCGGGCATGGAATGAGTATGTCCGCAGCCATGAACCTAATTGTTATCATCGGGACGAGTTTGACAATGACACTATTGATCGGACTCGTCTTTTTTATTTGATGACTGAGATCCTGTATGAGTATTACCAGGAAAAAGAACTGAGATGGTTCAGCTATCAAGCACTACGCATGATGCGGGTAGATAGCGGAACATTCAGCCGATGGCGCAGAAAATGGCAAAAAATATGGCTTAATCTGCGGCTGAAATAGGCTTTCTGCATTATGCAGATTTAGTTAACAAAATTTGCCGTACCTTTGCAGCGCCATTTGAAAGAGTGGCGTTGCTCTTTGATTTTTTTATCTAACCGGAAATGGCAACGCGATAATCGTATGAGCCTTTGGCGAATAAAGAAAATTGCATCGCAATAATCGTATGAGCTTTTGGCGAATAACCGAAAACGCGCCTTCGGCTTTTAGAAAACCACTGGCATGTCTCACAACTCGGTATCCCGGGCTATGCGCCCTTGAGTGTAAGCTTTTATTAGTTTTACTTGTGAGTGAACTCCCAGATAACCTACTAGTCGTTTCCACCCGCAGATTACTGCTAAATACCTGCGTTGCGCCCTGCCAGCGTTAGAAAACAAAAGAAAACGTTGTAACGAAGTGGAGACGTAATCGTTCGAGCGTAGCGAGATAAGAAAACGAACGAAGTGTAAGCAACTGTTTTCGGCCGTTTTCTAGAAGCAGCCTGACGACAAACAGAAAAACTTTTTTTAGGTTTTTGCTGGGCCGAAGAATAGTTTGATATCAGCTGCTATGGCAGCACGGAATTGGATGATAAGGCGCGCTGGGAGCTCGCTCACAAGCGCGGATTAACAGACAAATACGCTCAAGGCCGCGTAGGCCGGAATAGTAAACTATTCTAAGGCGCAGGGTTTTAAAGGTTTTTTTCTTTGGCAGGCTGCGCGTTTTCTAAGAGGAGCGCAAGCGACGAGTTTTTGATTTACTAAAAAAATTATTAACCATTAACCCTAAATTTTAACTAGAATGGCAAAAGTAACATGGAGTGCAGGTATCGACCATGTGTCGGGCGCACTCGCCAAACCGGGCAAGAACGGTCAACACTCTTGCGCAAAAATGCTCCTGGGAACCCACCGCGTAGCGGCCACCGAGAGCAAGGATTGTAACCGTCTGTACATGCGTTCGAAGACGCAGCGCGCCACCCAGCCGACCGGCGACGAGCTGAAGGCACGCGAACGTTTCGCAGCCGTGGCAGCGATGGTCAAGGCTCGTAAGGGTGACCTCTCGCAGCTCTCTACCGACCCAGATAACTTCTTGGCGCAGAAAGACACTGCTAGCGGCAAGAAGACCATGAAGGCGTATCTGTGGAAGGTCTGCGGCGAGGAGTATGATGCGCAGCACCAAGGCTAAGGCCTAGCAAGCCACAATGATGCGAGCAAAGCTCGCTGAATGATGCACCAAAGGTGCTTAATGATGGAAGCGGGCAAAGCCCTGTGAAGAGAGGGTAATCAAAAACTTGCGCTTGCATGGACTGAGATTCCGCACGACTGCGTGATTAAAAATCACTTGTGTAGTGCCTATATCTCGTCCTACGCATTCTCCCGATAAGCGCTCACGAAAACACGTTGCATCCTGCAACTTACAAAATGTGAAAAACGAAGCAGCAGAGCTGCAATGATGGGCGTCCCGAGTAATGAGGTGACCCCAAAAAGTTGGACGGATTATTAAATCTATTTGACTTGATTTTGAAAGTGAGTTCGGTATTGTACCGGGCTCATTTTCA
>ODAI013400993.1_pt1 | contig 11554 bp, 2 predicted proteins | sample 1539321 | NCBI WGS metagenome assembly ODAI01 (sample SAMN02144231, study PRJEB22623) | gut metagenome | biome: sheep rumen | host: Ovis aries | place: New Zealand
CGGCGAGGACAAACAAAATTGCTTCTGGGCGGGCATCACCTGCCAGGGCGACGCCACCATCATCCTCAAGGGCGAGAACACCGTGAAGGGATTCTATAGGTCAAAGCCTGGCATCTACGTGCCCAGCGGCTCGACGCTGACCATAGTGGGCAGTGGTGTGCTCAATGCCAGCAGCAACGGTCAGGCAGCGGGCATCGGCTGTGGCCAGTATACTCTTAACTCCTGTGGCAATATCGTCATTGAGGGTGGCACCATCAACGCCGTGGGCGGGGGCAAGGCTGCCGGCATCGGTGGAGGACAAGAAAACTCCTGCGGCTATATCACCATTACCGACGGCGTGACCAAGGTCACTGCCACCAAGGGAGCAGAAGCCCCCAACAGCATCGGCGCGGGCTACAACGGTACCTGTGGCACCGTCACCATCGGCGGCACGGTGGGGGCTATCACCACCAGTCCCTACACCTACACCGGCAACGGCACTGGAGGCACTATTCCCGACGTGAAACTTGCAGATATCGTGAACCCCGTGTTCAACAACGTCACCATCAGCAATGTCACCGCCAACATCGAGACCGACTATGTCGATTTACTGGGCACCTACGCTCCCGTAAGCATCTACACCGTTTGGAATGTCAACCTCTACCTCGGTGCTGACAACACGCTCTACTATCCCACGGTCAGCAACTTCACGGTGAATGCCTTCCGCGGCTACTTCCTGCTGAAGGAGGAACTGAAAGCCGGTGAAACCTCCCCCAACCCCTCCGAAGGAGGGGGGAACCAAGTCCGTGCCTTCAAGCTGTACTTCGACGACAACTCTGAGGTGACGACAGGAATCAAGACAATTGACGATTCGTCTATTTCCGATTTGCAATTTGATAGCGACGCATGGTACTCGCTTGACGGTCGCAAGCTCAATGGCAAGCCGACGCAACGTGGTATCTATGTGAATAACGGACGTAAAATCATAATTAAATAGGAGGACACAGCAATGAAGAAAACATATATGAAACCAGCCCTCATGGTGGTAAGAGTGCAACAACAGGGAATCATCTGTACCAGCCTTGATAGTATTAGCAGCAATGTCGACCTCGACTATGGCGGTGGCGGCAGCGGTCCCGCGCACGCCCCACGATACGGTGGGTTCGACTTGGATGACTTTGAGTGGTAATAAAAACAAACAAAACATGAGAATCAAACAATTATTTCTGACGCTCACCCTGCTCTGCGCCGTCGTGCAGGGAGCGTGGGCATTAGTTAGTTGGGATGGGAGCTATAATGACGTGTGGGACGGCCATACGACGACGAAGCCGCAGTTCATGTCTTCCTTTCACAGCGACTACTACGGCAAAGACCTTACCAACGTCGTCGTCATCAACACGGCGGCGGAGCTGGCCTACATCCGCGACCACTGGAGCGAATATTCCGACTGGCAGGACCAGAAGGTGTATTACAAGCTCAATTACATCGTGAACGCCGACATCGACATGGGCGATGCGGTGTCGTGGGTGCCAATGGCTAATTCTTATGGATACTCTTTTGCGGGCATCTTCTTAGGCCAGGGGCATACCATCCGTATCCATATCTGGGGTACCGACGACAACTATCAGGGACTGTTTGGAAGTCTCTATGACGGTGTTGTCATGGATATTCATGTGGCTGGAAAAATAGAATGTGGCAGTCAGTATGTGGGTGGTATTGCCGGTTACCTCGGACACAGTGGACTTATCGAGAATTGCTGGGTGAGTGCAGACGTCAGTTCCACCTATTTAGGGGTAGTTCACGAAAGCTACGTGGCCGGTATCGTCGGTAAAGCCAACTGCCGAATAACATACGGAGAATTTTTATTAGATTTTGGGTTGGAAAGATATGCTGGCGGTGGCTTGAACTACTGTATCATGACAGGTAACGTAACGAATGATGATAGGTTTGTAGGTGGCATCATTGGTTACAAAGAAGAGGTGACACCTGTCTCCCACGGCGTCATGTATGGCACAGTGTCAAGTGCATACAAGCAGCATGATGTTTTCTTTGGCAGTGCTCCAGGGGGCTCTGATTTTATAGCACCGACATACATGTACAGCGACTACAACGACAGCGAATGTAGGAATTCAAGAGCTAAAGACTGGTATAGCTATGCGATGGAACACCCCTACGCCGTCAATGTCAGCAATGTCGGCCAGGGCATTTTGACGCCCAATTTCGAACGGACATACCCCGGCCAGACCGTCAAGCTGACCAAGAAGGTGGGCAATGCCGTGGCCAGAGTCACGGTGAAGGACATCGACGGCCACACGGTTGCCGTCAGCGGCAACGAGACCGACGGCTGGACGTTCACCATGCCGCGGCGCGATGTCAACGTCACGGTAACCTATTACGACGATTTTGGCCATGCAACTGACGACGGGATGTCAATGGACGTCTGGGACGGAGAGACTCAGGTGAAGCCTAACCACATCGATGAATCCACGGGTACGGTCCACATCCATACGGCAGCTGAGATGGAGTACATCCGTGCCCATTTTGACGATTTTGCGATGACCGACTACTTCTACTATCAGTGTAACTATATCCTGGAGAAAGACCTTGACATGACTGCCAAGACGTGGAAACCTCTGATTAGTATGATGGCTGGATATTATAGGGGCACGTTCAACGGCAACGGCCACACCATCCGCATCAAGATCGAGGGGGCCAACGACAACTATCAGGGGCTGTTTGCGGGTATCTTCTCTGGTGCCGTGGTGGAGAACCTCCATGTGGCCGGCAGCATCCACTGCACCGGCTCGCGGCTGGTGGGCGGCATCGCCGGCGAGAACGACGGCACCATCCGCAACTGCTGGGTGAGCGCCGACGTCAGCAGCGACTGGACCGGCTCGGGCTATGCCAAAGTGGGCGGCATCGCGGGCGAGAACTACTATGGCACCATTGAGTTCTGCTGCATGACGGGCAACGTGAAGAACATGGACGACAGCGTGGGCGGTGTCGCAGGCAGCAACTACTGGTATGGCAACATCAAGCACTGCACGTTCTACGGCACCTTGACGCTGAATCCGGATATGTGGAATGACAATAAATGGGCGGGCGACGAGAACCCCGGGGGTGAGGAAGATAACTACGACACGTATGCCCCTGCCCATTACGAATATGCCGATGGCGCTGGTTGCCACATGTATAGCGATGTCTACAAGTATCCCTACCGCATCGGCCTCTCTAGGCAGGGTGGCTCCACCTACGTGGCCAGTGCCGGTGGGGAAGAGGGCGTTCCCGGCACCCGCCATGGCGAGACGGTGACGCTCACCAAGTCGGGAAAGTGGGAAATGCATAGAGTCGACATCAAGGATGCCGACGGCAACTCGGTCAGCTATAGCGGCGACATCAACGGTACGCTGACGTTCGTCATGCCGAGGCGGGACGTCACCATCACCGCCAGCTCGCTGGCCGACTGGCCCACGCAGGGTAGCGGCACAGAGGCTGACCCCTACGTCATCAACAGCGAAAAAGACTGGAACGGCTTTGTCAACAACGTCAGCGGCGGGCGCAACTACAGCGGCCAGCACGTGAAGCTGGACGCCGACATCAGCGTATTGACGGTGGTGGGCAGCAGCGAGACCAACGGGTTCCAAGGCACGTTCGACGGCGGCGGACACACCATCACCGCCACCATTACCGACGCCAGCAACGAGGGCACCGCCCTGTTCCGCTACATCAACGGGGTCACCATCAAGAATCTAAAGGTGGCAGGCACCATCAGCGGCGGCATCCACGCTGCGGCCATCGTGGGTATCGCGAAAGGCACGGGCAACGTGATTGAGGGCTGCGTGGCCACGGCCAACGTCACCGGCGGCACGCACATCGGCGGCATCCTGGGCCACGGCACCACCAGCGACATCGCCATCAGCGGCTGCGTCTTCAGCGGCAAGATGAACGGCGGCTATGAGGCCAAGGGCGCCCTCTTCGGATGGGGCGACAACGGCGGCACGAAGAGTGTCACCGACTGCCTCTACCTGATGGCCGACGGCCAGTACACCAAGAATTTAGACCTTGTGCGGCTGTACGGCGGCACCGTCAGCGTGACTAACTGCTACAAGAACACCAGTGCCGGCTCCGAAGGCACGCAGTGCATCTTCACAACCTCTGCGCCGAGCCAGCTCGGCACCCTGGTGCATGACTACGGCCTGGTGAAGGTGTACGAGAATGCCCTGTTCTGCGACGGCAAGTACTACCTCTCTCCCACCACCAGCACCAACGCCGGCACGGAGGGCGACCCCTACATCATCGCCGACGAAGCCGACTGGGTATCCTTCGCCAAATGGATTGATGAACATCGCGACGGTTTCACCGGCGAGTACGTGCAGCTGATGGCCGACATCACCGTATCGACGCCGGCAGGCACCAGCGATACCCCCTTCAGCGGCACATTCCTCGGCAACGGCCACACCATCACCGCTAACATTACCGACACCAGCAACCAGGGCACGGCGCTGTTCCGCTACATCAACGGCGCCACCATCAAGGACCTCACCGTCGGCGGCACCATCACTGGTGGCATGCACGCGGCAGCCATCGTGGGCTTCGCGCAAGGCACAGGCAACAGCATCCGGAACTGCGTGGCTACGGCCAACGTCAGCGGCGGCACGCACATCGGCGGCATCCTGGGTCACGGCACCAGCAGCGACATCGCCATCAGCGGCTGCGTCTTCAGCGGCACGATGACGGGCGGCGGCTCGGCCAAGGGAGCCATCTTCGGATGGGGCGACAACGGCGGCACGAAGAGCGTCACCGACTGCCTCTACGTGATGGCCGACGGCCAGAACACCGACGGTCTGGACCTTGTGCGGCTGAACAGCGGCACCGTCAGCGTGGCAAACAGTTACAAGACCACCAGCGTCGGCTCCTATGCCACTAAGACCTACGCCTCTGCCACCGTTAATGGTGACCTCGGCGACCTGACACAGGACTACGGCGTGCTGACGGCCTACCAGAACGGCATCCTCTACGACGGCATGTACTACATGGCTCCCGTCGCCCTCAGCGGCAGCGGCACGGTGGAAGACCCCTACCTCATCAACAACACATACGAGTGGAATTCCTTCACCATTAACATCAGCAACGGCACCAACTACAGCGGGCAGTACGTGCAGCTGTCTGAAAACATCAGCGTATCGACGATGGCGGGCACGAGCGAGGCCAATTCGTTCAAGGGAACCTTCCTCGGCGGCGGGCACACCATCAACGCCGCGATTAACAACACCGGCAACGACGGCACCGCCCTGTTCCGCTACATCAACGGCGCCACCATCAAGAACCTCACCGTCAGCGGCACCATCATAGGCGGCATGCACGCCGCGGCCATCGTGGGCTTCGCGAAAGGCAAGGGCAACAGCATCCGGAACTGCGTGACCACGGCCTACGTCAGCGGCGGCACGCACATCGGCGGCATCCTGGGACATGGCGTCGACAGCGACATCGCCATCAGCGGCTGCGTGTTCAGCGGCATGATGAGGGGCGGAGGTACAGCCAAGGGTGCCATCGTCGGATGGGGCGACAACGGCGGCACGAAGAGTGTCACCGACTGCCTCTACCTGATGGCCGACGGCCAGAACACCGACGGTTTGGACCTTGTGCGGCTGAGCGGAGGCACCGTCAGCGTGGCAAACAGTTACAAGACCACCAGCGCCGGTTCCAATGGCACGCAATGCCTTCCTGTCACCACTGCTCCTGCCACTCTCGGCGACCTGACACAGGACTACGGTGTGCTGACGGCCTACGCTAACAGCATCTTCTACGACGGCACGTACTACATGGCTCCCGCCACACTCGCCGGCAGCGGCACGGAGGCAGACCCCTACATCATCAGTAGTATCTACGAGTGGGACTCCTTCGTCCATCACGTTAACGAAGGCACTACTTACAGCGACCAGTATGTGAAACTGACGGCCGACATCAGCGTCGCGAAGAAATGCGGCACCGTGTCGGGCAGCACGCCGGAGAGAGCTTTCAGCGGCACCTTCCTCGGCGGCGACCACACCATCACCGCCACGATTACCGACACCGACAACCAGGGCACGGCACTGTTCAGCTACATCAACGGGGCAACCATCATGAACCTGAAGGTGGCCGGCACCATCAACGGCGGCATGTATGCGGCAGCCATCGTGGGCTTCGCGAAAGGCACGGGCAACTGGATCCACGACTGCGTGGCCACGGCCGACGTCAGCGGAGGCACGCACATCGGCGGCATCCTGGGCCATGGCACTGACAGCGACATCCAGATCGACGGCAGCGTCTTCAGCGGCAAGATGACGGGCGGCGACATAGCCAAAGGCGCCATCTTCGGATGGGGCTACGAGGGCGGCGTCAAGAAGATCATCACCGACTGCCTCTACCTGATGGCCGACGGCCAGAACACCGACGGCCTCGACCTTGTGCGGCAGGACGACAAAGGCATAGTTTACGATGGTAACTGCTACAAGACAACCAAAGTCGGCTCCTATGGCGCGCAATGCTTCCCTGTCGCTGCCGACCCGTCCACCCTCGGCGAAGTGTTACGGACATACAACGTGCTGACGGCCTACCAGAAAGGCATCCTATACGACGGCACGTACTACATGAATTCTGCCAACATCAGCCTGGCCAATGCTTCCGATAACAGCACTACAATCAGTGCCAATCACGGCAACTTAGCCAACGTGACGCTTCTGGGTCGCACGCTCTACAAGGACGGCTCGTGGAACACGCTGTGCCTGCCCTTCAGCGTGGCCGACTTCAACGGCACGCCCTTGCAGGGAGCCACGGTGAAGACGCTCGCATCGACCACCTTCAGCGACGGCACACTGACGATGAACTTCAGCGATGACCTGACCGGCATAGAGGCCGGCAAGCCGTATATCGTCAAGTGGGATAACAACGTCGTGAACCTCTCAACGCTGACCACCGACTACACGGTGCAGAACGGTGACGTGCTGACAGGCACGCTCGGCGGCGACTACAAGATTTCGATTGCCGCCGGCGCGATAGTGACGCTTCACGACGCGACCATCAACGGCGAGGACAAACACCTTTGCGTCTGGGCGGGCATCACCTGCCAGGGCGACGCCACCATCATCCTCAAGGGCGAGAACACCGTGAAGGGATTCTATAGGTCATATCCTGGCATCTACGTGCCCAGCGGCTCGACGCTGACCATAGTGGGCAGTGGTGTGCTCAATGCCAGCAGCAACGGCAGAGCTGCGGGCATCGGCGGGGGCCAGTATATTCTTAACTCCTGTGGCAATATCGTTATTGAGGGCGGTACCATCAACGCCGAGGGCAGGGGCAAGGCTGCCGGCATCGGTGGAGGAGAAGGTTCCTCTTGTGGCTATATCACCATTACCGACGGCGTGACCAAGGTCACCGCCACAAAGGGAGAAAGTGCCCCCAACAGCATCGGCGCGGGCTCCGACGGTTCCTGCGGCACCGTGACCATCGGCGGCACGGTGGGTGCCATCACAGATGACAAACCCTACACCGGCAACGGCACTGGAGGCACTATTCCCGACGTGAAACTTGCAGATATCGTGAACCCCGTGTTCACCGGCGTCACCATCAGCGATGTCACCGCCAACGCCGAGACCGACTATGTTGATTTCGTGGGCACCTACAGCCCCGTAGGCATCTACACCGCCGACAAGACCAACCTCTACATCGGCGCCGACAACAAGCTCTACTATCCCACGGCCAGCGACTTCACGGTGAACGCCTGCCGCGGCTACTTCCAGCTGAAGCAGGGACTGAAAGCCGGTGACCCGAAAGCAGGCGTCCGCACATTCAAGCTGAACTTCGGCGACAACTCTGAGGTGACAACGGGAATTATAACCACGAATTTCACGAATTCCACGAATTCAGACAATGAATGGTATTCGCTCGACGGTCGCAAGCTCAATGGCAAGCCCGCACAGCGCGGCGTGTATATTAATAACGGTAATAAGATAGTAATAAAGTAAGGAGGACACAGCAATGAAGAAAACATATTTGAAACCAGCCCTCATGGTGGTAAGAGTGCAACAACAGGGAATCATCTGTACCAGCGTTGATAGTATTGACAGCAATGTTGGCCTCGACTATGGCGGTGGCGGCAGCAGTCCCGCGCACGCCCCACGATACGGTGGGTTCGACTTGGATGACTATGAGTGGTAATCATGAAGACGTGCCTCCCCATCTGTTTGCAACCGCAAGCGATGGGGAGGCTTCTTGTAAACACAATGCCAAGGCATGTTTTCATTGCTATCCAGAAATTTTTTGTTTTCTACTGCAACAAGTGCAACAGGCTCGCTACTGTCTGAGTGTCACCGTGTTAGGGTGTTGCAGAAGTGTTGCAGTGGTGACACTTTTAACATGAATTTAACATTTCGACGCCCCAAAGTTACACTCCAGCCAATGATAATTGTCGACACTGATGGGACTGATTGGACTGATTTTCACTGATCCATGTTGCCGCACATTAATTAGCGACTACACTCACATTCCCACGCAGGGAATTTCAACTACTACGCATGTTACAAATATTCCCACGCTGGGAACGTCGCGTTCCCACGCAAGGAAAACAACTGCACAAACGAATTACACGAATTTTTTTTAAACCACAGATTGCACGGATTTCACAGATTTATTTAAAACAACGGATTTCACTCTATTAAAAAAACACGAATTACGAATTGTTGTCAGACAACATGGACAACTTGGACAACTTTTTTGCTGCGCACGACATTTCTCATTTTTCATTTAAAATTTCTCATTCCTCATTCCTCATTTTCATTTAAAATATTGTACAACATTATTTTTCGCGTCAAAATCCTTCACTTCTCTCACGCCACGCGTAAACTGTTGGAAGGCAGTGCGTTGAACGGTGAGAGATAGGGTGAGAGATGGCGTGAAGGGTGAGAGATGGTGCTCCACGGCGTCACCGTAACTTTTGACATTCTCACCGGTGGCGGAGAGTGGACCATGAGTGACTTGCCAGGGAAAACGAGTGGCGGTGGAAAAAATGTTTCACCCTATGCAGCCATGTTTTTGCGAGTCGGTCACGCTGCCCGCCGCCCAATCTCTCACCCTTCACGCCATCCCTCACGCTGTCTCTCACACTTTAACTCATTGTGTTTTAGTGTATTACGTCGGATGTGAGAGATGTGAGGGATTTTGATGCAAAAAAAATGTTGGACAACATTTTTAAATGAGAAATGAGGAATGACGCTGCCAATTAGTAATTATGATTAGACTCTGCGCGCAGCAAAAAGTGTTGTCCAAAATTATAAATGAGAAATTATAAATGAGGAATGAGAAATTGTAAATGAGAAATGAAAAATGATTCATTCCCATGCAAAGTGTTGTCCAAGTTGTCCATGTTGTCTGACAACAATTCGTGCAATTCGTGGTCAAAAACAATCAGTATAATTCGTTAAATTCGTCTTAATTCGTTGTTTTATAATCCAATCCGTTGTTTGCTAAAGTTTAATAGCTCCTCCTGTCGAAAGAAAAACACGATAATGTTTGCTCATGTCAGAAAAAAGCAGTACTTTTGCAGCGCATTTGGTCAGGGAACGGCGTGGAAATCGCCGACTGTCCCGCAGCTGTAATTAGCCATTGGCGCTGCAAGCACGATGTCACTGATATTTTTGGGAAGACGCTTGCAGTGGGCTATAAGTCAGAATACCTGCCTCTTGCTTACAAAATGCCCGTTGGTGCCTCTGGGGTTAGGACCATCAGGCGAAATACGTGTATTATTATATAAGTCGGGAGACTTATGTCGTGATGACAGGTGGGTCTCCCATTTATTACTGAATGTGAAATGAATGAGAAATGAAAGAAATGAGTAGTCATATTACAGCTATGCAGCACGCGTTCAGGACGATGCTGCGTACTGAACTACGGGTATTGTTGCTACGTCGGAGAACCGACGCCGCACATCTTGCATGTTTCTTTTTCTTGTTGTTCATTACCCATAGCTCGCTTGTTGCAGCCCAGGAGCCGCAGCGCAGCCGTTTCGACAGCATCCAGCACGTTGACGAGGTGTTCGTCACGTCGCGCTACAACCATAAGGAGGTCATCCCCTCGCAGACGCTCAGCGGCCAGCAGCTGGAGAAGCTGAGCGCCCACTCCGTAGCCGACGCGCTGCGCTACTTCTCAGGTCTGCAGCTGAAGGACTACGGCGGCGTGGGCGGTATCAAGACGGTCAACATCCGCTCGATGGGTACCAACCACCTCGGCATCAGCTACGACGGCATTGAGCTGGGCAACGCCCAGAACGGACAGATAGACCTCGGGCAGTTCTCGCTGGACAACGTCGAGGAGATCACGCTGTTCAACGGTCAGAAGAGTGCCCTGCTGCAGACCGCCAGCGATTTCGGGCATGCCGGTTCCGTCTACATCCGCACCCGTGCGCCCCGTTTTGCCGAGGGCGAGCGCTACCACCTGCGGCTGAAGGCCAAGTACGCCTCGAGCGACATGCTGCGGCTGTCGGCACTCTGGGAGCAACGCCTCAGCCGCCGCGTCAGTTCGTCGCTGTCGGCCGAGGTGCTGACGGCCAGCGGCAAGTACAAGTTCCGCTACCGTCGCAAGCGACAGGACGGCAGCGTGGCCTACGACACTACAGCCGTCCGCCAGAACGGCGACATCTGGGCCGTACGTGCCGAGGGCAACCTGCACGGCATGACAGACGACGGATTCTGGAAATGGAAGGTGTACACCTACCATTCGGAGCGCGGCATACCCGGTGCTATAGTCAATAACGTGTGGCGTCGTGGTGAGCGGCAGTGGGACCATAACTTCTTCACCCAAGCCCGCTGGCAGCAGTCGTTCGGTCAGCGTTTCACCACGCAGGCCGTGGCCAAGTATGCCTACTACCAGACGCGCTACGTGAACCGCGACAGCACCCAGATGCAGGTCGACAACACCTACCGGCAGCAGGAACTGTTCTTCTCGACGTCCAACGTCTACGACCTGCTGCAGTCATGGAGCGTCTCGCTGAGCTACGACCTGAAGTGGAACAAGCTGAACAGCGACATGCGCCAGTTTGCTTTCCCCACACGGCTGAGCCACTACGTGTCGCTGGCCACTGCCCTCGACCTGGGGTGGATGAAGGTGCAAGGCTCCGTGCTGGGCACCTTTGTGAAAGACCGCGTGCGCAAAGGCAAGGCACAGGACGCGCTGACAGCATACACGCCGGCATTTTTCCTCAACGTCTATCCGCTGTCGTCGCACGACCTCTCGCTGCGCGCCTACGCCAAGAAGAGCTTCCGCATGCCGACGTTCAACGACCTCTATTACACCGATATGGGCAATGCGGCCTTGAAACCCGAATCGGCACTGCAGTACAACGTCGGGCTGAGCTACGACCACCGGCGGAGTGGGGGATGGCTCCGCCATTTCCACCTGCAGGCTGCGGCCTGCCAAAATGCGGTCCACAACAAGAGCGTGGCCTATCCGAAGGGGCAGCAGTTCCGCTGGACGATGCTCAACCTGGGGCGTGTACACATCAAGGGCGTCGACGTGGAGACCGAGCTGACGCTGGTGCCCGCCC
>ODAI011893964.1_pt1 | contig 11553 bp, 1 predicted proteins | sample 1539321 | NCBI WGS metagenome assembly ODAI01 (sample SAMN02144231, study PRJEB22623) | gut metagenome | biome: sheep rumen | host: Ovis aries | place: New Zealand
GAAAAGGGAATTGAGGGGATGAAGTTGAAGAATAGAGTGATTAGTGATGTTCCCTCGATGACTATGTTAATATCTGTATCTGCGTTCAGTATGATAACAGCAACTGCACTCACGGAAAGCGATATTATTACGATGGATGATATAACGGATACTGATACGCCTCCTGTTATATCGGATAACGGGAAGGACTGGTATGAAATCAGCACTCTGCGTCAGCTTATGTGGTTTACCAAGCAGGTTAACAGCGGTAATTCGAGTATAAACGCAAGGCTTTTAAATGATATAAACCTTGAACCGTTTTGCCATCAGCAGACAAACAAATATTCAGGACAGTCGTGGGAGCCGATAGGCAACACGGTTTATTATTATACCGGTACCTTTGACGGCTGCAATCATTCTCTCCAAAATTTCTATTATAAAGAAGGACAGGGAGAATATGTCGGCCTGTTTGGTTGTATAGGCTCCGGATGTACAATAAAGAATTTAACGTTGGATAAGGGAACAATGAATGCCCGCCGTATTCAGGGTGGCTTTGCGGCTTTTGCAAAAGGTGAGAACATCCTTATTGACAACTGCTACAATAACCTTACAAACTTTGGCGCCCGTTCAGGCGGCAGCTCCTGGTACAACAGGGTTCCGGAAGTTATTTCCACCGCTCACAATGACAGAGTCGGAGGTATACTCGGTGTTGGTGAAGATGTTACAAATCTTGTTATTTCAAATTGTATAAATTACGTTACCACAACCGGAGGAAACGAGCTTGTCGGAGGTATTTGTGCCTGTATAATAAGTCCGGTTGAGGAGTCCTGCAGGATTTATAACTGCGCTATGACGGGAAATATGCAGGGAAGATGGTGTATGGGCGGTATTCTCGGCCTTAACTATCACAGGGCATGCCTGATTGAAGACTGCTATTTTATCGGTAAAATGACACAGGTTTGGGGTACCGGAAAGAACGGCGGTATCGCATATTCGTATCCGGAATCGCCGGACCTTATGACTGATTGCTTTTCTACTGTAAGCGTTGAGGGTGTTGACGAAGTTACAGATGTAACGGACGAAACTGTATCAAACGGTGAGCTTGCGTGGTTTATGCAGGAGCATAAATCCAACCCGGAGGTCATGGATTGGGGACAAAACCTGACAGTATCGCCATATGACAAATATCCGATTTCAACTACGGACGAGGATTTGCGTGTTATCCGTGTTGTTTACTATACAAAGGGAGAAGAGGAAGGCACCTATACCAAGTATGCAACAAAATACACGAACGTAGGAAAACCTGTCACATTCCCGGAGGACGTTGCGGATACCGATAGTAAAGCGTTTTACAAATGGTCAAAATCCACCGACCCCGACGACAGTTTAAGCTACGTAAATAAGACGGATGCTGTAAATTATGTTGACGAAACAGAAACACCGCAGCATACGCTGAATTTGTATGCAATAGCCGAAACAAAATACGGCGCGGTAAGTGATTCTAACTCTGTGGAATTGAGTTATAGCAGGGACGCGCAAACGTTAAATCTTGCCAAGTATGCGGAGTATGCAGATTTGTCGCTTACAGAGGGCAGATTTGAATACACCGTAACAGCTCAGGATGCGGCAGGCTATACCTTTACGACTGATGGCGACAATCTTAATGTGCCTGCCTCGCTTCCGTTCGGAACATATCACCTTACAATAAGCGCCACACAGCTTCGGCCGTATTTTGCGTTGTTCTCGGCGACGTATGACACGGTTGACTTTACCTTCAGCCTGACGATTAACATTGAACCGCAGTCTGTTGAAGTGCCTGAAACCGGCTCAAAAATATACAACGGTGAAAACCAAAAGGCGAATATTGACGATACCGAAATGTACTCCGTAACCGAAAACAACGGCGGTACGAATGTAGGTGAATATGATGTTAAATTAAGTCTTACAAATAAGTCAAACTATGTCTGGGCTGACGGTACGACGACAGATAAAACCGTTAAATTCAACATCACTTCAAAATCCGTAAAGGCGCCTTCAATCAATGAGACAAGTTTCGTATACAACGCAGATGAGCAAAAGCCAACGATTAATACGGACGGCACAGATACAAATTCCTACAATGTTCAGTATCCTCCGCAAAGTGTAAACGCAGGTACATACAGCGTTACGTTTACGCTCAACAATCCTTACGGCATTGTAAACTATATATGGGAGGATGGAACAACCGCAAACGTTGTCTGTGGCTACGAAATCACAAAGCAGACGATAGAACCGCCGGCAGTAGACGGTAAGCTGTACACGGGTACGACGCTGACGGCGGATGTGCCTGCAAACCCGCATTATTCAGTTACACAAAATAACGGCGGCACACAGGCGGGAACGTATCCGGTTGTTTTGACGCTCACCGACAGCGCGAACTATAAATGGACGGACGGTGACAATCCCTCCGTGACGCTGTATTTTATAATTTCTACATCGGCCATTGACCTGCCGTCCGTTGCTGATAAGGTGTATAACGGACAGCTCCAGAAAGCAAACCTGAATACGAACGCGCTCTATGAGGTTGTTACAAACAATGGCGGTACAGATGTCGGCGAATACTCCGTAACTGTTAAACCGAGTTCAAGCTGCACATGGGATGACGGTACAAGGACTGAAAAAACCATAACCTACCGTATAACACCGCAGCAGGTCGCGCACCCCGATTTTACAATTACTGATAAGGTATATAACGGAGAGACACAAAAAGCTGACAATATCCCGGTCTCCGACCTTTACACAATAACAAACAACGGCGGCGTTAACGCCGGAACATATGATGTTATTCTTTCCCTTAATAACGGAGAAAAGAAAAACTATGTATGGGATAATGACCCGACAGGCGCGGATAAGGCTTATAAGTTTAAAATCAATCCAAAAGCTGTCACAGTGCCGGAGGTTACGGATCTTACTCAGACGTACACAGGCGAAACTCTTAGGGCGACCGTTCCGGCAAGTGAGGAATATACAGTCACCAACAAGGGCGGAGTCAATGTGGGCGCTTATGATGTGACTGTTTCCTTGGCAAACAAAACCAACTACATATGGAATGACAATACAACATCGGATAAAAAATTCACACTTAAAATAACAAAGGCTCCGGCTTCATTCATTCCGCCGCAGCCGAGAAGCGTTTATGTTTCCACTACCGCGCAGGAGCTTATCACTGCCGGCAGGAGTGATGACGGAACGGTTTACTATGCCGTAGACGCTCCCACAGGCTGGTCAACGGAGATACCGAAGCGCATTTCGTACGGCACCTATAAAGTTTATTACTATGTTGCCGGCGATGCAAACCACACTTCCTCCGAGGCATCATTTGTTGAGGCGGATATATTACGCAGAACTCCCGCTCCCGACGTTACGGCAAGAAAACTCACATATACGGGTTCAAACCTACAGCTTGTAGATACCGACCCGAATTTTGACGGCAGCTATGAATACGAGGTTTGGTACTCGCTTGACAGCGGCGAGGAAAAGAACTGGTCAAAGGCTATACCTACGGCGGTTGACGCCGATAGCTATACCGTGTACTACAAGGTCGATGAAAACGATTACTATGAGGGTATAGAGGGCAATGTCACAGTCACAATCGATAAAGCAACTCCGAAGGTGTCTATGAATACATATACCTGGGAATATGACGGAAGTGAAAAATTACTTGCGTATGCGACTTCTGATTTCGGCGCCGTTAAGTATAAGATAAACAGCGGTGAGTGGCAGTCGGAGTATCCGAAAGCAATAAATGCCGGAGAATATACGGTATACTACAAGATTGAAGAAACCGACAATGTAAAAGCCGCCGATGGCGATATTTCCACGGAAATATACAAATACAATCCGGCGCTTAACCCAGTCGGAATAAATGAAATCTACTCTGATACCGATTATGCGCTCCTTAGCTGCTCCGCTCTGCCGGAATTCTGCAAGGTTGAATACAGTCTTAACGGTACAGATTGGACGATGGATATTCCGAAAGCAAGAAACGCCGGTATATATAACGTATTATACCGAATAACCGACAATAACGGCGCTGACAATGTTATGCAAAAGAACGGAACAATAAAATCTGAAATAAGAAGGCGCAGACCGACAATTAACGCTTCATACAGTCCGTATATCTATTTCGACAATTCAGTAGGCAGCTATAGCCTTATAACCGCGTCTGCTGATTACGGCACGGTTTATTATACAGTAAGCACGGACAACGGCGCAACGTGGAGCGGCGAAACAACGACAGTACCCGAGGCTACCACTACAGGAACGTATCTTGTGAAATACTACGTGAAGGCAGACAGCAACGTTGAGGCAAGCGAAGAAAACACAATCACGGTTCACGTTGAAGAAAAGGATCCGCAGATAAGCATTGATGTTGACGCGGCGATCGTATATACAGGCGAGCCGGTCAACCTGATAAAGAATATAGAGGCTGAGGTGAAAAATCCGACATCGGAGAAAACCGCCAATCCACCGCAGCTGAAGTATATGGTGAACCCCCCTGCGCCCCCAACGAGCGCTTCAGACGGCGATTGGTCAACCGACGCGCCAAAGGGTACTGACGTGGGTGTATATACGGTCTACTATTGTATAAACCCTGTATCTTCAGGCGGTGACTCGCTCTACACCGAGCAGATTTTCTCTGTTACTGTAAACATAGTGCCGAAAGAGCCTGACGCGCCGGCTGACATAAACACAATCTACGGAACAAACCTGAATGATATTAAATCAGAGCTGCCGGAATATTACGCGTTCACAGACAGTCTTATAACAAAAACAGGTGATGTAGGTGAACATACATTTAAGGTGCATTATAAGAATACCGATAACTCAAACTACGCCGAGATGGACACAACCGTCAAGGTAATCGTAAGCGAAGCAAAGGAAAACACTCCGGCTATTGATATTGATTATGAACAAGAACAGCTTATAGGCTTTGATCCGGCAAGCAGTTATACTCTCAATAATGAAGAAGAAGCGCATATAAGCAGTCTGGATATTGACACTGATATGATCGACAGCAGTGTAGAAATCGTCGCTAAAAGTTCAGATAAAAATCACGGCGACAGCGAAGCTCAGACGCTCAATATTCCGCAAAGACCCGATGCGCCCGGTGAGGATAACATAGAGGTAAGACAAGCGCAGTACTCATCTGCTGTCGGCAGGCTGTACGGAATAGGCGCAGATATGGAATACAGCATAAACGGCGGTGACTGGGTCAAGGGTACAGGTGACGAGGTCGCCACAGCGCAGGGCAATACTGTTATGGTACGCTATGCGGCAAGCAATACACTAAAGCGATTTAAGAGCGCTCCGTATTCAATAGAGATTAAAGAATACACTGCTTCTAAACTTGACACGCCGGACGCGGCGCATATTGCTATTGACTTTATCAACGAAAAACTTACCGGTCTCGACGCAGACTCGCGTTATAAGGTGACGGATAGAAATAACAAGACATATCAAATTACAACAGATGAAAACGGCAGAGCGGACATAGATGAGGAATGGATGGGCGAGAGCATAAACTTTGCTAAACTCGGTGATATTTTGTATACCGAAGACAGTGATCCATCCGATAATATCTCCATTCCCGAACGCCCCGACGCGCCTGATGCAACAGGCGGTGAAGCTGCAATAAATAATGTAGATAACACAATGCAGTGGCGCAAGACAACGGAGCTTGGAACGGAGCAGTATCAAAATATTGTCGTTGCCGAGGGTTCCGCCTCCGTTACTAAGGCGCCGGATGACTACGATGTAAGATATGCTGCCACGGCAACGAGCTTTGCAAGCGAAGCGAAGCAGGTGACGGTAACATTTGCAAAAGAGCAAACGCCGGAGCCGGTGTCGGACTATCCGTACATAGCAAATCTTGATAAGGACGCCATATACGAGGTGACAGACCCAAGCGGCGCAGTTACGACCGTAACGAGTGACAACGAAGGCAGAATTCCCGCGCGCGAGGAATGGATCGAAAAAACAATATCGCTTGTCAGAAAGGGCGACGGAGTTCTCACAGTAGACAGTGAAGCTGCGGAGGTTGAAATTCATAAGCAGTCACAGAACGCGCCTGATATTACCGCAGCAGATCAGAAAATTACCGGCGTTGACGACACGATGGAATACCGAAAAAAGGGCGATGAAAACTGGATTTCTGTTCCGGAGGGCGCAACAGAAATAACGGAGCTTCCCGCCGGGGAGTATGAGGTCAGATATAAGGAAACGGAGGATAAATATGCGAGTGAACCGGCAGTAGTAACCGTTACCGAATCGGATGAGCCTGTTGTTGAACCCACAGCGGAGCCCGCGAGGAAAAGAGGTCATTCAAGCAGGTCAAGCGCTACTCCTTCGCCGTCTCCGTCACCATCCGCATCAACATCACCGATTACAGAACCTGATGCAACGACTGAACCTTCTCACGGCTCCGGTACGCCGTCCCTTAACACAAGTGACCATTTTGCTTATATAAATGGCTATCTTGACGGTAGCTTCAAGCCTGAGAATAAAATCACAAGGGCTGAGGTAGCGGTTATATTCGCACAACTTCTTAATGATGAAATGGGTGACGAAAACTACGCGTCATCATTTGGCGATGTTTCGCCCGATGCGTATTATTCGCGTTATATCGGATTTTTGGAGCGGTATGGTATACTCACAGGTTATGAGGACGGAACCTTCAGACCGGGAACTTATATAAAGCGTGCTGAATTTTCGGTAATTGTATCAAAATTTGCAAATATATCCGAAACGGAGAAAAATCTCTTTACTGATGTTGTTGACAGTGACTGGGCAACTCCATATATTTTAAAAGCACATTCTGCAGGGTATCTTGACGGGTACGAGGACGGAAGTTTCCATCCCTACAGTGACATCACAAGAGCTGAGACGGTCAGTGTTGTAAACCGCGTTCTCGGACGGGTATGCGACAAAGAATATGTAAATGAAAATAGTAATGTCATAAAGCTGTTTAATGACGTAAACGCAAGTCATTGGGCTTACAATGACATAATAGAGGCCTCCAATGCACACAAATATGAAAACGCAGGCGGTGCGGAGCATTGGACGGAATTAGAATAACGGGAGGGATGAGAAATGAATAAAAAGCTATTATTACTACTCTCGTTTTTTGCCTTGTTGTTCGGGTTTTCGTCCTTTGCATATGCGGCGCCGGCAGCTAATCCTGTGAGCATAAACGAAAGTTTTAATACAGCCGCTACTGACGGAACGGTATATGCAAAAAGCGGTGAAAACTACATGTGGAATGCTATAGCTACTGACGTATTCGGAAACACAAAGGGAAGCGTGGAAGTAAACCTGAGCACACCGGCGCTGTCTTTGACGGATAATGCCGGAAGAGAATTTCTGCAGTTTCCGAATGGTATAGGCGGTTATGACCGTGACGTTAACATCTCCTTTAATGCCGGAGTCGTGTATGGCTTCGACCAGAAGGAGGTAGACTGGTATATGGTATTTACCTCCACCGACGGAAGCGAGCTGTTCAGGCTCCACTTCCGGAACGGCGGCGGTGAAGCGTACAAATCAGCCTCTCTTATAACGAATGGCACAAGCCAGAAGACTGATTATGCCTTTACAAATCAAAAGTTTACAAATGTTTCCGCATATGTGACCTTCAATAAAAACGGCGGCGGAAGTGTTACCTTCGGCAATGTTATGGGTGAATTCGGGAGTGGCACAGATATTGCTTCCGTATCTGCTGAAATAGCCTACAACCAGAGCAACAAAACTGATTGGTCGCGCCCATATATCATAGACGATATTAAAATAGAAACGGTTGATAAGGAAATGGTATCCTTTACTGCCGTAAGCGACAAAGAGGAGATCAGTACAGAGGGCGCATCGCTTACGATAGACGGAAAGCAATACACGCTTGATGAAAACGGCACATATGAAGGCTATTATACGCTCGGCAGCCACAGCTATACTTTGTCACAACGCCGTCACGAAACAAAAAGCGGCACATTCACGGTATCCCGAACCGGTAATGAGTATAGTTTTTCCGGCATTACGGCAAATAAGCCTGTTTTAATCCGCGCGTACTACAACAGTACTACCGGCGCGCTCGAAGAATTAACAACAACTCCGGTAACTCCGGCCTCCGGAATGTATTCCGTGTATTCCGCACCAAAAAACAACGCGGAGGAAAAATGTTTCCTTTGGGAGAGTTTAAATTCGGTTAAGCCGGCCGGAGTATGCAGTATTATCGAGCACGCGGCTTTAAACAATGTGACAGTTACGCTTAATTATGCGCATAATATTACGCCGCAAAGTGTTTCATTAGCCGGTGACAGCTATATATATCTGCCGTCAGAGGGTGAAAGCTCGACGAACGCCTTCAAAGCGACGGTTCTTGATAACATCGGCTATGAAATAGATGACTGCAGCATAAACTGGTCGCTCCCGGGTGAAACGTCCGATAACATAAGCGTTAATGATGGAATTGTTACTGTAAAATCCGGTTATGAACGCGTTACAGATGATAACGGCTGCGATATAACCGTACGCGCAACTGTTGACGGCACGGATATATATGCAGAGCAAACGCTCCACATCCGCAATGTTGAAAGACCGGTTTCGTTTACGGTATCGGGTCCGAACGTTATAAAGGACGGTACGCCGGCTGAATTTGAGGCGGCTGATGTTAAAAATCAATATAATGACACCTATACAGGCGATGCGGCTTACACCATCACCGCAACCGATCCCAATGCGGACATAGATGATTTGTCAATCACGCCGCATACCGGCGTGAAGGAAACCACCGCAATAACCGTAACATTATCCGTACCGTCGGGCGGAGAAACAGTAACCGCTTCAAAAACAGTAACCGTATACGGCTATGACTTCTATGAGCCGGGAACAGGCTCGGCGACATACGGCTCTGTACGTATGGCAGAGGTTGGCGGTATAAACTCTATTGTATGGCCGGCCAGCGGGACAGGGAGAAAGGTATCGGAAATTCCTTTCCCCGAAAAGATAAAGCTTTTGCCGGGTACAAAGAAGATTGTAACCTTTGACAACATTTGCACTTCGGTCGTAGGCTACCAGGAGCGCAGCCTGCAGCTTGTCAATTCAAAGGATATAGCTATTGTTGACATTGATTTCGGCGGCGGTAAAACAGGCGAGGTATACACCGACTGGACAGCCGCACAGCCATACTACGGAACAGTAATAGGTCAGTATGAGGTAAATCAAAAAGCAAGCGCGCGATTTGAGCTTATAACGGATAACAGGGGAATAACCACTGCTGTTCTCAGCTATAACGGATCTGATCCGCAAGAATACAGCGTAGGCTTGGCAGAGGATATTTCACTTATCCGTCTTGAGGGCAGCACAGGCGCGCCGGACGACAGATACCTTACTCTGACAAACATAAAAATTACTGACGACAGCGATAATCTCAGACCTGTAAGCATAACAGGCGATGACAAAATCGCCGTTGTATTCGGCACTACGGCTCGAAAACAGTTTACAAGCCACGTCTATAAATCGGACGAAGGGGAGAAGTTTGAGTGGAGTGTTACAGGTGAGGATGGCAATAAAATAAACGGCGTATCCGTCACAAATGACGGCGTATTATCTGTACGTGATGATGTCGTACCGCAAAACGCGGTACTGACATTTGCCAGCACGACCAATCCTGAAAAGAAGGCGCAGCACACGGTTGAGATTACAGAATACGCAGAGGTAAGCGGCTTTGAACTTAACGGCCCTCTTTATCTCGATGTAAACAGTAATGCCACCTACAGCGTATCGCACATAATTGACGAGTACGGTGATGAAGCTGATATGCAGCGAGGCTTTGCAATATCGAGCGGAGATGATATTGCAACCATAGATAAAACCACCGGCGCAGTAACGCTTAAAAAGGATGCAACGGGTGAGTTTGTCATAACAGCCGCTGTCGGCAATCCCGGCAAGGTGACATACAGTGACATTGCTGTATACGTCGGCCGATATAGCGTAACCGGTGACGCAAGTAATACCGATGTAGATGTAACAGAGCTATCTCACTATAAAGAAGACAGAGTATATCTTGTTACCACCGCAACCGCTGGCGGTGAAAAGGTAAGCCAAACCGAACAAACGGCCGTTGATGGTCACATACAGGTTGATTTGACCGGCGCTGATAAATATGAGGTGTCGCCTATATATACATATGAAAATGTAGGCGATATTTCGGACGGCTTCACAATTCCAATCTGCGATGGTACTTATAGCTTTACCTTCAAAAAACCGGATGTTGAAAGAGTCATTCGCGGTGATATATATGTTAACGGTCAGATTATCGGTTCAAACGTAGATCAATTCGGTGAGCAGCGTACAACCACAGGTGCGCGGTACACCGCTAATGACATTAAGATAACCGGCGGTAAGGCGGTGGCCGTGATGAAGGATAACACTTCGGTTATGGACAGTATAACAGTCAGAAAGACACCGTCAGTTCTTACTCGCAAACCGCACGTATATTTGCTTGGCGACTCGCTTGTTTCGACATACTATGGCACATATAACTACTTGGATTCCGATGGTCAGCCGCTTTACGGAACAGGCCAGACCGGTTGGGGCGAAACATTGGGATTGTTCCTTGGTGACGATTTGTGTGTAACAAACCTTGCGGAAAGCGGAAGCGGCGCAGCAATACTCTATAACACGACCTTCCCGACAGTTATGCAGAATGCCCAGCCGGGTGACTATTTGCTTATTGAAGCAGGTTATCAGGACGAAGCAAACGGCGGCGAGGAAATGATGAAGATTGCCTTAAACGGTATGGCTGATGAATGTGCCCAAAAGGGTATAGAGTTGATTTTGGTAACACCAAACTGCTCTGCGCACGGCACGGCAAGCAAGCCCGATATTCGCTTCGGCCCCGAGGTTCTCGAAATAGCCGCTGCACATAACTTCCTCGGTATTAACCTGTCAGGCTCCGAATATCCGCTGTTTGAGCAACTGGGTGAAACCTACTGGGCGGACAATTTCAGCATAACCAACCCGGAAACCGGCGAGTATATAGATAAACTGCATTCTTCATACTTCGGCGCGATGCTGCACTCGAAATATATCGCTGAAGCAATTTATGCAGCTCAGCAAAGCGGTGAATTTACTGACAGGCTAAGAACGCTTACGATTGACACCGATTATGAATATACAGCAGCCGATTCGAAAGGAAATACAAAAACGATAAAAGTAAATCAAAGCTATTGACGTGAAAAGAACGACAGCGCCCAAACGCTGTCGTTCTTTTCATTTACAACCTGAAAGCGGTAATTATCTGTAAGATAAAATTTATGAAATCTTTTCGAGTATTATACCCTCCATTATTCCAAAACTCCGCAGCATATAATCATCCGTCCATTGACTGCCTGTGGTCCGGAAAGAGCCATTGCCGTACCAGGTGTAATTTTCATCCGCGTTGTGCAGCGCTCCGAAAGAATTAAAGCGGTTTCCGTACATCGTGACTGTTATTGTATGTATTCCTTTATTCAGCTCTCCAAGCGAAACACGGTGCGGGGAATA
>ODAI012583622.1_pt1 | contig 11553 bp, 10 predicted proteins | sample 1539321 | NCBI WGS metagenome assembly ODAI01 (sample SAMN02144231, study PRJEB22623) | gut metagenome | biome: sheep rumen | host: Ovis aries | place: New Zealand
ACGTCGTATACCTCCAGTTTGCAACAGCCCTGGCGGTATCGGATATCTTTTTCACCCGACTGTTCGTCCGTTACCACGGTGCAGCCGCGGAAACAGTCGAACTGGATGGATTCGTTGGAGTATTCAGTCATATGCAATATAATTGATTCACCAGGTCGGTGAAGAGAATTTTCTGGTTGACATTGCGCTCCAGAAGGAGCTGGGCACGGTTCAGGCATTCAAGAGCCCTCCGGGGGAAGGTAGGCTTCAGGGCCGATGCCATCTTTTGGTAGTAGGCTTTGTCCCCCTCCGGCACGCGGGCCATCGAAGGGGCTTTCTGAAGGAGGAACAGGCGCCGGAGGTCTTCCGAGGCCAGGCGGCAGAAGGTTTTCTGCTGCTCCCTCACCTTGAGGTCTGCCACGGCGTCTGCGGTTTCCAGGGCTTTCAGCAGGTCCCGGGCCACAAGGGCGTCCAGCAGATCGTGGAAGAGGTCCTGCAGGGCCGAGTTGCCCGCTGCCTCCCGGGCGTGGACTTCGGCTTCGGCCTCCTGGGAGAGAGGCTGTACACGAAGGTGCAGACAACGCGAGGAGATGGTCTGGAGCACTTTCTCGGGGGCCTGCGTAATGAACAGGAAAAGGGTTTGGCGGGGCGGCTCCTCCACCATTTTGAGGAGGGCGTTGGCCGCCTGCACATTCATTTTTTCCGGAAGGTACAGCACCACGGCGCGGTAGCCGCCCTCCACGGCACTCAGCGACAAGCGGTCCAGGATGCTGCGGGCCTCGTTCACGGAGATGCCCGCCTGCTTTCCTTCTATGCCGATGGCGCTGTAAAGTTCATTTTCGTAAAAATACGGGTTCTGCAGCACCAGCTCCCGGAAAGGGACCAGATACTGCAGGGAAACGGGTTTATCGGCCCCGGCAACCGGGAACACGAAATGGATGTCCGGATGGATGAGCTTGTCCACGCGGGGATTGCCGCCGTAGAGCTGTTCCAGGAAATGGATAACCAAAGGGAAAGCGCCGCCGCCATCGTCCTGATGCAGCAGCATGGCGTGCGGGATGTGGCCGCTTTCCACCATCTGGGAAAGGGCCGTCATCAGTTCCGTATTACCATATACTTTCATCTACAGATTTCGGTTTCCTACATAATGGGCCAACTCGCAGAGGGCCTCCTTTTCCCTGGAGGGAGGAAGGACGGTGAGGCTCTGAAGCGCGGCATTGATGTAACTGTCCATAATGCCGACCGACTGTTCCACTCCGTTATACTTGCCGACGAATTCCACCACTTCCGGAATCCGCTCCGGATGGTCCGCCACTTCTCCGATAAGGGTGCGAATCCTTCTTTCTTCCTCGGCCGGTGCGCTGGAAAGGGCACAGAGCAGGGGCTGGGTAATCTTCTGTTCCCTCAGATCCTGTCCCACGGGCTTACCCAGATCCCGGGACGGAGGGGCGTAATCGAAGATATCGTCCTTGATCTGGAAGGCAAGGCCCAGCTTGCGGGCATAGGACTTGACACCATCCAGCATTTCTTCCGTAGCATCCACCGAGATGGCGGCCGATATGGCAGCGGTCTCGAACAGGGAGGCCGTCTTGTCGAAGATGATGGTGATGTAGTCTTCTTCCGTGGTGTTGGCCTGGGAGGCCTTCTGCATCTGCAGCATTTCCCCTTCAGACAGATGTCCCAGGGTGGTGGCAAAGGTTCTCAGGACGCGTTCGCTGTATTTGTCGGCCGACAGGATCACCTGCATACAGCGGGTGAGCCAGTAGTCTCCGATAAGGACGGCTGCCGGAGAAGAGAGAATCTGGGCCACGGTGGGCCTGCCGCGGCGCTCGGTGGCGCCGTCCACCACATCATCGTGCAGGAGGGTGGCGTTGTGCAGCAGTTCTGCGGCCGCGGCGAAACGGGCGGTATCGCGGGTGGGCGTACCGCAGGCGCCGGCCACCAGAAGGCTCAGCATCGGACGGAGCATCTTTCCGGGACGCTCCCTCAGCTGGCGGTTGGTGGCATCCAGCAGTTCCACATTGCTGCGCAGGTAGTACTCTATGATAGATTCCACCTGCTGCATCTGGGGCTTCAGATACTCTTGTATGTCTTGTATGGACATTTTACTTGAGAAGGGTTATCAGTTCTTCCACCGTTTCAGGGAAAAGCATCAGGTTGCGGTCTTCCGGCTCCATCATGCCACAGCTTACGTAGTGGTCCAGCAGGGCTTTGAGGGGGTTGTAATAGCCTTCCAGATTGAGGGCGGCCACCAGGCCCGTATACTTGCCCAGTTTGCGGAGCACGAGGGTTTCTATGACTTCATCCAGGGTGCCGATTCCTCCGGGAAGGGCGATGGCGGCCACCGTGTCTTCCCTCATACACTCCTTGCGGGTGCTCATCGTGTCTGTCCAGATGACCCGGCTCACGTCCGGGTTCTCCAGCCCATCCATAAAACGGGGCAAAACGGCCACGTGGTAGCCCAGGACGCGGACCGATTCGGCCGTAATGGCGCCCATCGTCCCGCGCTTTCCGCCGCCGGAGACCACCCCGTATCCCAACGCGTGCAGCGCGCGAACTAATTCACGCGCTGCCGCATTGTACTTAGGGTCTATCTTATTGCTTGCCGAACAATAGATGGTTACCTTTTTCATCTCTAGAAGAAGATGCCCAGGGTTACCTTGATACCTTGATAGTTCTTCGTGTCCTTGTAGGCGGCCACCACAGCGTCTCCTACACTGGCCAGCTTGCCTTCGTTAAAGAGAGGGCCCAGGTTCTTGTACCACTTGACGGTGAGCTGGATGTGACGGACAAGCTCTATGCCGCCACCCAGGGAGATACCGTAATCCAGCTTGTTCTTGGCATCGTTCAGGGCCTTGGTAACGCCATCTATATCCATCGGATAGCTACCGGCAGAGATAACCTCCTTATTGGCAAACTGATATCCCACAAAGGGTTCTGCCACCAGGAAAGGACGGACCACCAACAGATCTACACCCCACTGGACACCCATGCCCAGCTCTATGCAGTGGGCTTTGGTGGAAGAAAGGCCCACGAAGACTCCGTCGGGATGATCAATCTTGGCACCCTTCATCTCATAGGTGAGTTCCGGCTGGACGGCAAATCCCAGGGGAAGCTTTACCTTATAGGCGATACCGGCGTGGAAGTTGTCCAGGCCCTTGAAATTCTCGTTAAAATTCTTGGTATTGATGGAGGTTCTGGATGTGGTCCAACCGCCAATGATACCAAACTGGGCGTGAGCCACAGCCGTAGTGGCCATCAGGGCCACGATAAGGGTCAGAATTTTTTTCATAAGTATAGTTTTTACAGGTTGGCTTTGATCTTTTCCGCCAGGGTGGCCTTAGGCATAGCGCCTACGGTCTTGTCCACCACCTGACCACCCTTGATGAACAGCAGGGTGGGGATGCTCATAATGCGATACTGGGCAGCAATCTCGTCTGCGTCATCCACATTCACCTTCACTACGGAAATCTGGTCTGCCATTTCTTCTTCCAGTTCGTCCAGGACGGGGGAAAGCATCCGGCAGGGGCCGCACCAGGTGGCCCAGAAGTCTACGATGACCAGTTTATTGTCTGTGATGAGTTCGTTGAAGTTGGTATTGGTTGCTACTTTTGCCATAACAATGTACTTTTTAATTCACAAATATAAACATTTTCTTTTACAATGCTTCTTCTACGGGAAGCACATAGGCCTTGAGGCCCAGGTTGGGATTGGCCTTGTCCGTGTCTCTCAGGTGGGCCATGATGGGAGCCGCCAGGGCGTCTTCCACCACCGAGAGAAGGGCGTGGTTCTGGGTGGGCCAGGCGTGGCTGCCCAGATGGGGCTCTCCGCTTTCCGTTCCCCGGCCGCCAATCTCGCTCCAGACGGTGTATCCGCGCTGTCCCAGACCTTCCAGAAGCTCTACAATCTCCTGATTGTATGCCTGATTGTATGCAATGAAAATAGCTTTCATATTACTTGTTCCTTCTAGCTTTGCGTTTGGCGCGGTGCTCGGTGAATCCGCAGTACAGGACCGGGATGAGCACCAGCGTAATGAGGGTGGAAATACTCAGACCCCAGGCCACCGTGGTACCCAGGCCGTTCCACATCTCGGAACCTTCTCCGCGGCCCAGGGCCATCGGGAGCATACCCAGAACCGTAGTGAGGGTGGTCATCAGAATAGGACGTAGACGGGAGCGGGCGGCCGTTACGGAGGCGTCCCTGACACTGTAGCCACGCTCCTGCAGCAGGATGGTGTAGTCTATGAGCACGATACCGTTTTTCACCACGATACCCAGCAGGATGATGATACCGATGGCCGACATCATGCCCACCGCCATATTGGCAGCCATATTGCCCAGGGCTACGCCCACGAAGGCAAAGGGGATGGAGAACATAATCACGAACGGTCCCATAAAGGACTCGAACTGGGAGGCCATCACCATATACACCAGGATCACAATCAGCAGGGCCAGCAGAATCATACTGGAGAACATATTCTGCTGCTCCTCGTAGTCTCCGCCGATCTGCCAGGAAAGGCCCTGGGGCAGCGGGTTGGCATTCAGGTAGTTCTGCACGTACTCCACACCGTCACTGAGCGCCTTGCCGCCGGCCATGATACCGTTCACGGAAATGTAGCGGTCCCGGTTCTTTCGCTGGATGGTGGGCGGCACCTTGGATTCCACAATCCGGCCCAGGTCCTTCACCTTGAGGGTGCGGCCCTGCGCATTGGTAATGAGCACATTCTCCAGGTCTTCCATGCTGGTACGGAACTCCGGAGCATAGCGCACGCGGATGTTGTACTCTTCACCGTCTTCGCGGTAGTAGGAAGCCACGGAGCCCGACATGGCGGCCGATACGGCCATGGCGGCAGTTACCGAATTGAGGCCGTTGAGGGCCAGTTTTTCGCGGTCGAAATCCACCTCATATTCGGGCGTGTACTGGTCTCTGGAAAGGATGGCCTGGGCAAACAGGCCGCTTTCCATCATCTGGTTGCGGATGGCGCGGGCCGCGTTTTCCGTCTCCTCAAAATCGTAGCCGTAAATCTCCAGCTGTACCGAAGCGCGGCCACCCATGCCCATACCTTCCGTCACATTGAAGCGGTTCAGTTCCGGGAACATCTTCAAATCCTCGCGGATGACATCGGCAATCTCGGAAACCGAGCGCTTGCGCTTTTCCATCGAGCCCACGTTGATGTTCATCGAGATAAGGTAGGTACCGTTCTGCTGCATCGAAGCGAAGGCATTTTCCGAATCGGCCTGACCGAAGCTGTAGCTCATCACCACTACTTCGGGAACATCGGCCTTGATCTTTTCGTAAATGCGCTCCGCCACTTCGCGCGTGACATCCTGTGCCGTTCCGATGGGCAGTTCGATGGTGGCGCGAAGACGGCCGGCGTCGGAGTTGGGGAAGAATTCCGTCTTCATCCGGGGGACGTAGAGGGCCATCACTGCTGCGAAGATGACCACGGCGGCGGCCAGGATCAGCTTCTTGTGGTTCATACACCAGGCGATGAGGCGGGAATAAGCGGCCGATACACTGTCCAGGAAGCGGTTCACATAGCTGAACACCCACACATACAGTTTGTTGGTGGTGGGCTTGTTGTTCATCAGAAGGGCGCACAGCATCGGGATCAGCGTCAGGGCTGCCGTGGTGGACACGATCATAATGATGGACACGATGAAGCCCAGCTGACGGAACATAATGCCGGCCATACCGGTCATCATCGTAAGCGGCATAAACACGCACAGCATGGTGAGCGTGGAGGCGATAACGGAAATACCCACCTCGGCCGTACCGTGCACGGCGGCTTCTTTGGGCTTCTCTCCCCTCTCCAGGTGCGATGTCACGTTTTCCAGCACCACGATGGCATCGTCCACCACCATACCGATGGCTATGGACAGGGCGCTCATGGAGATGATGTTAAGCGTGTTGCCCGTGGCAGAGAGGTACATCAGGGAAGCCAGCAGGGCGATAGGGATGGACAGCACCACGATGAGGGTACCCTTCAGACGGCCCAGGAAGAGGAACACCACCAGCATAACCACCAGGAAGGTGATGAGGATGGTCTCTTTCAGGGAGCCGATGGTACGGAGGATGTTGTCCGAGTTGTCCACCACCGTTGTAATCTTGATATCGGCCGGAAGATTGCGCTCCAGGCCTGCCAGGGTGGTCTTAACCTTCCTGATAACCTCCACGGTGTTGTAGCCGGACTGCTTCTGGATGATGATCTGCGCACCGCGTACGCCGTTGGTGTAGGACTCCTGGGACTTCTCCTCCACAGAGTCTATAATGCGGGCTACGTCCCTCAGGTAGATGGTGCCGCCGTTCACGGAGCCCAGCACAATGTCCAGGAGCTCGGAAGGGTCCTGGAACTCCTTTTTGATGCGGAGGGTATAAGTATCCGAGCCGATGTCGATGCTGCCGGAAGGGATGTTGCGGTTCTCGGAAGCGATGATGGAGGAAATGGCGCTGATGCTCAGGTTGTAGGCCTCCAGCTTGGAAGGGTCCACATAGACCTGGATTTCACGCTTAGGGGCACCGGCCACGGAAACCGTACCCACGCCCGTCACACGGGCCAGGGGGGTGGCCACCCGCTCGTCCAGGATTTTGTCCAGGGCACTCACGCTTTGGTCGGCCGTGGCAGAGAGGATAAGGATGGGGAGGTCGTCCGCGCTGAATTTGAAAATGAAGGGGGACGATGCTCCGTCCGGGAGGCTTTGGCTCACCATGTCCAGCTTGTCACGGACATCGTTGGTGGCCTCATCGATGGGCGTTCCGTACTCGAATTCCAGGGTGAGGACGGCAATGTTCTCGCGGGAATTGGAGGTGAGGTCCTTCAGTTTGGGAACGCCGTTCAGGGAGTTCTCCAGTACCTTGGTGAGGTTGTTCTCCACATCCTCGGCCGATGCGCCGGGATAGGAGCTCATCACCATGATGGTGTTGGATTCAAAATCCGGGAAGTTATCCACCGGCAGCTGGACCAGGGAGAAGATACCCAGGATGGCCAGCGCCAGGAAGACCAGCGCGGTGGTGACCGGATGTTCTACGGAAGATCTGTAGATGCTCATAGTACGTTCACCTTAACGCCGTCCCTCAGGAGGGTCTGGCCCTTGACAACTACACGGGCTCCCTCTTCCAGGCCGGAGAGCACTTCGTACTCCTGGCCCATATGGCGGCCCACCGTTACGGGAAGATAACTCACCGTATTATCGGCCCTGAGCACGTAGATAAAGCGCGTGCCGGTGCCTTCCTGCTTCACCAGGGCCTTGTCCGGCACGATGATGCTGCGGCGGGTGCCGAAATTCACGGTAACGCGGGCGTACATCCCGGGACGCAGCACGCGGTCTGTGTTGGGCACCACCACTTCGGCCTTGAAGGTGTGGGTGGCGGGGTCGATGGTGGGATACAGGCGGTCCACCTTGCCGGAGAATTCCTGTCCGGGAATGGCATCCACGGTGATGCTCACCTTATCTCCCTTTCTGATTTTGGTATATTCGCTTTCAGAGATGCCCACCAGCAGCTTCACGGGAGTTACCTGCTGCACGGTGAAAAGCGGGGCGCTCATGGAGAAAAGGTCTCCGGCGTCAAAATTGCGGGCGCTCACATACCCGGTGATGGGGCTGCGAAGGATGGTGTTTTCGCGCAGGTTGGCGAGGTTGCTCTTGCGGAGCTTGTAGCCCAGCTCGGCGGTCTCAAAGTCACTCTGGGAGACGCCGCCCTCGGCATACAGGCCCTTCAGGCGCTCGTATTCGATATCGTCATTCTGGACCTGCAGTTCTGTCTGCTCCAGCTGGAGGCGGTCCATTTCGGCCAGAATCTGACCCTTGACCACATAATCTCCCACTTCCACATTGATTTTGCGGATGCGGCCGGCGGTCTGGGGAGCTATGTTGTTAACGGCGTATGCCTGGATGGTGGAGGCATATACATTTTCCTGGGGGACGTCACGGGATTCGGCGGTGGCCACTTCCACGTTGGGCGTCACCACCTCCGGGGCTTTTTGCGTCTCGCCCTGGTTGCCGCAGGCCACGGCGGCGAGGGCGGCAAGGAGAAGGATACTCTTTTTCATATCTGTACTTTTTTATTATTCGGTGAAATCGTAGCCCAGGGTCTGCTCCAGACTGGCCTTGGCCACTACAAAATTATAGATGGCCTGCACGGCCTGCATACGGGTCTGGGTGAGCGTGAGCTCCGTATTGTTCAGGTCTGTGAACGTGCTCTTGCCCAGCTGATAGCTTCTGGAGGCAATGTCATAGGCCTTTTCGGCCGATACGAGGGCGCTCTTCGCGGCATCGTAGGTTTTCATCGCCGTTTCCATCGTGGAAAGGTTCTGGCGGATGCCGATACGAAGCTGTCGCTCCGTATTCTCCCGCTGAAGTTCCAGCTCACTGGCCTGCACCCGCGTCTGCTTGATGGTGTGATAACGCTGTCCACCGGAGAAAATGGGGATGCTCAGGTTGAACACCATCGTGCTGGAGGGCAGCCACTTCCACTGGCTCAGGTTGAATTTGTCGCTCTGGGTGTAGTAGTTGTAGCTCAGCTGCATCGAAAGGGTGGGAATGTAGGCATATTGCTGCATCCGGATCTGCTTGGCCAGCATTTCGGCCTGTTGGGCCAGCTGGCGCATCTGGGAGTTGCGGTCCAGGGAGGCCTCCGTCCCCTCGTTGAAATCGTAGAACATATGTTCTGCGTAGTCTTCCAGCTTGCCGCTCACGTCCACGGCGCGGTCCAGGTCTATTCCCATCACGGCTTTCAGCTGCCAGAGGGCCAGGTAGATGGCGTTTTCCGAATTGAAGACGTTGGGGATGGCAGCGGCCAGGGAGCTCTTGGCGCGAGCCATGTCCATCTCGGAGGCTTTCTGCACGTTGTATCGGCTTTCGGTGAACTTGTAGTTATGCACCGCATTTTCGTACACGGCGTTGTATACATCGTAGGAGGCCTTGGCCATCAGAACGGCAAAGAAGGCCTGTTTGACAGAAGCCACCGTGCCCAGGCGGGATTCGCGGGCCTTTTCCACGGCCTGCTCCACCTGGTCTCCGGTGAGACGGAGGCTCTCCCAAAGCTGGAAGTTGATAACCGGCATGGTGGCGCTGAGGCCCAGGGTTACCTGGTTGCGTCGGCCCATTTCAATGGCGCCGTCTCCGGAACCTCCCTCCTGAGGATCGGGAGTGGGAGGGACGTACGGGATAAAGGGCGTACCGGTAGCCTGGTACAGCTGCTCTATGTAATACATGATGGGCTCCATCATGCTGGCCATCATCCCGGCCATACCGCCACCGGAGCCAGAGCCACTCTCATCGTCCGAGCCGAAGTATACCTTCTGCTTCTGGATGGCGTAACTATACATGCCGGAGGCATTGATCTGAGGGAAGAGGGCCCCGTAGGAACCCTTCTGCGCATATTTCACGCGCTGAATCTCCATATCGGCCACCTTTACGGAAGTGTTTTCCGAAAGGGCGATCTTGATGGCGTCTTCCAGGGAGAGAACCAGGGTGGAGTCTCCGGCGGGACGCTCATTTCCTTGGAACTGTGCCCACGCCTGACAGGGGATTATCAGCGCAAGCAGTAAAACGATTTTTCTAACACACATAAAACTAACTAAAAAAGAATTTGACTGCTACAAATATCGCGCCACATTTTAAGATTTTTTAAATTGTCATGCTCCGCAATATTTTTGTATCTTTGTAGCTGCTATGGAATATTTGGCTATACACTGGAATATAGACCCCGCCATCCTGCATATCGGGGGCTTTGAACTCAGGTGGTACTCCCTGCTTTTTGTAAGCGGATTCATCCTGGGCTGGTACATTATGAAGAGTTTCTTTGTCCGGGAAAAAATCAGCACAGACCTTCTGGACCCTATGCTGTATATGCTCCTCATCTGCACCATCGTGGGTGCCCGTCTGGGTCACTGTCTGTTCTACCAGCCAGACTATTACCTGGGCAGTTGGAAGGGTTTCCTGGAAATCTTTATGCCCTGGAAGGGCGGCCTTGCCAGCCACGGCGGCACGCTGGCCCTGCTGCTGGGCATCTGGTGGTACGCCCGCAAGTACGGCCCCAAAAACGATTTCGACTTTGTCTGGGTGCTGGATCACCTGGTGATCCCGGTGTCCTTTGCCGCCTGCTTCATCCGGCTGGGGAACCTCTTCAATTCAGAAATCTACGGCGGTCCCACCACCCTTCCCTGGGGTTTTGTGTTTGAGCGCAACGGGGAAACCGTTCCCTGCCACCCCACCCAGCTCTACGAAGCCGGAACGTATCTCCTTCTGGGCTGCGTTCTGATGTGGCTATACTGGAAAAAACTGGACAAGGTGTATCGCGGCACGTTTGTGGGCATCTTCCTCACCGTGTGCTTCGGTGCCCGCTTCCTCATCGAATTCATCAAGAACGACCAGGTGGAATTCGAGGCCGATATGGTCCTGAATATGGGCCAGCTCCTCAGCATTCCCTTCGTCCTTCTTGGCATCGGCTTCCTGGTGTACGCCTACACCCGAAAGCTCCCCGCCCGGGCCGTCCATCCGGACCCCGCCCCCAAAGCCAAGCCCGAAACCCACTACGCCCGTCCGCTGAAATAAGCCGTCCGTTCATCTCGCTGATTAGCAAACAGTTATAATTTGAGGGGTGCACTTCCAGGTGCACCCCTCAATTCGCAAGTCGTTGTTAGTTAGCGTTTTAGGCGCACATAGATACTGAGCGGCAGCACCTTGCCGAAGGAATCGTTGAAGGCCAGTTCTCCGGAAGTCATTTCGCGGAACTGGCTTTTGAAGGCTTCCCTCACCACAGTCTCTCCCAGGGCGGCACTGTAGCCGTTGGAATAAAGGTTCAGGACCATGAAGGCGTCTCTTTCGCTAAGAATGGCCGATACATTCTGCAGCAGGCCGAACAGGAGTTCGTCCAGTTTCCACTTTTCCCCGTCCGGACCGTGGCCATAGGCCGGCGGGTCCAGGATGATTCCGTCGTACTTGTTGCCTCGCTTTGCCTCACGCCTGGCAAACTTGAGGGCGTCCTCCACCACCCAGCGGATGCCGTCCAGCCCACTCCGCTCCATATTCTCGCGGGCCCAGGTGACTACCTGGCGCACGGAGTCCAGATGGGTGACATCGGCCCCGGCACACTTGGCCGCCAGCGAAGCGGCACCCGTGTAGGCAAACAGGTTCAGCACCTTGGGGGCGGGCAGGCCGTTGGCCTTGTGGATGCGAACCAGGCGGGAAGTTTCCCTGTAGATGAATTCCCAGTTGGGGGCCTGCTCCGGGAACACGCCCACGTGCTTGAAGGACGTGAGGCCCAGGCGGAGGTTCAGGTGGAGGTCGCTGGCGGCGTGGGTTTCGGGATCCGCCTCACCATTATATATAATGCTCCACTGGTCTTCCATCTTTTTGGAACGTTCCCAGGTGCCGCTGTCTTCCTTGCCCGCTTTGCCGAAACCGGCGCCGGGCTTGAAAGTTACGTGGAGGAGGCGTTTCCAATCGGCCTCGCTCATGGACGGCGTCCAGAGAGCCTTGGGTTCCGGTCTTCTGAGCACATATTTGCCAAACCGCTCCAGCTTTTCTCCGTTTCCGGAGTCCAGGAGCTGATAGTCTTTCCAGTAGGAGG
>ODAI012743462.1_pt1 | contig 11553 bp, 9 predicted proteins | sample 1539321 | NCBI WGS metagenome assembly ODAI01 (sample SAMN02144231, study PRJEB22623) | gut metagenome | biome: sheep rumen | host: Ovis aries | place: New Zealand
AAACAACGAATTAAAACGAATTTCACGATTTTAATTTAAACCACGGATTTCACGGATTTCACGGATTTATTAAAACAACGAATTAAAACGAATGACACGAATGATGAGCGTCAGACAACCTGGACAACTGGGACAACATTTTTGCTGCGCACAGAGTCTAATCATAATTACTAATTACTCATTACTAATTACTAATTGACTTTATGGACAACTTGGACAACAATTTTGGAGTCCGCAGAGTCTAACCATAATTTTTAATTTTTAATTTTTAATTATCTTTCGTGTCAGTTCGGAACAAAAGAGCTAATTGTATGAAACAGGAAGACTATACTACTCGTCCCACCGCCAAGCCGTCGGAACGCATACCGGGACGGCTCGTGCGCTGGGAGGGTACGGACTACGTCGAGTTCCAGCCCGCAGGCAAGCGCGACACAGCAAGCCGTACCATGCTGAAAGAGACCAAGCAGCTTTCCTTCTACCGCAACGAGGGACAGAAGGAGCCGACGTCGTACTCGCTGCACGTCAACGTTGGCGGCGACACCGACGACCCCGCTGCCGACATCCTCGAGAAGGTGCAGCGCGAGCTGGCACCGATGGCCAAGAAGGAGGTGAAGGTGAAGACACCGCCCCGCTACCTGCACGACGCCGACGGACTGCAAGTGTGGTACCGGAAGAAGTCGCAGCAGCTGTGCTGCTTCATCGAGATTGACGCCAGCGCGCGGTCGCAGATGTCGGCCACGCTCATCCGGCTAATGGCGGAAATCAACAAGACTATCAACTCAAACAAATTTTAAAAAACCACAGATTTTAAATTAAAACAACGAATTACGCGAATTTTAATTTAAACCACGGATTTCACGGATTTCACGGATTTAAATAAAAACAACGAATTAAAACGAATTACACGAATTTTAAAAAACAACGAATTTCACGGAATACACGGATTTTTCAATTTTCAATTTTTCAATATTCAATATTCAATATTCAATAATTTAATATTAATATTATGAACTACAAACTATTAGAACTGCTTGTCCCGGTACTCATCCGCCTGCTGGAGCTGCTGCTCTCGCGCGAAGAGGAGAAGGACGACAAGCAACTGTCGGCAGACGTAAGGCTGGCCGACGCTACGAGAAAGAAGTATAGGAACAAGTCGGACGACGAAATCATCGAGGAGGCATTTGCATGAGTGGATTCAGTTATCAAGCATCGTTTGTAGAGCCGACACAAACCGTCGACGAGGCGAAGTTCTACGAGCTGTTCGGCTCGGCGCAGACGCGGTGGCTCGTCGGGAAGTACCGCGAGGTGAACGACACGCTGGGCGACACCGACCGATGGCTGGCCGACGAGGACTTCAAGGAGTGGCTGCGCAGGCAGCGGCGGGTAAAGGACACGACACCCGAGGTGCTGGTGAAGACGTGGTGCCAGGACTTGAAGAAGCGGCTGCCCGCCGTCATGTTCCAAGCCACGTTCGAGGAGACACTGTCGAAGAAGGGCTTCCGCGGACGCTGGCGCAAGCAGACCGCAACCAGTCTGACGGGGCTGGTGGTGATGGATATTGATAAGGTGGGGGCCCACCCTACGACCTACCCCCGGCCCCTCCCGAAGGGAGGGGAGCCCAATGGCAGACAAGAGGCAGAGAACGTGGCAGAAAATGTAGCAGAAAATGTGGCCAACAATGTGGCAGAGAACGTGGCGGAGAATGTGGCCGAGAACATGGCGATGAACCCCAAAGCACTGTTCGAGAAGTGGCAACGGGAGCACCCAGAGCTGTTCGGTCACCCCTCCTTACGGGAGGGGCCGGGGGTAGGCCAGCCGGGGGTGGGCCAGCTCCCCTCCCTTCGGGAGGGGTCGGGGGTAGGTGTTCTTTTAGTCTACATCACTCCCTCTGGCCACGGCCTGAAGGTGGTGTTCAAAGCCCGCACCGATTGGGGCAACCTCATCGACAACCAGCGGCAGATGGCTCGACGGCTGGGTGTGGACATCGACGAGAGCTGCAAGGACGCCAGCCGCATGTCGTTCGTGAGCCGCAAGGAAGACATACTATTTATTAACGAAGAACTTTTTACGTATGAAAACAAAGAATTTGCTGAGAAATATAACAGCCAATACCGTGGCGGTAATAGCCAGCCCGCTCTTACTTCTGACGACAAGCCTGCTGTGGCTGCTGTTCATGCCGCTGCTGATGATCTACCGCTGGCTGACGGTGCCGACGGACACGGCGCTCCGTCGGGCGAGGAATGTGCTGATGCTGGACGACTGACCTACCGCGGAGTGGCCGCGGCCGACATCGTCAGGGCGTGGATGAAGGACAAGGACACCGAGCCGGGCAACCGCAACAACCTGCTGCTGCTGCTGGCCAAGGACATGCGCTACATCACGACGAAGAACCCCGAACGGCTGAAGGAGATACTGCTCGAGCTGTGCCCCTTCGTCAGGGAGCTGGAGCGCGAGGGCGACGACGTGCTACACACCGTGAAGTCGGCCTGCGACTACAAGTACTATGCCGCACTGCCCAAGTCGCTGCAGCAGGCACTGGCCGACGCTGGCGTGACCACCGACGGCAAGCCTGCCGACACGACGCCCGACCAGCTGCCGCTGGCACAGTGGGGCGCGGAAATCAGGCGGATGGCCGACGTGTTCCCCTGCCTGCGGCAGATAGGCGCACACCTGGCCGACGAGGTGCTGCCCGCCGCGCTCTTTGCCAGCAGCGCCATGATGGGGACGCTGATGACGCGCACGTGGTACCACTTCTACCACCGCCCGCAGGAGCGCAGGAGGCTGAACTACTGCATCTACATCATCGGCGACCCCGGCACGGGAAAGTCGTTCGTCGGCGAGCTGTACGACGTGCTGATGAAACCCGTCATTGCCGCCGACGAGGTGGGCTACGCCGCGCTGAACGACTACAAGCGCCGCCGCGCCGAGCGGCAGACCAGCAGCAAGGAGCAGAAGAAGGAGAAGCTGGAGAAGCCGCAGGTCATTATCCGCATACACCCCTCGCGCACGTCGAACGGAGTGTTCATTGAGGACATGTGCAACGCCGTAGACACCGTGGACGGCGAGCGGATGAACCTGCACCTCTTCACCTTCGACGCCGAGCTGGACAACAACACCTTGCTCTCGTCGCGCACGAGCGGCAACTGGGCCAACAAGGAGACGCTGGAGCTGAAGGCATTCCACAACGAGGTGGACGGACAGGCGTACGCCAACCAGGAGTCGGTGATGGGTATGTTTCGCGTCTACTGGAACTTCGTCTACACGGGTACGCTGCTGTCGCTGAAGCTGAAGACCCACGAGGAGCAGGGCGTGGCCCGCGGACTGACGCTGAGAATGGCCGTGCTGCCCATGCCTGCCAGCAACTACGAAATGATGACGCTGGAGGAACCGGCGAAGTCGGACGATAACCAGAAGGTGCTGGCTACGTGGGCGGAACGGTTAGACAAGGTGCACGGCGAGCTGCCCTTGTGGCCGCTGGTCAAGGAGTGCTGGGAGTGGACGCGCGACCACATGGCCATAGCCGCCATCAACCAGGACAAGGCCGACGAGCTGCTGCTGAAACGCATCGCCTACTACGGCGTCAACGTCAGTGCGCCCTTCGTGCTCATGCACCACTGGGACGAGTGGCAGCAGAAGGGTACGTTCACCATCGACGACGAAGACCTGCGCCTCTGCCGACTGGTGCTTGAAATACAGTATCGTACGCAGCACTACTATTTCGGCGAGTACACACGGACGTACTTCAGCAACCTTGAGCGCGACACCACACGGGGCAGGACGCACCGCAGCAAGACGAGCGATGGATATGCACGGCTGGGTGACACGTTCGTTGTAGATGATGCAATAAAGGTGCTGCAGGTAACTAAAAGAGCCGCTGAAACCTTGTTGTCACGACTTTTCAAGGAGGGCAAAATCGAGCGAATAGCAAAGGGTCATTATAAAAAAATAGCAAAATACATCTGATATGAACAACAAGCAACTACCGCGCAACTGGCGCAACTGCAACCCGCTGAACATCAAGAGGACGGCGGGCGACAAATGGAAGGGACTGAAAGAACACTGCACCGACAAGACGTTCTGCGAGTTCAAGAGCATGAGGTATGGATGGAGGGCGGCATTCATGATTCTCGGCAAATACTACAGCAAGTATGGGCTGCAAAGCATTGGCGCCATCATAGCCCGCTTCGCTCCGGCAGCCGAGAACAACGTCGTGGGCTACGCTGAATGGGTGGCTGGCCTGATGGGCGTCGACCGCCGTCAGCCGCTGCCACCGCCGCAGGATGCCCCCGACACGTGGAAACGCCTGGCGTTCCTCATGGCCATCTACGAGGGCGGGGTGCCAACGGTGGAACAGCTCGTGCACGTCCGCCCGTGGGAGTTGGAGCAGGGATGGCAAGAATACATAGAGAGACTGTAACGTTTTCAAATTGGTTTTTATCATGTTGCTGGCTGCTGCCCGTGATGGGTCGCAGCCAGTTTTCGTTTTTACAACCTCTCATAACCCTCTCATTTCGCAAAACATACCGAAAACCAAGGGAAACACCCTTGTTCCGCACGCGAACTTACATTTTCATTTGGTTGTTCAGACCCCCCTCACCCCCTAACTTAGGGGGTTGGGGGAGCACTTTCGCTCGACAATGGAAAAGAAAAATGAATTTTTCTTTTGCATTGTTCTCGCTTATTCGTACCTTTGCACCAAAATTACACATTATTTATATTATGGAAGAGAAAAACATCACAACTGGAGAGGAGAAAGGCACCGTACGCACGGGAAGCCAGAGCCTCAGTTTTGTAGAACAGTTTGTAAAGGAGGACTTGGAAGCAGGCAAAAACGGCGGCAGACTGCAGACGCGCTTCCCGCCCGAGCCTAACGGATATATTCATATAGGACATGCCAAGGCTATCTGCATGGACTTCGGCGTTGCCGAGGAGTTCGGGGGCACCTGCAACCTGCGCTTCGACGACACCAACCCCACGAAGGAGAACACGGAGTATGTGGAAAACATCATGAGCGACATCAAGTGGCTGGGCTTCCATTGGGAGAACGTCTACTACGCCAGCGACTATTTCGAGCATCTGTGGGACTTTGCCGTGTGGCTCATCAAGAAAGGACTGGCATACGTCGACGAGCAGACGTCGGAGCAGATAGCCGAGCAGAAGGGTACGCCCACGCAGCCCGGTACGGCCAGCCCCTACCGCGACCGTCCCGTTGAGGAGAACCTGCGGCTGTTTGAGCACATGAACACCGCCGAGGCCGTAGAAGGCTCCATGGTGCTGCGTGCCAAGCTGGACATGGCTAACCCCAACATGCACTTCCGCGACCCCATCATCTACCGCATTATCCAGATACCCCACCACCGCACCGGCACCAAGTGGCACTGCTACCCGATGTACGACTTCGCCCATGGCCAGTCAGACTATTTCGAGGGTGTCACCCACTCCATCTGTACGCTGGAGTTCGTGCCTCACCGTCCGCTCTACGACAAGTTTGTCGACCTGCTACGCGAATACATGCAGGAGCTGAGTGCCGACGAGCAGAAAGCGTATAATCCCGACATACTCTCCCACTACGACGGTACGCGCCAGATTGAGTTCAACCGACTGAACCTTACCTACACGGTCATGTCGAAGCGTAAGCTGAAGGCACTGGTCGACGAACAGCTGGTCAACGGATGGGACGACCCCCGCATGCCTACCGTATGCGGCATGCGCCGTCGCGGCTATTCGTCGCAGAGCGTGCGCAACTTCATCAACTCTATCGGCTACACGAAGTTCGACGCACTGAACGACTACGCCCTGCTGGAGGCTTCCGTGCGCGACGACCTGAACAAGAAAGCCTGCCGCGTCAGCGCCGTGCTCGACCCCGTGAAGCTGGTGCTGACCAACTATCCCGAGGGCAAGACCGAGGAACTGACCGCTGTCAACAACCCTGAGAACGAGGCCGACGGCACGCACACCATCACCTTCAGCCGCGAACTGTGGATTGAGCGCGACGACTTCCAGGAGATAGCCGAGAAGAAGTTTATGCGTCTGGCTCCCGGCAAGGAGGTTCGCCTGAAGAACGCCTACATCATCAAGTGTGACGAGGAGCACCCCTGCGACAAAGACGCCGACGGCCGCGTGACCACCATCTATGCCACCTACGACCCCGAGACGCGTAGCGGCATGCCCGGTGCCGACCGTAAGATAAAGGGCAAGACGCTACACTGGCTGAACTGCCAGGATGCCGTCAAGGCCGAGATTCGCCTGTACGACCGTCTGTTCTCGGTAGAGAATCCTGCCGCCGACGAGCGTGACTTCCGCGAACTGCTGAACCCCGATTCGCTGAAGGTACTGACCGACAGCTACGTAGAACCGTACCTGAAGGAGAAAAAGGCCGGCGACTTCCTGCAGTTCCAGCGCATCGGCTACTTCACGCCCGACCTTGACGCTACTCCCGACCACCTCGTGTTTAACAAGACGGTGGGACTGAAGAGCAAGTAGACACCACAGTAATACCAACAGGGGCATGCAGATAGACGAGGAGTACTTCAGAAGCGAAGAGTTTCAGGAGCTGTTAGAAAGCTACGAGACATCCGTAGAGACTGGCGACACGCCGTTTCTGGATGTTGACGACCTGGTAGACCTGGCCGACTACTTCAGCTGGAAGCGCGACGACAAACAGGCAGAACAGGTGATAGCCCTCGCACTGGAACTATATCCCGACGCCACGCTGCCCAACGTTTTCAGAGCCCGCAGGGCTTTGGAGAAGGAAGACTATGCCGCGGCACGCGCCTATGCCGAGCAGATAGGCAACCACGACGACCCCGACTACCACTACCTCATGGCCGAGATCATGATATCGGAAGGGGACGTCGAGGGTGCCGACCGCTATCTGCACGAGTATGGCAAGACCGTCGAGGCCGATGAGCAGGAAGACTTCTTCCGCGACTGTGCCAACCTCTTTATCGACTACAACGTCAGCGAGAAAGCCTACGAATGGATCATGCGCTCGCACGGCGACAACAGCGAGGACTATAAGGAACTGATGGGGCGCACGCTATTGGCTCTTGGCAAATACTCCGAGTCGGAACGCATATTCAACGAACTGCTCGACAGGCAGCCGTTCTCCACAAACTACTGGAACGCACTGGCGACTGCCCAGCTGATGACCGAAGACTTCTCTGACGCCATTACGAGCAGCGAATATGCCATAGCCATCAACCCCAACGACGCCGACGCCTTCATCAACAAGGGCAACGCCCTGCTCCGCATAGGAAACTACGAAGAAGCGGTGAAGTGCTACAAGCGCTACTCAGAACTGGAACCCGACGACGAGAGCGGCCCCTTCTACCAAGGCATCTGCCTGACCAACACCGGGCGCACCCGCGAGGCCATCGAGGTGCTGGAGCATGCGTACGAGCTGGCTCCCGACAACTCTATCTACCTGGCACAGATCTGTCAGGACCTGGCCTTCGCCTATAGTGCTGATCGTCAGGTGGACAAAGCCCTCGAAATGCTCGACAAGACCAAGACACTTGACTGCGACCATGTTGACATGATGGTTGTGCGTGGCCACATACTCCTCCAGAACGGATATGTCAAAGAGGCAGAGGATGCGTTCACCAAAGCCATCAAGCACTCAAACAATGCGCCTGCCGTACTGCTGAGGATTATCGTCTCGCTCTACGACAACCACTACCTGAACGCCTGCTACCAGATGCTGCTCAAATTCCTTGCCATGACGCGCGAGTACTATCCACAGTTTACCGACGGCAATGCCTACATGGCCCTGTGCTGCTACGACCTGAGACGTACCGACGAGTTTATGAAGTATCTGCGGATAGCCGTCGACCAGAATCCCTACGAAGCCCAGCAGGTGCTCAGCTGCCTGTTTCCCGACGAGATGCCGGTCAGCAACTACGTGAAATACATGGAGGAGAAATTCAACATTAAGAATTAAGCATTAAGCATTAAGAATTAAGCATTAAGAATTAAGCATTGAAAAGATGAACTTTATAACGACACTATTGGGCAACCTCAACTACGGCACAATCCTGTTTCTGATGCTACTGGAAAGCACCGTAGTGCCAGTACCCTCGGAGTTTGTAGTCACTCCGGCTGCCTACCACGCTGCAAGCGGACAACTCGACGTGTGGCTGGTCATACTCAGTGCCACCATCGGAGCCGACCTTGGAGCCAGCATCAACTACTTTGTTGCGCTCTACGTCGGACGCCCCGTCATCTATAAGTTTGCCAACAGCAAGTGGGGCAAGATGTGCCTGCTGAATCAAGAGAAGGTGGAGAAGTCGGAGCGCTATTTCGACGACCACGGCGTGGTAGCCACCCTGACGGGACGCCTCATTCCAGGCATCCGCCACCTCATAAGCATACCTGCCGGACTGGCTCGCATGCACTACGGCAAGTTTCTGCTCTACACCACCATCGGTGCCGGTTGCTGGCACGCCATACTGGCTGCGCTGGGATGGTATCTGCACAGCATCGTGCCCGAAGAACAGCTGAACGACAAGATAGGCGAGTATGCCGAGTACATCAAGCTCGTCATCATAGCACTGGTCGTCGTGGCTGTTGTCTGGTTTGCCGTCAGAGCGTATCTGAAGAAGAGAAACAGTTAAATCACTATTATATAAATAATGTATGTATCCATTGAAAACAATTAAATACTAACTAACATTATGGCAAGAATCAACAATCATCTCGTAATCATGGCAGGCGGCGTAGGAAGCCGTTTCTGGCCCATGAGCACAGCCGAAAAGCCCAAGCAGTTTATTGACGTGATGGGCGTCGGAAAATCGCTGCTTCAACTGACGGTTGACCGCTTTGCCGGACTTGTAGATGCAAGCAACGTGTGGGTGGTGACCAACAAGGCTTACGCTGACACCGTGGCAGAGCAGTTGCCCGACATGCCCCGCGACCACATACTCTGCGAACCCTGCCGCCGCAATACGGCACCCTGCATCGCCTACGTGTCGTGGCGCATCAAGTCGAAGGATGCCAAGGCAAACATCGTAGTCTCGCCCAGCGACCATGTAGTGATGGACGTACAGGAGTTTCGACGCGTCATCGGCGAATGTCTGAAGTTTACCAGTGAGAGCGACGCCATCGTCACGCTCGGCATGAAGCCCAACCGCCCCGAGACCGGCTACGGATACATCGAGGCCAACCTCTCGGCTCAGTCGCTGCGCAACAAGGAGATATTCCGTGTCGACTCATTCCGCGAGAAGCCTGACTTGAAGACGGCCCAGGAGTACATCAAGAAGAACAACTACTTCTGGAACGCAGGCATCTTCATCTGGAATGTCAACACCATCGTCAATGCTTTCCGTATCTATCAGCCTGCCACCGCTAAGATATTTGAAGGACTGATGCCCGTATATGGTACCGATGCTGAGCAAGCGGCTATCGACGAGCGGTTCCCCGAGTGCGACAACATCAGTGTCGACTACGCCATCATGGAGAAGGCCGAGGAGATATTTGTATGTCCGGCCGACTTCGGATGGAGCGACCTCGGCACGTGGGGCTCGCTGCACCAGCAGACGAAGAAAGACCTCTACGGCAATGCCTGCATCGGTCAGGAAATCAACCTCTACGAGTCGTACAACTGCATCATTCACACCACACAGGAGAAGAAGGTTGTCATACAGGGCCTCGACGGCTACATCGTGGCAGAAAACGACAACACACTGTTGATATGCAAACTCTCGGAAGAGCAGCGCATCAAGCAGTTTAGCGGACAAGACAAATAATGGCGGCCTCAACGCCGACTTTCATAACGAAAAAAAAAGAAAATATGAGTAAAATAGCTTTAATAACAGGTATTACCGGACAGGACGGCAGCTACCTGGCAGAGTTTCTGATAGAAAAAGGATATGAGGTACATGGACTGATGCGCCGCTCATCGTCGTTTAACACAGGACGCATAGAGCACTTGTATCTTGACGAATGGGTGCGCGACATGAAGAAGAAACGCCTTGTCAACTTGCACTGGGCCGACATGACCGACTCGTCATCGCTTATCCGTGTTATCTCCAAGATTCGTCCTGACGAGATATACAACCTGGCTGCACAGAGCCATGTCAAGGTATCGTTCGACGTGCCCGAATATACTGCCGACACCGATGCCAATGGTGTGCTGCGCCTGCTGGAGGCCGTTCGCATCTGCGGACTGACTGAGACTTGCCGCATCTATCAGGCATCAACCTCAGAACTCTACGGCAAGGTGCAGGAGGTTCCCCAGTCTGAGACAACGCCGTTCTATCCACGCTCGCCATACGCCGTAGCCAAGCTCTATGGTTTCTGGATCATGAAGAACTACCGCGAATCTTACGGAATGTACTGCTGCAACGGCATCCTGTTCAACCATGAGAGCGAACGCCGTGGCGAGACATTCGTCACACGAAAGATTACGCTGGCTGCTGCACGTATCGCACAAGGCTATCAGGACAAGCTCTATCTGGGCAACCTGAACTCACTGCGCGACTGGGGCTATGCCAAGGATTATATTGAGTGCATGTGGCTCATCCTGCAGCAGCCCGAGCCTGACGACTTCGTCATTGCTACCGGTGAGTACCACACGGTACGCGAATTTTGTACGCTCGCCTTCAAGGAAGCCGGCATCGAGCTGGAGTGGCGTGGCGACGGCATCGACGAGAAAGGATACGACAAGGCGACAGGCAAGTCGCTGGTCGAGGTTGACCCCAAGTATTTCCGTCCTGCCGAGGTTGACCAGCTGTTAGGCGACCCCTCGAAAGCTAAGGCTAAGTTAGGATGGAATCCGCAGAAGACCAGTTTCCCCGATCTGGTGAAGATCATGGTACAGCACGACATGAAGTTTGTGAAGAAACTGTTCCTGAGAGCACACATGGAAGATTGACGGCAATAACAGAATAATAAAAATGCTGGACAAGAATAGTAAAATATATGTAGCGGGACACCACGGACTTGTGGGTTCCGCTATTTGGAACAACCTGCAACAGCGAGGCTACCATAACCTCGTAGGCAGGACCCATAGCGAACTGGACCTCACCGACCAGGTGGCAGTCAAGAAGTTCTTCGACGAGGAGCGACCCGACGCCGTTGTGCTGGCTGCTGCCTTTGTGGGTGGCATCATGGCCAACTCGCTGTATCGAGCCGACTTCATCATGATGAACATGAAGATTCAGTGTAACGTCATCAGTGAATCATATCACCACGGTGTGAAGAAACTGCTGTTCCTCGGTTCCACTTGTATCTATCCAAAGAACGCTCCACAACCCATGAAGGAGGACTGCCTGCTGACGTCGCCATTCGAGTACACCAACGAGGAGTATGCCATAGCCAAGATTGCGGGGCTGAAGATGTGCGAGAGCTATAACCTGCAGTACGGCACCAACTACATTGCCGTGATGCCCACCAACCTCTACGGGCCCAACGACAACTTCCACCTGGAGAACTCGCACGTCATGCCCGCCATGATCAGGAAAGTGTGGCTGGGCAAGCTGCTGCACGCCCCGAACCGGCGCCACCTGCGCCGCCACCTGAACCAGCGCCCCGGGGGGGGGGGGGCCGGGGCGG
>ODAI014738864.1_pt1 | contig 11553 bp, 11 predicted proteins | sample 1539321 | NCBI WGS metagenome assembly ODAI01 (sample SAMN02144231, study PRJEB22623) | gut metagenome | biome: sheep rumen | host: Ovis aries | place: New Zealand
TATTTCTTTTTCAAAATGAATCTTATCAGCTATGATATTGGCGCTTACTTTAGCTCTACTCAAAGGACTACAGATAATTCGATCAGCTTTAACCCCCGCAGCAGCCATCTTTGCAGATAGTTCTTCAATCTGCTTTATCCCGTCACTGTTCATAGGAATGTCCTTTTGTCCCTGCAGTCTCAGCTCTTTATTCCAGTCAGTCTGTCCATGCCTAATAAGATAGAAGTACATATTAACTCTGACCCTTTCATAGTGATTTCTTACCTAGGATTACTTTATAGTACATGATAGCATCAAAAAAGAGAAGCATCACTGCTTCTCTTACTGCCGGCGACCGGGATCGAACTTTCCTTATTCTTGTAAGCCTTGATGGAAAGGAGCTTGGCGGTCTCACCTTTTATTTTGAACCCACTTCTGAACCTAGTTGCGGATATACATCATTTATGCATAAAACAACTTTAACAAAATCATATTACACTTAAGAAATAAAAAATAACCAGAAGCGTCATAATACCTATCAAGCATCTTATAAATAGTGTGATAATCATTCACACCGTAAATATTGATCATTTCGTCTTCTTAAGAATTCTTCCATCTCACATTTGTAAAATTACCTTTTGTACAAAAGAATAGCCTTTCGCTTATTCTTTTCGTTTAAATATTCAAGCATTATTTGGGCCGATTCACTTAAAGCTCTCCAATTCGGATTGCTATTATTCATTCCATTATGAAGATTGATATTTAATGCACTTTTGGCCGAAATATTAGCAACAGCTATTTCATCATAATTTGGTACGGGACTAAAACCAACACGCTTAGTACTATCATCCTTCGGCACTAATTCAAAAAGCCTTCTTTTTTTATTATCAAAATAAACAATAGTAATATCACGCATAATATGAGTTTCATTGCTGCTATTATATACATCAATCGAAAGTGAAAAATTGTAATACTCTGCCTCACAAGAATTGCACTCAATAAAACCTCCGCAATCATCTTGCTTCTGATATTCTTCTCTCCATTTGTTCACGTACACAAAAAGTCTTCCTTTTTGTGATAATTCATTCAATCCCCATCCAAGGACAGTTCCTAATAATGTTCCCGTTACTCCTAGTAAAGTCAATAAAACATCCGTATCCATACATTCTCCGTGAATTTCTGATGTTATTCTTTATCTTCAAATGAATAATACTCAGAGAAGTATTTTTTTAATTCATTTTTCATTTCTTCTGAATCATCTAACACCTCTATATAGTGAGTAATATAGTCTTTCAAGAGCTTTTTTGTTTCCTCTGGCGACGTTTTACTATATAAATATTGAAAAATCATATCAACACGTACTTCATTTGCTCGTTCATAAAAGCCTTTTGCATTTTCAACATTCTTAGAAATAAGAATTAAATCCACTGTATTTCTTAGTATAGCCACAAAATAAGCCAATATAAAAAAAGAAAAATAGCAATATACAAAAAATATAGCCTCAAATGCTACAAATGGAGGCTCAGCCAAATTGCTATGAATGAATAATAAACATATGATTGTCACCACTATCATACACAGTATATTAAATGCTAAGAACAAATAACTCAAATATAGTTTCTCAGTAGCTTTATCATCTTCAGCATATTTAATCAGTTCTTTTTCAAACCTACCATTTAATAATCCGCCCAAAAAAACAACTCCCGAAAAAATCAAAGCTAGAGAACCAACATAAGCTCCAATGAGGGCAACACAAATATCGTTTATAAAAATTATAAACAGATTTAAATTATCATATAGCTTAACAAACAATCCTACAATAATCATTATACATGTTGCCCAAAAAGCAAACTTGTTCTCGAATTCCCATGAAATATACTCTTTATATTTTTTGAAATCCCTAAACTGTTTGAACATGTATATCACCTCCTCAAAATCTGTGCTATACCTATTTTGGCTTCCTCTACAAAGCTATCTACGTTTTCTCTAAATCTGCGCATAAATGGCTTTGAATCGGCTGTAGATTTCACTGCCCCATGTTCATTTGTACTTTTCACTTCTGCATAACTAAATTGTGTCATTTCCTCTACTGAAATCCCCTCATTCAGCTCAACAAGTTTATTAAGGTCTTCTTGAATTATGTCTGCACTTCCATCAATACAATTTTTGCCCCTTGCCTTGTAAATAACACTTCGTTCAGTAGCATTTGATGCTTTTATTTTATCGCTCTCACTAGCCTCTTTTGCCTTTTTAATCATTTTTTCATCAGGATTAGCCGGTCTGTATGTAATAATTAACTGCTTAATATTCTTGTCATGTTTTATAGATTCTTTTATCTCATCAATAGACATTCCCTCGTTATATGTCCCCACGTAAAATGAGTACATAAAGTTTTCTTTCTGCGCACAATGATTCATTAGCTTTGCAAATGCATCATTAAACATATTCCTTCCAAATCGTTTACGTACAGAAAATGCCACATACTCATGTAGAACATCATAATAAAATTCCACTGCCTCAGTATCATCAACTGGACGAGTTTTTAATTCTCCCGTTGCATCATCACGATTCTTAACAAATAAACTAGTCGTTCTATCCAAATATCCATAAATCGAGGACTCATCTTTATCCTTTATTGAAAGAGTGTATTTTATTTTCCCCTCATGCCTCTCCCCATCATCATCCACATAAGAATACTCATCATAGAATTCGGAGTCATGTTTCAACATATAAAGAATATCCCCTGTAATTTTATATCTTAAATCGTAATTATCAACTAGATCATACACATCCTGCGAATTCAAACTTACTTTACTGAAATATACTGTACGATTCATCTTTGTCCCTCCTAGCCATTAAATAATCATTCTCAAGTTAAGTTAAATAATTAATAATTCTTCTTGTGTTAGTTACTCCGCAGATTTTTTTGAGCTATAACAACTGTATAGTTATCCATATGGCTAATATCACCGGTTTCTATAAAACCATTTTTATGCCAAAAAGATTCTGGCTGTGGATTGGCCTGAACCCATGCGAGCTGAATAGCATCAATCTTTTCCTTTCTTAATGCCTCACTTAACTCAGACACGATACTACTTCCCAATCCTTTATTCTGACATTTCAAGTCCATCATAAAAAATCCTATTAAAGCAGTTCTTTCATTTGGAAAGTCAAGTATTAAATCCAATACAGCTAAAAGCTTATCCCCATCATAATATCCAACATAGTATTTATCTGAAAGAGTCTTTCCCGGAGGACATGCTATCATATCATTTTTTTTGCTCTCTTCTGTCACAAAAGGAGGACAGTACCTATAATACTGTTCATTATGTCTACATAAATTATATACGTCTACAATATCCTCTTCATCCAATATTTTGACTGTATATCGGGATGATATTTTTTTTATATTCATGCCTGTTATTCCTTAATTTCTGCTCCTATTAGCACTTCTCCCCGTAAGAAATCAGATGACATCTTGCAGAAAAATAGTAATCTTCATCATAGTATTTTTCATTTACACCATAATTCTGAATAAAGGATTTTGTCCTTTCCATATATTTTTCATTATTATGTCTGCTGATGTATTCAGCATAATCATTGACTCTAACATCAACTTTCTTCAAACCAAGCTCTATCATATAGTCCGGTATTTTCATTCCAATTAAAAAGTCTCTGCCACCAGTTTCAGCTTCTGTAAGCCACTTTTGTTTAAGAAACTGGTCATTTTCAAAAACATCATATCCTGGAGCATCAATGTAAAGTCCAGCATTTTCCATCCGTCTGCTTGGCTCTATGCATATCAGCAATCCGTCTTTCTTTGCGGATGCCACCATCTTCTTTAATACTTCTTTTGTTTTGTGTATATGGCGAAGCACAGACTGGCATATGACTACATCATATTTCTCTATAGGTTCATATTGCAAAAGATCAGCAACTTCAAATCTGGTTACATACTTTGAAGTCTTAAAAATATCTCTTCCCTTATTTATCAGTTCATCTGCTATATCCACCCCGGTATAGCTGCTTCCATACGGAACAAGTGGCAATAATCTTAATCCAAGATCTCCGTACCCACAACCAAAGTCAAGAATGCTAACTGGTCTGTTTATTTTCCAAACCTGCCTGACAAGAAATTCAAAATAATCATCGTTCCACATTTTCTGACGGGTACTTTGTAAATAGTCTAGCTCTTTATTCCAATCTTTCATCTCGACTTCTCCAATCGGTAATATCGAAAATCTCCTTCTTCTTTCAAAAATTCAAACCCAATCTTATTAAGGATATGCTGGCTTCTTACGTTTTTTACAACTGTATCAGCATTGACAGCTTCCATTTCCATCTCATCGAAAGCATATTGTATCGCAAGCATCTCCGCCTCTGTACCATAGCCTTTACCCTTAAAAGAATCATTCTGCATATGAATACTTAAGGTACATTCTCTCTTTTCCATATCAATCTGCTTTAGCTGTACTTCTCCAATGGGCCTGCCCTCAAACATGATCGCAAATATGCGCCGTGATACGTCTTGCTTTGAATCGAAATAGCGGTCGACTGCTTCCTTGTTATAGATATATTTCCTAAACATTGACATATCCATGTAAATCGCAGCGTCATTCTCCCATGACTTATATAGCTCATGACAGAGTTTTCTTGTCATTGGACATAGCTCTACTCTATAATTCACTAACCTGATTTTCTCCTTTAAATAATAATTATTCCTCAGTAGAATCTTGTAATAAGTTTTGCTCTATTTCTTCTGGAGTAGGAAGTAAATTTGATAGCTCATATTCTGATATTCCAATTGGCTCATTAGAGGTTCCCACTGCATACTTGGCAAGCACATTATTTTTGCTCTTGCAGATAATAAGACCAAGTGTCTTATTATCTACCTCTCTTCGAATCAGATCATCTGCTATAGCTACGTATGTAGCCGTTTGACCAATGTCCCTTGCATTAAAAGCTGTAACCTTAACTTCAACCACAACATAACAGTGCAGCCAAAGATGATAAAAAAGCAAATCAATGTATTCTTCCGTTCCCTCTATCGGAAGTGGATACTCTCGTCCAACAAATGCAAATCCCTTTCCTAATTCTAAAAGGAATTTAATCACATTATCCACGAGCGCATCCTTTAGTTGCTTCTCATTATAATCTTCTTGCAGTGTGAGAAAATCAAAATTATATGGATCCTTTGTCATCTCCTGAGCCAAATCGCTTTGAGCCGAAGGCAACGCATACGAAAAGTTTGAAATAGCTTTTCCTTGCCTGGCATATAAATCTGTGCTCATAAAATTATCCAAGACTGCTCGGGACCAATTGTTTTGGATTGTCTTTTTAACAAAAAACGCAGCTTTATTACAATCATCTTTGCATCGGTCGATAATGATTCTATGGTGACCCCACGGAACAGAGAACAAATCCTCAGTTGTCAAATTTGCCACAAGCTGTGGCAAATTTTTCTTTCCATCATTTTTCTCAGATTTTGCCACAGCTTGTGGCAAAATTGATGAGCCATCATATAACTGATAAAACCGAACCATGTAGCGAATGTTTCTACTGGAAAAGCCTGAATCTGCATTGAACCTTATCTTTAAGTCATTGCTCAGCTTATTATAAAACCCACTTCCATATCTCTTTTCAGCTTCACGAACAACAATCTCTTTGCCTAGATCCCAATAAAACGCAATCAATTCTCTGTTCACACTGACAGCAGCTTTTATTTTACATTGGCTATATCTTGCCTCTATAAAATTTAGCCATTCAATATATTCTTTATCATTTGAAAGTAAAACATTACTATTGTCTGTTTTCTTCAACGTCACACACCTTATCCTTCCCTAAATAAAGATCAGTGTTCATATTATAACTCATTCCAACGATTTAGAACATACATTCTGCCTGTTATAATAAGTTTTCTCCAAATAGCCCTCTTTTGACCCTGATTTGACCCGTTTGTGACTCAAAGTTCACCTTTTATCAAAAATATTAGTATGCTACCATTATAATTACCAAGAGCAAACGCACATGACCATTCCTGTCCTTAATAGCGTCACAAAACGTCACGAAATGAAACCAAAACGTCACTAAATGCACCCTAAACGTCACACATTGCATATTTCAATCTGTTTTTATGGGTGATATTATTATAATCACCAAGAAATAAACAAAATCTTTTGTAGACCAATTGTAGACCAACTGTAAATTTTCACCCGATTATAAGCGTGATAATATTATAATGCGATCAGCATTAACGAACTATTGAAGCAGCCGAACAGGTTGCTTTTTATTTTGCCAAAAAAAATACCAGAACAAAGAAAAGAGGATTATCCATCTGATACCGATCAGTCAGAGGGGTAGTCCTTTTTTCTTTGCTCTGGAGTAATGACAGAGGTTTACCTCTGCTCGTGAAAATGAGTGCACACATTTTCACAAACGGGGTCAAGGGGCAGAGCCCCTTTGTCGGGTCGAGGGTGAAATCCCGCCCAGTCATGTGTTCGTTTGCGACACATGGTACTGGGTATTGCTTGTCGCAACACATCTATTTTCCTGACAAAGGTAGCTAGCCCTTATGACAAAAATGAAAAGAAAAAAATAAAGGAAGAAGGAATTTATATTATGAAACAACGTGCAACTCGCCATGATGGCGGAGTAGGTTCCCATGGAGTTTACAATCCAATTCATAATGACAGAGAGTTTGATGTAGAAAACGCAGAGGACATCAATGCAGAGCTTACGGAAAACAACATCTATTGGAACTGTATCGACCAAAAACTTGTGAGGCATAAAGATCTCGATGAAAACTCTACCCCATTCCATAAAGTAGAGAAAGAATTCTATGATCTCTTTTACAAAGATCATATGGATCATCAGAACCAAAGAAATATCGAAGCCAGACATCCAGAACGCAACAGAACAACCGATGACCTGAGGACGAATCCCAAAACCTGTCCGGAGGAAACAATATACCAGATAGGTACCAAGGACAATCATGTTGACTATGAAATATTGTTAATGGCTTTTAGTGAACTTATCAGCGAGATCAGTCAAAGATATGGAAGTCATGTTCACACTCTAGACTGGGCCCTTCACCTTGATGAAGGAACCCCGCACATCCATGAACGTCATGTCTTTGATGTTATCAACAAATATGGAGATCGTCAGCCCAAACAGGAACAGGCTCTTAAAGAACTTGGTTTTGAACTTCCATTCCCTGATAAGAAGTCCGGTAAGTATAACAATCGAAAGATGAGCTTCGATGCTGAATGCAGAAAACTCTTTATGGATATCTGCAAGAAATATGGTCTTGAACTCGAGGAAGAACCAATCTATGGTGGTCAGAAGTATAAAGAAAAGACTGAATATATCATCGACAAAATAAATACAGATCTGGGGAATATCACCGCAAAATATGAAGCAAAACAGACTGAATACCTTGAATTGAAAGAGAAGCTTTCTGATACAAAAGGTTTTATCAAAGAACTCTCTGAAATCGCTTACGACAAAGCATGTGAATCTCTTGTCGACAGTATCGCAGAAGGAGTCCTAAAAGAAGAAGTTAAGGAGATCAATCGCATCAAAAAAGAAATCCTGGAGTCAGATAACATTCTTTCTAAAGTGGTAAGTAAATTTGCCATTGAACAGGTAGATAGAATTCTGAACAGCTTATCGGCAGTTAAGGCAAGAGTTGTAAAGGCAGTAAAGAAGTCTTTTGCTAATGCCACTGCAAAAGAAAAGATCACGAAAGTGATTGCTGAAAAAGCAAAGCCAAGTCTTTTAGAAGCACTTCACAAAGAAAGAGATGATATTGCTATGAACAGCAAGGAAATGTCTAATCCTGTTCACAAAAAGAATCAGGATCAGAGTCTGTGAGGTGATCATTATGAGCATATTTCAAAAAGTGAAGGAATCTGTGTCCACTAAGGATGCAGCTTCTTTTTATGAAATTAAAGTTGGGCGGAGCGGCTTATGCCGTTGTCCTTTCCATAATGACAATACTCCCAGCATGAAGGTTGATATCCGTTACTTTTGTTTTGGATGTGGAGCTAAAGGTGATGTTATCGATTTTGTCGGTAATCTATATGGTCTTTCTCCATATGACTCAGCAAAAAAGATTGCTGATGACCTCGGCATCATCTATTGCGATAGTACCTATGGTGAGCCAAGTCAGTCTACTGACAGGAAGTCATATTCTCCTGATCCTGAGATCATAAAGCGAAGAAAAGAATTTGAACATCAAAGAGCACATGAACAATCCGTTCATGATGCTCTTTTTTCTTTGCATGAATACCGGGATAAGCTCAATAGCTTTAAGGAAAGATATGCACCCTCTTCCATGGATGAACTTGATAAGTGCAATCCTCTTTTTTATGAGGCGCTTAACAATATCGATAAGGTCGAATGGATGATAGACCAGCTGACCTTTGGCTATAAGGATGAACAGATTGAATTTATAAAAAACTACAAAGGAGATATAGAAAATGTCAAACATAAAAACTCAGAACTCATCTGAGAACAAAAATATAACAGACTTACTTGATCGTGATGAAAAAGGAAAGGCAACACAGAGCAACTATAACTGTCAGCTTGTCCTCAGAGAGGATCCCCTTTTTAAAGGAGCGATACGCTTTAACGAACTCACACAGAAGATAGATATCTGTCGTGAGCTCGGTTGGAAAAGAGACTCCATAAACATCACAGATACCGATCTTGATAACATCATCACTTACATGGAGACTTTTTATGGTCTTAAGCTCGATAAGAACATTGAGCGTGCTGTAAGAGTTATAGCAAATGAAAACAGCTATCACCCTATAAGAGAAAAGCTCCTCTCTCTTAAATGGGACGGAGTACAGAGGCTTCCATATGCGCTTCATCATTTTCTTGGTGTCAAAAGGACATTACTTGCAACTGAATCCCTAAAAGTATTTATGCTTGGAGCAATAGCCAGAGTATTTAATCCTGGCTGTAAGTTTGAATATATGTTATGCCTCGTCGGTGGACAGGGTGCCGGAAAGTCAACCTTCTTGAGATTTCTTGCAATGGATGATTCATTTTTTACTGACGATATAAAGCGTCTTGATGATGACAAAGCCTTTCAGCACCTTCAGGGGCATTGGATCATCGAGATACCAGAGATGCTGGCAGTTCTCCATGCAAAGATGGTTGAGGAAACAAAATCATTTATCAGCAGACAATGTGACAACTATCGCACTCCTTATGACAGATTCGCAAAAGACAGACCAAGGCAGTGTGTCTTTGCAGGCACTTCCAACAAAATAGAATTCCTTCCCATGGACAAGACAGGGAACAGAAGATTTCTTCCAATAGAAGTCAACATGGATCAGGCAGAGTGTCACATACTTGATAGCGAAACTGAATCCCGTGCTTATATTGAGCAACTATGGGCTGAGGTAATGGTCATCTATAAAAGCGGAGATTATTCTCTTACACTGTCAAGGAATCTCCAAAAGCTTCTGAACTCAATACAGGAAAATTACAGTCCTGAAGACCCTACTGAAGTTGCTATTATCAATTATCTTGATGAATACCAGCCTGAATACGTTTGTGTCAAGATGCTTTACAAAGAAGCTTTGAACCATTTTAGTTATGAAACCCCAAAGCAATGGGAGTCGAATGAAATCAGAGGCATCATGGATAACAAAGCTAATGATTACAAGAAGCTATCCAGTCACAAATTCTCTGAATATGGCATACAAAGAGCCTGGGTAAGGGTAAAAAAGACTGATTCGCCTTCCGATACGATTGAGGCATCTGCAAGTGATACGCTACCCGAGGAGTCTTACGTCCAGCAGGAACTATTTGTAAACAGTTAAACAGATAAACAGAGAAAAAAGAATAATATAATAACAACAATAGACAACACGGAAAAACAGATCTTGAGGAAAAGCTGTTTATCCGTTTACAAGGGAATCCTTTTCACAGGGTTCCCTTTTTTATTGGTGGAATATGAAAAAAGGTAAAAGTAAAGCTCTCTGCTGCATCGTCACTCAGCAGGATAAAGAGGAATCATACAGCATCTCACAATTGAAAAATATGGTCAGATTTGATAATCTCGACTCAGGTGAGATCCGCGAAATAAACAATATGATTTCTAAGAGAAAAACTAAATTGGTAGAGGATATCTACCGCTCAGCACATCCAAACGCAAAGGAGGGATTATTCTACCACATGTCTGATGGCAGGTGGAAAAGCAAAAATCCAACATTCTACGCAAAGAGCCGCGAAGAGCTTGTTGAAAAACTCTACAACTATTTCTTCGTTCACACATTCCATGAGGTATATCTGGAATGGGTTGATATGCGTATCAAGCACGGTGTTAAAGCCAAGAAGACAATCCAAGAAGATCTTAGCATGCTTAAGAATGTCTTTAGTAAAGAACCTATATTTGATATGTCTATCGAGTCTATCAAAAAGAAAGACATCAAATACATGTTCGAGCGTTGGACAGGTCCTGGTCTTATAACCCGAAAAGCTTTTGTGAACCGCAAATCAGCATTGAACGGAGTATTTACCTATGCAGCTGAAAATGAATACATTCCACTTAATTTCATTCCATCCATAGGAACAACAGAGCTAAAGTTCAAGGAGCCACGTCATATGAACAAGGCTTTTCATCTTGATGACAGAGAAAAGCTCCTTCAACATATCAGATCACTCAAACAGGATGGATATACTTTAGCAATCCAATTAGCTTTGTATTCTACTTTCAGAGTTGGAGAACTAAGAGCAATTCGAAAAGAGGATATTCACGGCAATAAGCTCACAATAGGGCATCAACTTGTTGAAGAATCTAATTTCACAGTAGATGCTGCTAGAAAGACTATCTCAAAAGCACCACGACATATTAACGAGAAGCTTCCAAAAGGCAATAGCTTCTACTCTGTAAGAGATATAACTCTTATACCTGAAGCAATGGAAATTATTAAAAAAGCCATTGAAATCAATCCTGATGGAAAATACCTTTTTATGTGTCACGGAAGAACAATCAATAATGATACTTTCAACGAGCGTTTGAGGAAATACTGCAATGATGCAGGTGTTCCATATCTATCAAGTCATAAGCTTCGTTTTACAGTTGCTTCTACTTTGAAGGCAGCTGGAGTGAGCACAAGTTACCTTCAGAAAACACTCGGACACTCAAACAGAGCAATGACTGAACACTATATCTACGAAGCTGTGCAAGATGAAGCAGATATGGAAGAACAGCTCGATCAGATTCTTAGCGTAGGATAAAATCTTTATGCACATGATGTATATCCATGCAACTTTTATACATTCAAAAAACATAAAGAGGTTCAAACGAATTTTGAAAAATTCAGCATTCATCACAATAGTAAGCATTTTAGAAACACTGAACCTCGTTTGAACCTCTATACACAAAAAATGAGAGCTAAAAACCCAGATAAATCAAGGCTTACAGCTCTCAAAAATGCCGGCGACCGGGATCGAACCGGTACGGGTATTACTACCCACGGGATTTTAAGTCCCGGGCGTCTGCCAGTTCCGCCACGCCGGCATTTACCATATGATGTTGTGGTAAAAAATACGCGA